>OGDD01000438.1_pt1 | contig 42286 bp, 33 predicted proteins | sample 1570301 | NCBI WGS metagenome assembly OGDD01 (sample SAMEA2581971, study PRJEB24529) | metagenome | biome: Human gut stool | place: China | collected 2011 | reverse complement strand
GCCAGAGGCTCCCCTCGGTAGGGGAGCTGTCGAGCGATAGCGAGACTGAGAGGTTGTTCTTCTAACTCACCATTTATAATACCATAAAAATATGTTAGAATAAATACAAAAACCACCGAAAGGAAGGAAAACGTCATGGAGATCGAGCGCAAGTGGATGGTGAACGGCTGGCCGGAGGGACTGCCGCTGAAAGAGGAGTTTGCCATGCGGCAGGGCTACATCAGCGTGCGGCCCACCGTCCGCATCCGGGAAGAGGCCCTGACCGGCGGCAAGACCCACTACGTCCTCTGTTTCAAGTCGGGCAGCGGGCTGGCGAGGGAAGAAATCGAGCGGGACATCGACCCTGCGCTTTTCAATGACCTCGAGACAAAGATCATCGGCAGGCCCCTTATCCCGAAGCTCCGCCGCAGCTACCTGCTGCCGGACGGTGCGGTGCTGGAAGTGAATCATGTGGACGAGGGCCAGCCGACGGAGTTCTGGTACGCCGAGGTGGAGTACCCCACGGTAGAGGCAGCCCGCAGCTGGCAGCCTGCCGCCGTGGGCCTCGCGGGCTACCTCAGCGACGAAGTCACCGACCAGCCCGGCCAGAGCATGGGGGCCTATTGGGAGCAGACCCGGGGCTGAACCGACGAACGTAGTGGAAAAACCTTGAAGATTATGATATGATGGTCGTATCACTCATACTGCGGCCCCGGACGGGCCGGGAAAGAAGGAAACAACTACGAAACGACCCAAATTCACGCTGTCTGTGCAGTACAATTCGCCGGTCATCCTGACATTTTTCCTCCTCTCACTGGGGGTGCTGTTCCTGGGCCAGTACACCGGCGGCTGGACGACTACCCATCTGTTCAGCGTCTACCGTTCCTCGCTGAAAGACCCGCTGTTTTACATCCGGCTCTTCGGCCATGTGCTGGGCCACGGCAGCTGGGACCATTTCCTGAACAATATGCTGCTTCTCCTCGTCGTCGGCCCGCCGATGGAAGAAAAGTACGGCAGCCTGCCCCTGCTCAAAGGCATCCTGCTCACGGCCCTCATCTCGGGCATTCTGCAGTGTGCGCTGTTCCCCCGCACGGCGCTGCTGGGCGCGTCGGGCATCGTCTTCATGCTCATCATGCTGGCATCCCTGTCCGGCTTCTCGGGCGGCATCCCCGTCACCATGCTGCTGGTGGCGGCGCTCTATCTGGGCCAGCAGATCTATGACATCATCTTTGTGCGGGACAACGTGGCCAACTTCATGCACATCGTCGGCGGCGTCTGCGGCACAGTGTTCGGCTACGTCAATGCGGGGCCGCGGCGAAAGAGAAGAAAATAAACCTCTCAGTCTCGCTATCGCTCGACAGCTCCCCTAGCGAGGGGAGCCTCTGGCGAAGAGGGAAAGTTTACCGAAATGCCAAAGCCTCCCCTCGTTAGGGGAGGTGGCACGGCGTAAGCCGTGACGGAGAGGTTAAAAGGCAAGCTGCGCCTTGGCTAAGAACAAGCAAATTTTATCATTCGCGCGGTTTTGCCGCTTGCTTTTTGATGGGCAGCGCTCTATTATATCATTTGTACAAATATTTCCCTTCGAATTTTCACAAAATCACCAAATGTAGTTTATCGGACGGAGGTTGTTTATGAGACGACTGTGCAGCCCATCCCCGGGGATGAAACTGCAAAAAAATCACGACAAAGGAGGACGGACGCTTTGAACGAACACGAAAAACCACAGATAGACTTCATGCACAAGCTTGCGCGCCAGATCGTGGAACGCCGCAACCTTGTGTTCCTGTTTGTCATTCTGGCTGCCATCTTCACGGTGTTCTCGGTGCGGTGGGTCAAGGTCGAGACCGACATGACCACCTACCTGCCCAAGACCTCGGAGACCCGCATGGGCCTCGACATCATGGACGAGCAGTTCACGACCTACGGCTCTGCCGATGTCATGGTGGCCAACATCACGCCCGCTGAGGCCGATGAGCTTTCCGACCGGCTCACCGAGCTCAAGGGCGTCCAGATGCTGGACTACGACGACACCACCGACCATTATAATAAGGACGCGGTGTCGGCCCTTTACTCCATCACCTTCGACTACCCCGAGGACGATGACCAGTGCCTCGAGGCCCTTGACCGGGTGAAGGAATACCTCGCCGACTACGACATCTACGTCTCCACCTCGCTGGGCAACACCCAGCAGGAGACCATTGATGCCGAGGTGCGGGTCATCATGGTGTACGTTGCCGTCATCATCGTCATCGTCCTGCTCCTGACGTCCCAGACCTACGCCGAGGTGCCCGTCCTCATCCTCACCTTCGTGGTGGGCATGATCCTGAACATGGGTACAAACTTCATGCTGGGCACCATCTCCTTCGTGTCCAACTCGGTCACGAACATCCTGCAGCTGGCGCTGTCGCTGGACTACGCCATCATCTTCTGCAACCACTTCAAGGAAGAACACCAGACCATGCCTCTGAAGGAGGCCGTCATCGAGTCCCTGAGCAAGAGCATCCCCGAGATCAGCTCCAGCTCCCTGACCACCGTCGGCGGCCTTGTGGCGATGCTGTTCATGCAGTTCCGCATCGGCTCCGATATGGCCGTCTGCCTCATCAAGTCCATCCTCTTTGCGATGCTCTCGGTGTTCGTGGTCATGCCCGGCCTGCTGATGCTCTTCGGACCCTACATGGATAAGACCAAGCACAGGAACTTCGTGCCGGAGATCCCCTTCGTGGGCCGCTTTGCATGGCGCACCCGCAAGGTCATCCCTGTCATCTTCCTGGTGGTCATCCTCATCGGTTACCACTTCTCGAACCTTTGTCCCTACGCCTACGGCTACGATGTCATCAAGGTGCCGAAGATGAACGAATCCCTCATCGCGGACCAGATGATCGAAGAGAACTTCACCAAGTCGAACCTCGTGGCCCTCGTCTACCCCAAGAGCGACGATTACAGCATCGAGAAAAAGATGCTGGAGGAGCTGGAACGCTATGATGAAATAGACTCCACCAAGGGTCTGTCCAACATCGAGGCCCAGGACGGCTATATGCTGGAAGACAAGCTCACCGCCCGCCAGTTCTCCGAGATGGCCGACCTGGACTACGAGGCCGCCCAGATGATCTACACCGCCTACGCCATCGAGAACGAGGAGTACGGCCAGATCATCGGCAACTTCGCTTCCTATAAAGTGCCGCTCGTGGATATGTTCCTCTACGTCTGCGACGAGGCCGATACCGGCATCGTCTCCCTCTCTCAGGAAGACCTGGACGACCTCCACGACGCCCGCGACCAGATGGAGAGCGCACTGGCCCAGCTGCAGGGCGACGACTACAACCGCGTCCTCATCTACCTGAGCCCCTCTCTGGAACCCGGCCAGACTACTTATGAGTTCACCGACACCATCCGCTCCATCGCCCGGAAGTATTACCCGGACGGCGAACTCTACATGGCCGGTGACGCCACCAACGAGTACGATTTCCAGAAGTCCTTCGCCATCGACAATGTCGTCGTCAACGTCGTGTCCATCTTTATCGTCCTGCTGGTGCTGCTGTTCACCTTCCAGTCCGTCGGTATGCCCATCCTGCTCATCGTGGTCATCCAGGGCGCTATCTGGGTCAACTTCTCGTTCCCGTATTTCATGGGGACCAACCTCTACTTCATGGGCTACCTCATCGTCAGCTCCATCCAGATGGGCGCGAACATCGACTACGCCATCGTCATCGCCACCCGTTTCAACGAGCTGAAGGATAAGATGGAGCACAAGCAGGCCATGATCGAGACCATCAACTTCGCGTTCCCGACCATCCTGACTTCCGGCACCATCATGACCGTGTCCGGCATCCTCATCGGCCAGATGACTTCCGACGCCTGCATCGTGGGCATCGGCCAGTGTCTGGGCCGAGGCACCATCATCTCCATCATCCTCGTCCTCTTCGTTCTGCCCCAGATCCTGCTCATCGGCACCCGCATCGTGGACCGTACCTCCTTTGCCGTGCCGAAGCTGGTGGCCCGCAGCAGCGGCAATGGCCGTATGCGGGTCAACGGCATCGTGCAGGGCGAGATCCACGGCTCTGTGGCCGGTACGATGAACGCCATCGTGGACGGCGACGTCCAGCTGACCGTCATCTCGGGCAATGTCTCTCAGGAACTGGACGACAACGAAAAACAGGAGGTGCAGAATGAAGACCAGTAACCATCTGCTGCGCCGCCTGACGGCTGCGCTTCTGGCCGCTGTGCTGGCGCTGAGCATCGCACTGCCGGTGTTCGCGTCCGACGACGGCGATACCATTTACATCAACAGCGTCTCGGACCTGCTCTCGCTGGCCAGGAACTGTGCCTACGACCAGTGGTCGGTGGGAAAGACGGTTATTTTACAGAAAGACCTCTCCCTCGAGGGGATGCTGTGGGAGCCCATCCCGTCCTTCAGCGGACAGTTCAAGGGCAATGGCCACACCATCTCGGACCTGACCATTACGGGCCAGTATTCCCCGGCGGGCCTCTTCGGCATCGTGGAGGAACAGGGCTCCATCGAGTCCCTGAGCGTCCGCGGTGTCGTGTCTGTCTCTGACTCTGCCGACACCACCACCGGCGGCATCGTAGGCATCAACCACGGCACCCTCATCAGCTGCCAGTTCACCGGCGTTGTCACCGGCGACAGCGAGGTGGGCGGCATCGTGGGCCGCAACGAGTCCGAAGGCACCATCGACCACAGCACGGCCCGCGCCATCGTCACCGGCAAATCTTCCACCGGCGGCATCGCAGGCTACAACCTCGGGGCCATCACCGGCTGCACCAATGTGGGCAGCATCAACACCGAATATCCGGAAGCCTCTCTCGACACCGACGGCTTCACGGCCAAGATGGTGGACTACATCAACAACAAGATGGCCGCCGCTGCTGACGACGCCACCAATTCCGTCACCAACGTCGCCACCGACACCGGCGGCATCGCAGGCCGCTCCTCCGGCATGATCCTGACCAGCGTCAACACCGGCACCATCGGCTACGAGCATGTTGGCTACAATGTGGGCGGCATCGTGGGCCGCACCGACGGCCTCGTATCCGGCTGTGTCAACCAGGGCTGTGTTCTGGGCCGCAAGGACGTGGGCGGCATCGCCGGTCAGGCGGAACCCTATCGCGAACTCGACCTCTCCAAGGACACCATCAAGCGTCTCCGTTCGGAGCTGGAGGTCCTGCGCGGCCTTGTCGATGACACCACCGGCGTCGTCGAGAACTCCACCACCAGCATCTCCAACTCCTTCAGCGCCATGACCAGTCAGATGGACACCGCCATTGCAGCGGCCCGTCAGCTGGACGACCAGGCCAGCGACTACGGCGACGAGGTGGCCGACGAGATCGACCGCGCCTCCACTCTGCTGGCTGATACCCTCACCAAACTCGAACCCGTCATGGACACCGGCGAAGATGCCATGACCAAGCTGACCGACGCCACCGGAAACCTCAAGTGGGCCATGCGCGAGATGGCCGCTGAGATGCTGATGGCATCCAGCGCCCTCAGCAAGACCAGCAAGGGTCTGGGCAAGGTGAGCGACGCGGCCGAGGATGGCCGTGACGGTATGTCGGCTATCTCTGAGGGTATCAAACAGCTGTTGGAGTCTGTCGATACCGGCGATGACAGCGCTGCCTCGCAGGCCATCTCCGGCATCCTCTCCGCATACGACTCCCTGTCCTCGGACAAGAAGTCCGACAAGAACCTCAAGACCGGCATTGAGCTGCTGAAGGTGGCCAACTCTGTGGCCAGCGTCTTCACGCTGGGCAGCGGCATGACCCCGGCAATGAAGGCCGTCACCGCAGGCATGGGCCTGCTGCGCACGGCATCCCTCCTGTCCAACGACAGTGACATTGCCCGTGCTACTTCCCAAATCGCAAGTGCCATCGGCACCATCTCTACCATTGCCACCCAGATGGGCGGCATCGTGGGCAGCGCGGCCAAGTCCGTCTCGGCCTCCGACCACCCCGAGCTGGCTGCGGCTCTGACCAAAGCCTCTGATGCACTGGACGATATGGGCGGCATCACCGACGGCATCATGGACAACATCAAGGACTGGGTCGGCAATAACGGCGGCGGCAGCATCAAGGATGGTCTCGATCAGCTGAGCGATGCTTCCGACAAGCTGAGCGACGCCATGGATGACCTGAGCGACTCCCTCGACCTGCTCAAGACCGACGCCGCCCTCACCAGCGCAACGCTGGCGCATACCTCCGTGGCTCTGGGCCAGATGCAGGACGGCCTCGGCGGCCTGACCGATATGATGGGCCAGACCCGCGACATCCTCCACTGGCTCAACCAGCAGGACCCCATCAAGGTGCCTCGTCCCTCGGCAGAGCTGACCAACACCAAGGACTCCCTCTTTGATGCTGTCAGCGCCATCAACGACAAGATGGACGACATCAACAGCACCATGCGCACCGCCAGCAACCAGCTGACCGACAAGATGCGCGCCGTGACCGCACAGGTCAGCGTCGTGTCCAACCTGATGCTGGACGCCGTGGAAGAGATCAGCGACCCGGGCAGCAAGACCATCTACGAGGATGAGTCGGAAGACCTCATCGCCTCCCAGTCCGACGGCAAAATTGAAAACAGCATCAACCGCGGCAGCATCGACGCCGACATGAACGTGGGCGGCATCGCCGGTACCATGGGCGTCGAGAACCTGCTGGACCCCGAGGAGGACAACAAGGACGAAGGCACTTCGCTGCTGCGTACCTCCTATACCGTCAGCGCCGTCCTCATCGGCAACATCAACGAGGGCAGCATCACCGCCAAGAAGGACATGGTCGGCGGCATCGTCGGTCAGGAGGAGCTGGGCCTTGTGACGGCCTGCGAGTCCTACGGCGACGTCACCGGCGTCAATCAGGTGGGCGGCATTGCCGGTGCGGCCAGCGCCAAGCTCCGCAGCAACTGGGCAAAATGCGCCCTCAGCGGTGAAAAGTACATCGGCGGCATCGTCGGTCAGGGTACCGACAGCGACCTCACCGACGGCAGCCTCATCGCCATCAACAACCGCGCCATCGTCTCTGTGCTGGAAGGCCAGCAGTACGTGGGTGCTGTCTCCGGCGGACAGGACGGCGACTTCTATGGCAACCTCTTCGTCTCCGACGATCTGCAGGGCATCGACCGCCTGAGCCGCGTCGGTCAGGCAGAGCCGGTCACTTATGAGACCCTGCTGGCTCAGGAGAATGTGCCGGACTCCTTCCGCAAGCTGACCCTGACCTTCAAGGCCGACGGCCACATCATCAAGAAGATCAGCTTTGACTACGGTGCGTCCTTCACTCTGGCCGACTACCCCGAGATCCCCCAGAAGAATGGATACTACGCCGAGTGGAGCACACCCGTCCTCGACCAGCTCCACACCGACACCGTGGTCAATGTGGAGTACACGCCCTACATCCCGTCTCTGAGCAGCAGCGTCACCCGTGAGAACGGACGCCCCGTCTTCTTCGTGGACGGCTTCTTCGGCGGTTCCAACGCCGTGCAGGTCACCCAGCAGGACATCACAGCCGATGTCCACGGTGTGACAGAGCAGTGGCTGCTGGAGTTCACCGATGACGGCAATGAGACCCACCAGATCCGTTATCTGACCCCCGGCAAGGCCAAGGGCAAGGTCTACGTCAAGCAGGCCGACGGCAGCTGGCATAAGGTGGAGACGGGCAGCTTCGGCAGCTACACCACCTTCACCACCACCGGAACCGAGGTCGAAGTGGCTTTCGTCCCTGCAAAGCTCCCCGTCTGGGCCTTCTGCGCCGGCGGCGCAGCCCTGCTGGTGCTGCTCCTGCTGCTGGCAAAGCGCATCAAGTCGAAGCGCGGCCCCAAGGGCGAAAAGCCCCGCAGGGAGAAGAAGGGCAAACAGCCCGAGACGGCGGACGCCCCCGCCGATGAGCTGGATACCCCCATCTCTGAGACGGATATGCAGTAAGCAATAAGAAAAGCAGGAGCTCCATCCGAATGGATGGGGCTCCTGCTTTGTTTGTAGGTTAGGCTCGTCTTCGTACAACCTCTCAGTCTCGCTGCCGCTCGACAGCTCCCCTAGTAGGGGAGCCTCTGGCGAAGAGGCGAAGCTTTACGGAATGCCAAAGCCTCCCCTCGATAGGGCAACGACGACGACCGCCGCCGGTGGCGGAAGCAGGGAGGAGTTGTTGGGGCCGCGGTCAGCAATACGCAAGTAAAGCGAAGCGGATGCTGGGTACCGCAACCCGGACAATGGCACGGCGTCAGCCGTGACGGAGAGGTTATTCCTCCGTCTCCTTCACATCGTTCAGGAACGCCTCTATCTTATCGATCTGGTTCTCCGCCACGGCGCGGCCCGTCTCGTAGACCCGGCGCAGCTGGGCGGGGTCACGCTCCATAGCGCCGATCTCCAGCGGGATGGGCGGGCGGATGACATAGTCCTTGCCCGATGCCTCCTGCATGGCGATGTAGGAGAGGGTCTCGTTGTATCGCTCGTGACGGTCGGCCACCGCTGCCACGAAGGCCGGATAGCGCAGATACCGCGCACGGATGGCGGGCAGCATGGGGTTCTTCTTTTTCACAAAGCCTTTGGGCTGGGTCAGGATGATGAGGTTCCGCTTGTAACCCAGGCTCTCGAAGAAGCGGACGGGGATGGAGTCGGCCACGCCGCCGTCCAGCAGGGAGTAGTGGCCGATCCTGACGGCCTTCGCTGCCAGCGGCATGGACGCCGAGGCCTCCATCCAGCGCACGTCCTCGGCGTCGCCGCTGCGGCACTTGTGGTAGATGGGGTCGCCGGTGCGCAGGTCGGTGCAGACGACAAAGAAGTCCATGGGCGAAGCGCGGAAGGCCTCTTCATTAAAGGGGTCCAGCTTTTCCGGCACCTCGTGGTAGCAGAAATCCTCGCTGTAGAGGTTGCCGGTGCGCAGCAGATTGCGGAAGCTGGCGTAGCGCTTGTCGTTGCAATATTCGGTGTTGTAGCGGATGACGCGGCCGATCTGGTGTGACTTGAAGTTGCAGCCGAACACCGCGCCCGCCGATACGCCGATGGTGCCGTCGGTGGTGAGGCCGTGTTCCATCAGGACATCCAGAACGCCTGCGGTGAACATCCCCCGCATGGCACCGCCCTCTAATACTAACCCTGTCTTCATATGCTGACTCCTTTTCCCGCTGCGGCCCTCGTCGGCCGCAGCAAGCCGTTTCCGGTTGCTACCAGTATACTCGATTTTGCGCAGAAAACAAGAGACAACTGCACAAATCGCCCGCCCTGAGACACAGACTGTACCGCAAAAGTCGTACTTATAATCGAAAGGGCTGAAAAAACCGGAGAGAACGAGTCAAATTTGGGCAGAAAAAGCCTTGCCAACCGGGAGAGTATCCGGTATACTGATATGAAATATCGACCGTTTTGTGACAGGGAAATTGGGAGGAAGAGACGAACTATGAAAATGCTGGAAGACCGCATCCGCAAAGACGGCATCGTCCGTGAGGGCAACGTGCTCAAGGTGGACAGCTTCATCAACCATCAGATGGACATCCCGCTGTTCCGCGAGATGGCAAAGGAGTGGAAGCGCCTGTTCGACGGCAAGCCCATCAACAAGGTGCTCACCATCGAGGCCAGCGGCATCGGCATCGCGGCTGTGGTGGCCAGTGAGTTCAACGTGCCGGTGGTGTTCGCCAAAAAGTCCATGAGCATCAACCTGGACTACGACAACTACGAGACGAAGATCCAGTCCTTCACCCACAAGAAGATTTATAATGTCATCGTCTCCAAGAAGTTCCTCACCCCCGAGGACCACGTCCTCATCATCGACGACTTCCTGGCCAACGGCTGCGCCCTGCTGGGTCTGCTGGAGCTGACCGAGAAGGCCGGTGCCACCGTCGAGGGCATCGGCATCGCCGTCGAGAAGGGCTTCCAGCAGGGCGGCGACCTCATCCGCAGCAAGGGCATCCAGCTGGAGAGCCTCGCCATCGTCGAGTCGATGGACAGCGCCACCGGCGAGATCGTGTTCCGCGATCAGCCGCAGCAGAGCTGAACGGTTTTTGTTGACAATCCGTCAGGTTTTGTGTATACTGTAAGTGAACCGGAAGGTTCCGTGCGGCGGCACGCAAAGCTGTACTGTGCGTGGGCAGGGTAATTACCACGACATAAGATGTCCCACCGGACATCGCGCCCGCACCGGGGAGATAAGGTGAGTCCGCGCCGGGGACGGTAAGTTCCGGCGACAATAGATGCTCTACCGGGCATCGCGGCTGACAGCCAGCAGAAAACCGCTGTTTTAAGAATGATGGGCGTCGGATGAAGAGTCTGACGCCCTTTCTTTATAAAAGGAACTGAGGACGTATGAAAAAGCTGAACGATAAAAAGCAGGTGGTAGCCCAAATCTCTGCGGCGGCGCGCCTCTATAAGAAAAATCTGGTGGGCAAACACTTTTTGTATGTCTTCGACGGCAGAGCCATCGAGGTGGCCTATCAGGCAAAGGGATTCCGTCACCTGACCGGCGTGGATACCGGGCTGGACGCGATGTCCTTTTACAAAAAGGCGGTGAGCGGGACGCTGCAGGCAAACCAGATCTTCTTTTCGCCTCACCACCCCTATCAGCTCTGCCAGCGCAAGCTCGTACACCTGAGCGACATCGCCGGCATGGTCACTTCAGAGTGCTTTATGCTGGAAAATATCACGACTGAAACGCAGTCGTTTCAGTTCGGCACGACGGACCTTGCCTTTGTGCTCTGCCTGAACCGTCACAAGGACGCCAGCGGGGAGTACAAGAGCAGCAAGTACATCGTGGAATCACTGCGGGATGAGGACGGCTTTGCCAAGAGCGAGGGCGCGTATCCGGTGACGCACATCCTATCGAAGCGGAACGACGAGCCGTTTTATCACGAGGTCGTCTATCTGGACGAGAGAGAAAGCATAGAGACTCTTCCGCCGCTGGCCGCAGAGCTGGTACGTTTGACGGACGAAGCAGGAACGTGAGAAAAGACCGCCGTCCAGCGGTCTTTTCTTTTGCCCATTTTTACGCCCCGTCGAAGCTGTCGCCGTCCTCGGGAAGGTCGGCGGAAGTCTCAGCGTCGGAAGCAGGCGTATCCGGGACAGCGGCGCGGGGGACACCTTTATAGACCAGCGTCTGCTCGAGGACCTCGGCGCAGACCGGGGCCGAGAGGCTGCCGCCCGCCGTCGTCCAGCTATGGGGCTCGTCGAGGCAGACGAGACACAAAAACTGGGGGTCGTCGATGGGAGCCACAGCCACAAAGCTGGCGATGCGGGCCTTCTCGTCGGCGCTGTCCAGCTTCTGGCTGGTGCCGCTCTTGCCGCCTACCCGGTAGCCCGCGATCCGGGCGTTCCGTCCGCCGCCGTAGAGGACGACGGCCTCCATCATCTCCCGCATGGTGCGGGAGGTCTCCTCTTTCAGCACCTGACGCTTGCAGACGGGGGAGAGGTGGTCGATGACTTCGCCCTCCGGGCCGAGGATGTCCGAGACGACGTAGGGCTGCATCAGCCGCCCGCCGTTGACCACGGCGCAGACCGCCGACGCCATCTCGAGGTAAGAGATCTTGCTGCTCTGCCCGAAGGCGCAGGACGCCAGCTCCACCGGTCCCATCCGGTCAGCGGTGTAGTAGAGGCTCTTTTTCGGCTCGGCGGGCAGGTCGATGCCGGTGGGCGCGCGGAGGCCAAAGGCCGCAAAGTAGTCGCAGAACGCCTCTTTGCCCAGCCTTGCGCCGATTTGGATGAAGCTCTGGTTACAGGAGTTCTCAAGGGCCTGCGTGACGGTCTGCGCGCCGTGGCGCTTGTGGTTGGCGCAGTGGAAGCGGGTGCCGGCCACCGAGATGCTCTCGCCGCAGTAGAAGCTGGAATTTTTGCTCACAGCTCCGGTGTCCAGCGCCGCCGCGCAGGTGATGAGCTTGAAGACGCTGCCCGGCTCGTAGAGGTCGCTGACGGCCTTGTTCCGCCACTGGGTCTGCTGGGCCAGCTGCAATGCCGCCGCCCGCTCGTCGCCGGAAAGCCCCTCCACGGCCTCCCGGGCGGCCTTGTCGGCCAGCACACGGGGCTGGTTGGGGTCGTAGGCGGGGGTGGTGGACATGGCCAGCACGGCCCCGGTGTTCACGTCCATGACGATGCCCACGGCACGGGCTGCGACGTGGTGCTCCTTTACCGCGTAGCCCAGTGCGTTCTCGAGGTAGTGCTGGATGTTGGCGTCGATGGTGAGCCGCAGGCCGTCCCCCTCGGTGGGGAAGCGCTCGGTCTCATAGCTCTGCTCGAGGGTGTAGCCCCAGGCGTTCACCGCCGTGAGGACGACGCCGTTTTCGCCCGTGAGCAGGTCGTCATACTTCAGTTCGAGCCCCGAGACGCCCGCGTTGTCCACATTGGTGAACCCCAGCACCGAGGCCAGAAACTCCCCCTGCGGGTACCAGCGCTTCGAGTCCTGATTGATGCGGATGCCGGTGATGCCGTTTGCCTCGCAGAAGTCCCGCACGGCGTCGGCCATGGCCCGGTCTACCCGGTAGCGCAGGAGGCAGTCGTTGGAGCGGCGGTCGCTGAATTTCTCGAGAAGCTTCCCTTCGTCCAGCTCCAATATCTCCGCCAGTCCCTTGGCCGCGAGGGCGAGTTTATCTTCCGGCATCTCCCGGGGCGAGGCCCGGAGAGTCCAGCAGCTGCTGTTGGCCGCCAGAAGGACGCCGTCGGCGCTATAAACGCGGCCCCGGTCGGCGGGGACGACGGTGTCCCGCAGCTGCTGGCCCAGGGCGCGGTCGGTGTACCAGCCGCCGCCCAGCACCTGCAAAAATAAAAGCCGCACCGCCAGCCCGCAGCAGACCAGACAGAATATCCCCGCCACCAGCCTTGCCCGGGCGCGGAACGCCCGTTCCGGCAGGGTGCGTAGGGCGTCGGCGGGTTTTGGCGATTCGGACATGAGACAGCACCTCCCCTCCTGCAATTATATGCGCAAAGCCCCGTGACTAGCCGTCCGCCCCGGTGCGTACACTAAAGGGAAGGGGGGAGAGGATGAAAAAGCTTTTGCGTCCGCTGCCCGGCATGGACCTGCCGTTTCTGATCCTGGTGCTCACGCTGGTGGGCTTCGGGCTGGTGATGCTGGCCAGTGCGTCCAGCGCCGTGGCGCTCTACCGGCGGGGCGACGCCTGGGCCTATCTGCGGCCTCAGCTGCTCTACGCGGCGCTGGGGCTCTGCGGGATGTGGCTGGCCAGCCGGGTAGATTACCATATCTTCCATAAGCTGGCGTGGCCGCTGCTGGGGCTGTCACTGATATTGCTGGCGGCGGTGCTCTTCATGCCTGAGTACAACGGCTGCAGGCGGTGGCTGGTCATCCCGGGGTTCGGCACCCTGCAGCCCAGCGAGATCGCAAAGTTCGCGGTGGTGCTGGTGTTTTCCCACATCATCGCACTGAACCACGACCGGATGAAGGATTTCAGCGTGGGTGTCCTGCCCTTTGCGCTGGTGCTGGGGGTGGTGGCGGCCCTGATGCTGCTGGAGCCGCACCTGTCCGGCACCGTCCTCATCCTCGGCATCGGCGCAGTGCTGATGTTCGTGGGCGGTACGGGGCTGCGGTGGTTTTTGCTGGCGGGCGCGGGAGGCGTCGGGGCGATCGGTGCGGCGGTGGCCGTCATGCCCGACCTCGTCCCCTACGCCGCCGACCGGCTCCGCTCCTGGCTCGATCCCTTCGCCGACCCGCTGGGCGATGGCCACCAGACCATCCAGAGCCTCTATGCCATTGGCTCCGGCGGGGCCACCGGCCTCGGTCTGGGGGAAAGCCGCCAGAAGCATCTTTTCGTCCCCGAGCCTCAGAACGACTTCATCTTCTCCATCGTCTGCGAGGAACTGGGCTTCGTGGGGGCCTGCGCAGTGGTGGGACTGTTCGTGCTGCTGCTCTGCCGGGGCATCACAATCGCAGCCCACGCGCCCGACCGGTTCGGAGCGCTGCTGGTGGTGGGATTCGTGGTGCAGGTGGCCCTGCAGGCGGTGCTGAACGTGGCTGTCGTCACCAACACCATCCCCAACACCGGCATCTCGCTGCCCTTTTTCTCCTCCGGCGGCACCAGCCTCATGATGCTGCTGGGGGAGATGGGAGTGGTGCTGGGGGTGTCACGCGGGGAAGCATAACAAACCTCCCAACAAACTGAAATCATCGTCCGGCGTGACATCCGCCCCTGCTTTTGCATATCGTGGGGTATCTTTTGCGGAATGGGGGCTGCGGATATGACACAGCAGAGCGGGCGGATTTGGGTGATGGGCGGGCGGCCGCTGAACGGCACGGCGGCGATACCGGCGGCGAAAAACAGCGTACTTCCGCTCCTTGCGGCGGCACTGCTCTGCCGGGGACCGGTGCGGCTGCGGGCTGTGCCGAGGCTGTCGGACGTGGAATGCAGCCTTGGGTTGCTGCGGGGCGCAGGGTGTGCTGCCTACTGGCAGGGGGCAGACATTGTGGTGGCCGGGATGCCCTCAAACAGCACCCTTCCGGGAGAAACCGCGGCACAAATGCGGGCCTCCATCCTCTTCTGCGCGCCGCTGCTGGCGCGGCTGGGCCGGGCCGAGACTTCGCTGCCCGGCGGGTGCAATATCGGCGCCCGTCCCATCGACTTACATCTGGAAGGTCTGGCCCGGATGGGGGCAAAGGAGCTGGACGCCGGGGCGGGAAAGCTGGTGCTGGCCGCGCCGGGGGGCCTCCACGGGGCCGACATCACCCTCCGCTTCCCCAGCGTGGGGGCGACGGAGACATTGCTGCTGGCTGCTGTCTGCGCCCGAGGCACCACCGTCCTGCGGGGCGCAGCCCGGGAACCGGAGATCTCTGACCTTTCCGAATTTCTGAACCGCTGCGGCGGACGTATCGAGGGTGCGGGGACTTCCACACTGCGCATCGAGGGGCGGCGGGGGCTTTCCGGCTGCGATTTTTCGCCCCTGCCGGACCGCATCTTCGCCTCCACGCTGGCCTGTGCCGCCGCTGCTGCCGGAGGGCGGGTGGAACTCACCGGATGCCCGCCCGCGCTCTATGCGCCGGTGCTGGAAATTCTGGAACAAATGGGCTGCACCGTGGAGCGGGGCGCAGACCGGGCCGAGGTGGCCCGTTTCGGGCGGCTGTACGGGGCGGGCCGGGTCTTCACCGGGGTGTACCCGGGTCTCGCCACCGACGCTGCGCCCCTGCTGGCCGCCGCCATGCTCTGCGCCGAGGGAGAGAGCAGCATCGAGGACGTCATCTTCGAGCGGCGGTTCGGCTGCGCGGAGGGCTTCGAGCGGCTGGGCGGGCGGGTAAAACGGTCGGGCCGGGTGCTCTCCGTCGGTCCGCTGCCGGAAAGCGGCCTCCACGGAGCCGCCCTCACTGCGCCCGACCTGCGGGGCGGCGCGGCACTGGTGGTGGCGGCTTTGTCGGCACAGGGAAAGAGCTTTGTGGAAGAGACTCGTCATATCGACCGGGGCTATGCCGGTCTGTGGGAAGTTCTGGCCTCTTTAGGGGGACGAATTGGCAGAGAAATGCCGCCCCCTGACGCCGCTGTGAAAAAAATACCATCGAAAAAGCAGATTTGTCTTGCATTCGGGGCCAAAAGATGATACGATACTGTTATATAGTAGCAGTAATGTTGAGTTCTATCCTGCGCCAAGGCGCGGTCTACGATAAAATCCGATGGAGGACAATGATATGGCACTCATGCTCGACGAAGAAATGGACGAAAACGTAACGACGATAAAGGTCATCGGCGTGGGCGGCGGCGGCGGCAACGCCGTCAACCGCATGGTCAGCGACGGCCTGCAGGGCGTTGAATTTATCGCAATGAACACCGACCAGCAGGCACTGGCGAAGAACCATGCCGCCACCAAGGTGCAGCTGGGCTCCAAGCTCACCAAGGGCCGCGGCGCAGGTGCCGACCCCGAGATCGGCCAGCGCGCTGCCGAGGAGAGCAAGGACGAGATCGCAAACGCTCTGAAGGGCTCCCAGATGGTCTTTATCACCGCCGGTATGGGCGGCGGCACCGGCACCGGTGCTGCTCCTGTGGTGGCCGAGGTGGCCCACGACCTGGGCATCCTGACCGTGGGCATCGTCACCAAGCCCTTCTCTTTTGAGGGCAAGCGGAAGATGGGGCTGGCTGAGCAGGGCATCGCAAATCTGCTGATGCACGTGGACAGCCTTATCGTCATCCCCAACGAGCGCTTGAAGATGATCAGTCAGGAGAAGATCACCCTGATGAACGCCTTCCAGGCCGCTGATAACGTGCTGCGTCAGGGCGTCGAGTCCATCTCCGCCCTGATCAATGTGCCGGCCTTCATCAACCTGGACTTCGCCGACGTGCGCTCCATCATGAAGGACGCCGGCTACGCTCACATGGGCGTCGGCAGCGCCAAGGGTGCCGGCAAGGCTGAGAACGCCGCCAAGGCCGCGATCTCCTCTCCGCTGCTGGAGACCAGCATCGCCGGCGCACACGGCGTCATCATCAACATCACTTCCAGCCCCGACATCGGTCTGGAGGATGTCGAGACTGCCGCCGGCCTCATCACCCAGAGCGCACATCCCGATGCGAACATCATCTGGGGTACTGCCTTCGACGAGAACCTCTCCGATGAGATGCGCGTCACCGTCGTGGCTACCGGCTTCGACAACAAGGCCGCTGACGGCCTGCGCAGCACTCTGGGTACTGCTGCCGCCGGTACTGCTCCCGGCGTGACGGCTTCTGCTCCGTCCGCTGTCTTCAGCGCCGAGGTCAACACTCCCTCCGCCGCTTCCGGCAGTGCTTCTGCCGCCAAGCCCGTGGAGGAGGAGAACAGCGACACCAGCTACTACGACGACCTGCTGGCGATCCTGAACAAGCGTAGATAAGCGCAAGAATAGAGAACCCCTTGCGCAGAAAAAGCGGAAGGAGGCCGTACCGTGGAGCAGCAACAGACGAAGCTGCCGCTGGAGTGGCTGAGCAGCCGCCGGACGCCGGAGCTGCATCGGCTGGAACAGCTTTGCCGGGAGACAGCCCGGGAGCATCGCTGCGCCCAGCGCAGACTGCAGGAGGTGGAAGAGGCGATGGCATCCGAACAGGAGAAGTCATGCCCTGAGGCTCTGCCCGCTGCGTCCGGGCCGACTCAGCTCGAGCAGCTGAGCCGGAAGCTCAACGCGGCCAACGCCGAGCTTCGCCGCTATGAGACACGGATGTTCGCCTACGAGCGCACCATGCTGGCCCTGCGGAAGGAGAACGCCGAGCTGACCGCCCGGTGTGAGGAGTTGCGGAGCGAGCTGGACAAAATATCCACCGCCCCGCTGCGGCTGGATGTTCCGTCCGCACAGCCCGCGGTCCCGTTCCCGGAGACGGCTGCACAGACACCGCCTGCTGCGGACCGTCAACCGAAAACAAAGCTGGAACATCTCGGCGACGAGGTCCTGGCCGAGCTTGCGAAGCTGATGCCGTAGGAAAAGTAAGAGTTGAAAAGACCACCTGTCGAGAGACAGGTGGTCTTTTTTGTATCATTCGCTACCGCTGTTCCAGCAGATAGGTCGCCTCGAGGTCGGCGATGTGGAGCTTGACGGCGAGAGGGTACTTCTCGAAGGCCCCCGACAGGGCAAAGCTGCCGCCCCGGACGGCGTCGTCGAAGCCGCCCATGTGCCAGCGGATGGCCACGGCTTCTTCCACCTTCAGCTTCATGAACCGCTCGATGAGGAAGACGCTTTTCTCGCCATGGCCGTAGGGGAACATGTCCTCCACGCTGTAGCTGGGGACTTTCTCCCACTGGCCCGTCGCTTCGTTTTTCACGTTGCGGGTGCCTTTTTTGTAGAAGTTGGCCTTGCACAGGTCGTGGAGCAGTGCGCAGATGGCGAAGGTCTCCTCGCTGTCCTCGTCCGGTGTGAAGAAGGTGCCATGGAGCACGCGGTAGACGTTCAGGCTGTGCGCACACAGCCCGCCCTCGCAGGCCCCGTGGAAGCGGGTGGACGCCGGCGCGGAGAAGAAGTCCGTCTTGCTGTCCATCCAGTCCAGCAGCTTCTCGCTGCCGGGCCGGGTGACGTGGGTGCGGAATATCTCCAGAAATTCCTCGCGGTCCGTCATCTTACAGCTCCATATCCTCGAGGATGCCCTTCAGGATGGCCAGCTCGTCGTGGCTCAGGGAGATGCCTTTGCCCATGCGGGTGCCGTCCGGGGACCAGTCGCGGATGTCGTACTTGGGTTCGCCTTCGTTCCAGCTGATGAGGTTGAGCTGGCGCTCCCAGCCGCGGGGACGCTCTCCGAGGACTGCGATGCGTTCAACGATCTCGTATTTGATTTCTGCCATAGTGCATTACCTGCCTTTGCTTTGTTTGCTACCATAATAAAAGAAGTGCGCAAAGATTTCAACAGGTAATTGGAAAATAATTTCTGAATTTTACATCTCTTTCAACCGTAAGGCGCTTCTTCGCGCCACTCTACCAGCTGTAAAACGCCGCTCTGGTCTTCGTCGGGCGCAGGCTCGCGGCTGTGAAGATGCTGCTCGGCCCCGAAAAGCCCGCCGCCGTACTGGGCCATCACCCCCGGCGACCGCCCGGCCAGAAACTCGGCGGCGTTCTTCTGCCGACAGGCGGTCGGGGTGCCGTCGGTCATGGGGATGCTAACCTCTCCGTCATTGCTTCGCAATGCCACCTCCCCTAGCGAGGGGAGGCTTTGGCATTCCGTAAAGCTTTGTCTCTTCGCCAGAGGCTCCCCTACTAGGGGAGCTGTCTGCGAAGCAGACTGAGAGGTTGTATAAAGGACGACCTGCCCTGGATGCTGGATGCTACAGTCCGGGCGGGGCTGCGGGACTTCCGGCGGCGGGAGCTGCACATCCGGGCCGTCCGGCTGCGACGGCGGCTGCTGGGAGCCGCGACCCGGTTTTGGCGGTTCCGTGACGGGCGGCTGACCGGGTTCCACGCCCAAAGGCGGGCTGACCACGCTGCTCGTCTCCTCCGGCGGGCCGCTCGGCCCGGGAGCATCCTCAAGCTCATGGCGGATGAAGGGCGTCAGAGATTCCATAAAAAACACCTCCGCCCCTAGGATGCCCGGCGGCAGGGTCGATCATGCACAAAAAAATCCCCCCGGGTGGCTCCGGGGGGAGAGGTGCTGCGCTGTGTTACGGGGTAACGGTGGGGATTTCCGATACCACCACGGCAAACCGGACCTTGACCTCTTTGCCGTTGGTGTCCGTAAAGCTGGTGGTGATCAGACCGATCTGGCGTTCATCGGCCAGATTGGGATTTGATATGCTAATGCAGTCGGAGTGTACATTCAGGTTGAGGGCCTGCTTTCCGGCATCCTTGTCGTACTTGCCGCAGTAGATGTAGACGACCTTACCAGAGAGGACACTACCAGACGGGATAGTGGGATGTGTGCCGTTCTCGTAAAACGCCTTGACAGCAGTTTTGAATCCGGGGTTTGCTGCCCACGTTTGCAGCAGGGCATCCAGTTCGGCAGAAGAGGTACAGGTGATATTAAGATTATTATCAATACCTCTGTCGAGATCTGCCATAGCCTTTGCAATGCTCTTGTGGGAGGCCGAGCCCCCGGTGCCGCAGCCCGTAAGCAGGGCCAGTGCCATCACCCCGGCAAGGGCGAGGGCAAGGATCTTTTTCATAGCTTTCATCGTTATTCCTCCCTGTGTTCGTGCAGGCTGTTAACCTGCGGTATAATCATAGATGATCACGGCGATGCGGTAGCTCTTGTCCCCTCTTGTTACAAGCCGGGTGGAACACTTGGCAGCGGTCGGCTTTGCATAGATGGAAGACGTGGTGGAGTGCTTATGAATCGGCAGTCCGTAAGACAGCGTAGTGACCATAACACGCATGGTTTGGTAGAGCTCGCTCTGCTTGCTGTCTACCTTGCAGGCGTAAAGACTCACGGCATAATGACCGCCGGCATACTTGTTAAAAACTTCCTGCAGGGCTGTGTATGTCGCAGCAGTAGAACCAGTCGGAGAAATAGCCCACTGGCCGCTCTCGCCGTCGCCTTTCAACCAGGCGGTGTCAAACATATCAGCAACGGTCTTTATCTCAGGGACATCGTGGGTGATGGGAATGTCACCGAATCCATGGGTCTCAAAGGTCTCGCTGAGGAAAGTATCCATATACTCCTCCACCAGCCGGTCGCCGCTTTTTCCACCGCTGCAGCCGGTGAGGATGGTGAGAAGCATCACCCCGGCAAGGGCCATGGCCAGCAGCTTTTTTGTTAATTTCATTGCAGTTCCTCCTTCAAAGCAGATCGGTAGTATTCTCCAGCTCCCGTGGGGAGTTGGTAATACCATAATAAGAGATATTACTAGTTGATGTCAAGAAAAAATGGGAAAAACGTCAAAAAAACGAAGTTTTTCTTTTTTTTTTTATGCAAAATATACAAAAACACCCCGGGGCCAGAGGGGCCTCGGGGTGTGGAAAAGGGACTGGGCAGGCAAAAGACTTTCTGAAAGACGCGGCCCTGAGAAGGCAGGCGATGAGGAAGAGAAGGGAAGCGGTCACACAAGGACCTCCACCGTGCTTCCCCCGCTGCGGGCCTTTTTTACGACCACCTGTTTGTCGATGCGCTCCTTGAGCGCGGCGACGTGGGAGATGATGCCCACGAGGCGGTCGCCCTCGGTGAGGCCGGCGAGGACCCGGATGGCCTGCTCGAGGCTCTCGTCGTCCAGCGAGCCGAAGCCTTCATCGAGGAAGAGGGTGTCCAGCCGGATGCCCCCCGCCGCGCTCTGGACCTCGTCCGAGAGGCCCAGAGCCAGCGCCAGTGAGGCTTTGAAGCTCTCGCCGCCCGAGAGGGTCTTGACACTGCGGCGGGTGCCGTTGTAGTGGTCGATGATGCCGAGGTCGAGGCCGGACTGGCTGCGCTGGTTCTCGGCGCCCACCCGCTCCAGCTCGTACTGCCCGGCGGTCATCTGCATAAGGCGGGTGTTGGCGTGGACGAGGATGGCGTCGAGGTAGTTCATCTGGATGTAAGCCTCAAGGCGTATCTTCTGTTTGCTGCTGAGGGTGCCGCCCGCCGTGGAGGCGAGGGCGTTCACCCACTGCCAGCGGCGTTCCAGCTCCGTCCGGGCGGCGGCGTGCTGACGGTAGAGGTCGGCGGACTTCCGGTTGGGCAGGAGGCGGGCCGTCAGGGCCTTTTCCTGAGCCGCGAGAGTGGTGCGCCGGGCCGTCAGGGCGTCCCGCTGGGATTCGAGGGCGGGCAGGTCGGCGGCTTCGCCCACCTCTGTCTGCTGGGCCGTCAGGGCCGTGACTGCGGCCTCGGCAGCGGCGTAGTCCTGCCGGGCCTTGGCCAGAGCCGACGCGGCGGCGTCCATCCCAGCCCGGAGGGCGCAGCGCTCGTTTTCCAGCCCGGCCAGCGCCCGGCGGGCTTCCTCCCGGCCAGCGGCGGGCAGAGCGGCCCGGGCCTCGGCACACTGGGCCTCCAGCGCCTTGGCGGCGGCAGACTGCCGGGCGGCTTCCTCGGCGGAAGCCCGTGCCTCGGCCTCGAGGGCAGAGCGCTGAGCGGTCTTTTTCTGCCGCTCGTCCTCCTGCCGGGCCTTGGCGGCGAGGTTGGCGGCATTCTGCTTCTGAGCCTTGTCGAGGGCTTCCTGTGCGGCGTGCAGGGCCTCGCTTTCTTCGGCCAGAGCCGTTTTTAAGAGCGAGACGGTCAGCTTCACCGGCCCCTCCGGCGAGGTGAACCGCTCCGGCAGCAGGGCCTCGGCGTCCCGGCGGAGGGTGGCTTTGGCCTCCCGGTCTGCGGCCACGGCCTTGGCGGCGGCCGCACTGGCTTCCTGTGCGGCGCGGTCGGCCTCGTCGGCGGACTGTCTGGCTGCGTCTACCCGGGCCTGCGTGGGGGCTTCGGCGGGCAGAACGGCCCGCTTCGGGTGATGGGTGCTGCCGCAGACGGGGCAGGGGGTGCCGTCCGTCAGCCCTTCGGCCAGCAGGCCCGCCTGCGCGTTGAGAAAGGCCCGCTCGAGGTGGTCGCGGAGGGCGTGGGCGCGCTCCTTTGCGCCGTCGGCAAGAAGATAACGCTCCTGGGCCTGCCGTGCGGCCTGCCCCCGGCGCTGCCCCTCGGCGAGGCTCTGGGCCAGCTGCGCGAGGGCCGTTTCCCGCCGGGCCAGCTGTTCGGCTCGGGCCTCAAGGCTCACGTTCTCGGCCTCCGCGCCCCCAAGGGCGGCGAGGCTCTGCTCCAAAGCGGTCAGCTCTCCGTCCAGCTGCCCGAGGGCGGCGCGGCGCTTTTCGGCTCTGGCGTTCTCGAGGGCGGCGGTGTCCCGGGCGGCAGAAAGCTTCTTTTCGAGGCTGTCCAGTCCGTCGAAGGCCGCGAGGTCAGATCTCGCCCGCTCGAGCTTTCCGGCCAGCGCGTCCAGCGCGGCGGCATCTCCGGCGTGGCGGGCCGCTTCGGCCTCGGCGGCGTCCAGAACGGGCCGCAGAGCGTCCTGCCGGGTCTGCGCGGCGGTCAGCTCGAGGCGGAGCTTTTCGGCCTGTTCGGCCCGGCCCAGCGTCTGCTGGAGCTTGTCCAGCTCTGCCTCGGCCTCAGTCCGGGCGGCGGTGGCGGCGCTCAGTGCCTGCTCCTGCCCGGCCAGCAGGGCGTCCAGAAGGGGAAGCAACGTCTCCGGCGACGCCTGCCCGCCCGCCTCGCAGAGGGGGGCCAGCTCGTCCAGAACGGCTTCGTCGGCGTCCCCCTCGGCCCAGCTCAGGCCGGAGAGCAGCTGCCCGATGCGGACGCTCTGCTCCTCCCGCTGGCGGGTGAGGGCGGCGTTCTCGGCCTGCAGCCGCTCCTGGAGACGCTGGTAGGGCTGGGTGCGGAACAGCTTGCGGAAGATCTTGCTCCGCTCCTCGGTGGAGGCGTTGAGCAGCCGGGTGAACTGCCCCTGGGCGATCATGGCGATCTGGGAGAACTGGTTGTAATCCAGCCCGATGATGTCCACCACGGCGGCGGTGACGTCCTTGGCCCGGGTGATGGGCGGACGGCCATCGGCGTAGGTGAGGCAGGCGTCGGCCTTTTCAGTGGTAAAGCCCTCGCCCCGGGCTTTCGGGCGAAGGTATTCGGGGTTGCGGCGGACGGTGCAGCGCTGTCCCCGCACCTCGAATTCCAGCTCCACGAAGGTGGGGGTGCCGGGCTCGGCGTACTTGCTGCGGAGCATGGCCCCTTCCCGGACGCCGCCGCTGGAATGGTCGTAGAGGGCATAGGTGATGGCGTCGAAAAGGGTGGTCTTGCCCGCGCCGGTGTCGCCGGTGACGAGGTAGAGCCCGCCTCTGCCCAGCTGGGCGAGGTCCAGAACGGTCTCGGCGGCATAAGGCCCGAAGGCCGACAGGGTCAGTTTCAGGGGCCTCATGCTTCGTCCTCCTTCCAGATGTCCTCGATGAGCGATTGGCAGAACGCCGCCTGTTCGTCGGAGAGGGGCTGGCCGTTCTGGGCTTCGTAAAAGGCCGCAAAGTGCTCGAGGGGCGTTTTGCTCTCGGCCCGTGCAGCGGCGTCGGGCGTCTCAGCGGCCCGGGTGCGGCGGTTGTCGTAGTCCAGCCGCATGAGGTTCGGGTAGATGACCCGCAGCCGGGCCAGCGCGTCGGGGACGTCCTGCTCGTCGGTGAGGGTGATGTGGAGGTAGTCGTCCGTCGGCGTGCCGTCGTAGGCCCGGCGGTCGGTGAGCTCCATGTAACTGCCCCGCAGCTCCCGCAGGTCGTGCCGGGGGGTGAGAGGCGCGGCCTCGAAGCGGACGCTGCCCTTTTCGCCCAGGGTGATGAAGAGGGCGGCTTTGTGCTGATGGGCCTCGGAGAAGGAATATTTGAGGGGACTGCCTGCGTAGCGGACGGTGTCCCGTCCCACCTTCTGGGGACTGTGGAGGTGGCCCAGAGCCACATAGTCGAAGCCCTCGAAGAGGGAGACGTCGATGCTGTCCACCCCGCCTACGCTGGGCTCTTCGCTCTCGCAGACCGCCGCCCCGGCCACGAACTGGTGGGCCACCAGCACGTTCCGGCGGGCGGGGTCGGGTGTACAGGCGTTCAGCACACAGCCGATGGCGTCGTTATAGCTCTCGATCTTCTCGTCCGGGAAGACATGCCGCACGGCGGCAGGCTTCAAAAAGGGAAGGAGCCAGACGTCCACCGGGCCGTATTCGTCCGTCAGGGTGATGGGCGCGGGCGGTGCGGCAAAGACCGGGCTGACGTACACCCGGCTCCCCGCCAGAAGCCGTGCGCCGAAGGCGATGCGGTCCGCCGAGTCGTGGTTGCCGCTGACGGCAAAAACGGGCAGTCCCCGCGCCGCAAGCTCGGTGAGGAACCAGTCCAGCAGCCGCACCGCCTCGGCGGGCGGCACGGGCTTGTCGTAGAGGTCGCCTGCCAGCAGAACGCCGTCTACGGGCCGGGCGTCCAGCAGGGAGAGGACCTGCTCTAAAATGTACCGCTGGTCGTCCAGCATGGAGAACTCGCAGACCCGCTTGCCCAGATGCAGGTCGGAGAGGTGAAGGAAACGCATGGGGACACCGCCTTTCGTTGGGATGATTTTATTATAGGAGAGTTGGGGGCGTTTGTCGAGGGGGCAACGGCGACGACCGCCGCCAGTGGCGGAAACAGGGAGGAGCTGTTGGGGCCGCGGCCAGCAGGATGCGAGGCCCGCACCAAGGGCCGAAGCAGACGCTGGGAGCCGCAACCCGGGTGCGAAGCACCTCTGGCGAGCCGGGCAGGCCCACGCTGGACGCTGAAAGTTTTTTAATTTCGGAAACAGTAGTGCCCTGCTACAGAGGGAAAGTGTCTTTGTAAACTTTCCGCGCACCGCTTGACTTTTGCGCGGGATGGCATATAATAAACTCAGGAATGTGAATACTCCATTGGTTTCACCCCAATGGAAAAGCCCCCAAGGAGCCGCGAACTCCCAGGGGGCTTTCTTTTTGAGCGCTGTTTCGTAAAAACCTCTCAGTCTGCTTCGCAGACAGCTCCCCGAGTAGGGGAGCCTCTGGCGAGCCGGGCAGGCCCACGCTGGACGAGCAAAGCGCGATATTTCAGAAACAGTAGTGCCTTGCTACAGAGATTCACAGCAGCTTGACAAAGTACATTTGTCCAAAAGTATCTGCCCTCTGTAGCGAGGCCCACCATTTTTCGCCTCATCGGGCCTCCGGCGTCCAGCTCAGGGTGACCCGGCATGCCAAGGCCTCCCCTCGATAGGGGAGGTGGCACGCCGAAGGCGTGACGGAGAGGTTTTTCCTTCACGTCACGCGGCAGGGAACATCTTTTCCCAGGTGTCTTTGCCCACGGAGCCGTCGGAGGTCAGGTTGTGGCGGGTCTGGTAGCGCTTGACGGCGGCGACGGTGCTGGCACCGAACTTGCCGTCGGTGGTGAGCCGCTCGCCATCGGCGTTGAGCTTCTGCTGCACCAGCCGGACGCAGCCGCCTGCGCTGCCGCTCCGCAGCACGATGCCGGGGTAGGGGACGGTGAGGCCGTGCCTGGCCGTGTAGCGGGCGTAGAGCACGTTCCAAGTGTTCGCGCCCACTTTGCCGTCCTCTTTGAGGCCGTACCGGAGCTGGAACTCCCGGACAGCCTTTTCGGCGTTTGCGCCGAACTTTCCGTCCACGGTGAGGGCGGCGTGCCAGGTGCAGCTGTCCCGGATGCCGTTGAGCCAGGTCTGCACGAGGGCCACGTCCGGGCCGGAGCTGCCGCGCTGGATGAGCGAGTAGTAAGCAGGGATTGCCATAGTGTTGTCACACTCCTTCCGCGCTCATCCTATGCGGCGGGCCGACGGCCTGTTCACCCGGCCAGCACCACGTCCTCCCGGGGCGCGGTGAGGCCGTCCCACCACTCCACGAACCGGAACCGGACGATATATTCCCCGCAGACAAGGTCATTTTCGGCAGGCGTGTCGTACCCGCCGCAGGCTGACCGGCAGAGACCCGGGTAGAGCACACACCACCAGTTCCGGCCCGCCCGCCGCGTCCCGATGTCCAGCCGCACCGCGTCGTACCGCCCGGCGGGCAGAGCCCCGCCGTCATAGCGCCGGGTGGGGAAGTACATATTCACGAGGCAGGCTTTCACCGGTGCGCGGATGCCGAGAGCGGCCAGTGTCTGGCGGGCCGTCAGCTCGAAGCGGACGAGGTTTTCCGCCGCCCACGCCCGGGCATCGGCCCGGCTGTCTGCCGGGCAGGCTTCGTCGGTGAGGGCCAGCACGGCGTCCCGGACAGCCAGCTTCGCGCTCTGGTCGCGCACGGAGTCGGTGTCGGCCCGGATGTGGAGCCGCAGGGTGTCGGCGGCAAGCTGGTCGGCGGTGATGAGCTGGCTCTGCGCCCAGCCTGCCCCCAGCGACAGCAGAAGACAGAACAGCAGCGAGGCGCACAGCGCCCCCATTTCGCGGCGGGATAACATAAAAAACAGGCCCCCTCTTGGAAAGTTTATCCAGAGGATGGGCCTGTTTTCAGAAAATTATTCTTTAATTTTTCAGCGACTGCATCGGGGCGGGAAGTCTGCCGCCGCGGTTGATGAAGACGGAGGGGTCACGCTGGTTGACCGGCATGATGGGGCCGTAGCCCAGCAGGCCGCCGAAGTCCAATACTTCGCCCGCCTTGCGGCCGATGGCCGGGATGACGCGGACGGCGGTGGTCTTGCTGTTGACCATGCCGATGGCGGCTTCGTCGGCGATGAGGGCGCTGATGACGGCAGGGGTGGTGTCGCCGGGGATGATGACCATGTCGATGCCCACAGAGCAGACAGCCGTCATGGCCTCCAGCTTCTCAATGGTGAGACAGCCGCACTCGGCGGCGTGGATCATGCCGTCGTCCTCGCTGACGGGGATGAAAGCGCCCGACAGGCCGCCGACATGGTTGGAGGCCATGACGCCGCCCTTCTTGACAGCGTCGTTGAGCAGGGCGAGGCAGGCAGTGGTGCCGCAGCAGCCGCAGGTCTCAAGGCCCATCTCTTCGAGGATGTTGGCCACGCTGTCGCCCACGGCGGGGGTGGGGGCCAGCGACAGGTCGATGATGCCGGCGGGTACGCCCAGCTCTTTGGAGGCGAGGTTTGCCACCAGCTGGCCCACGCGGGTGATCTTGAAGGCGGTGCGCTTCACCAGCTCGGCCACCTGGTCGACGGGGGCGTCCTTGGGCAGCCGGGCCAGCGCGGCGCGGACCGCGCCGGGGCCGGAGACGCCGACGTGGATCTCGCAGTCGGGCTCACCGGGGCCGTGGAAAGCACCCGCCATAAAGGGATTGTCCTCGGGCGCGTTGCAGAAGACCACCAGCTTTGCTGCGCCGATGCACTGACGGTCGGCGGTGAGCTCGCTGGCCTTCTTGACGGCCTCGCCCATCAGCTTGATGGCGTCCATGTTCAGGCCCGCCTTGGTGGCACCGATGTTCACCGAGCTGCAGACGATGTCCGTCTCGGCCAGTGCGCGGGGGATGGACTCGATGAGGCGCAGGTCGCCCGCCGAGAAGCCCTTGTGGACGAGGGCGGTGTAGCCGCCCACGAAGTTGACGCCCACCTTCTTGCCGGCGGCGTCCAGCGTCTTGGCAAAGTCCACCGGGTCGGCGTCCGGGCAGGCACCCAGCAGCATGGCGATGGGGGTGACGCTGATGCGCTTGTTGATGATGGGGATGCCGTACTCGGCGCTGATGTGCTCCACAGCCGGAACGAGCCGGGCGGCGCGGGTGGTGATCTTGTGATAGATTTTTTCGCAGGCTTTCCTGGGGTCCGGGTCGATGCAGTCCAGCAGGCTGATGCCCATGGTGACGGTGCGCACGTCCAGATTGTCCTGCGTGAACATCTCGATGGTCTCGAGGATGTCGCCGGTGTTCATCATGCTCATAGTAGTTTGCCTTTCTTTTGTAGCAGCTGAAGGCTCTCCCCCTGGGAGAGCTGGCGCGAAGCGCCTGAGAGGGCAAGGCCGGTGAGATGGAGCAGCTATGCAGCGATAAGCAGGCTCTTTGTCAGCATCCTTGCCCTCTCCGTCATTGCTTCGCAATGCCACCTCTCCCAAGGGGAGAGGCTTTTGTCAGATGGTGTGCATCGCGTCGAAAACTTCCTGGCGGGTGAGGTTGATCTGCATCCCCATCTCAGCGGCCAGAGCGTCCATCTTCTGGTGCAGCTCCTCGTGGGAGATGCTGCACTTGGAGATGTCCACCAGCATGATCATGGCGAACATGCCCTGCAGGATGCTCTGGGTGACGTCCTCGATGTTGATGTTCAGTTCACTGCAAAGGCCCGAGACGCGGGCGACGACGCCCACGGTGTCGTGGCCGATGACGGTAATGAATGCTTTCATAATTCCTACCCCTTTTTTGTAATGTAGCCCTCTCAGGCGCTTCGCGCGACAAGGCCGGGTTGCGGCACCCAGCATCCGCAGCGCTTCGCTTGCGCCTTACTGGCCGCTGCCCCAACAGCGACTCCCTGTTTCCGCCACTGGCGGCGGTCGTCGTTGTTGCCCCTAGTAGGGGAGCCTCTGGCGAAGAGAAAAAGCTTTACGAAATGCCAAGGCCTCCCCTCGGTAGGGGAGGTGGCGCAGCGGCAGCTGCGACGGAGAGGTTTTCTCCAGTATAGCAGATTTCACGAAAAATGAACACTCTTTTTGGAAAAAAGAGAAGGGGAGAAGGGCAAAAGAATGTCTATCTCCGGCAGAACTTGCAAAAAAACCAGATGCAAACTGCCGGGCAGTGTGCTATACTTATCTATAAATATCGCCACAGGCTGAACAAAGGAGAGACAACGATGGAACAGCTTCTGAAGATCCTTGAAGACAATGCCCGGATGTCGGTGGAGGACATCGCGGCCATGCTGAATAAATCCCCCGCCGAGGTGGCGGCTATGATCGACCTGGCCCGGGCGCAGGGCATCATCAAGGGCTACAAGACCCTCGTGGACTGGGAGAAGGCCGGCGTGAACCGGGTGGAAGCCGTCATCGAGCTGAACGTCAGCCCCAAGAAGAGCCGCGGCTTTGACGAAATTGCCGCCACCATCGCCTCCTTCGACGAGGTGGAGAGCGTGCTGCTGATGAGCGGCGGCTACGACCTGCAGCTGGTCATCAAGGGCCAGACCTTCCAGGAGATCGCCCTCTTTGTGGCAAAGCGGCTGTCGCCGCTGGACGACGTGCTGTCCACGGCCACCCATTTCGTGCTCCGCACCTACAAAAAAGAGGGCCGTCTGTATCAGGACGAAGAAATCGATGAAAGAGAGTGCACCGTGCTGTGATGGATTACGATAAACTGATCGCGCCTGCCGCTGCGGCCATGCGCCCCTCCGGCATCCGCAAATTCTTCGACCTCGCCGCCGAGATGCCCGAGTGCATCAGCCTCGGCGTCGGCGAGCCCGACTTCAAGACCCCCTGGGCCGTCCGTGAGGCGGGCATCGAAAGCCTCGAGCATGGCCGCACCCGCTATACTTCCAACGCGGGCCTGAAAGAGCTGCGGGCCGAGATCGCCCGCTACCTCGACCGCCGGATGGGCCTGAAATACGACCCGGCAAAGGAAGTTCTCGTCACCGTCGGCGGCAGCGAGGCCATCGACATGTGCATCCGCACTCTGGTGCAGCCCGGCGATGAGGTCATCATCCCGGAGCCGTGCTTCGTCTGCTACGAGCCCATCACCACCCTGTCCGGCGGCGTGCCGGTCCATGTGGCCTGCCGTCAGGAGGATGAGTTCCGCCTCCGGGCCGACGCCCTGAAAGCCGCGATCACCCCGAAGACCAAGCTCCTCATCATGCCCTTCCCCAATAACCCTACCGGCGCGGTGATGGAGCAGGAAGACCTCGAGGCCATCGCGGAAGTCCTGCGCGGCACCAACATCATGGTGCTGTCGGATGAGATCTACGCCGAGCTGAACTACGGCCTGCAGAACCACGTTTCCATCGCCACGCTGCCCGGCATGGCCGAGCGGACGGTGGTGGTCAACGGCTTCTCCAAGACCTACGCCATGACGGGCTGGCGGCTGGGCTATGCCTGCGGCCCCGCGCCCATCATCAAGATCATGACCAAGATCCACCAGAGCGCTATCATGAGCGCTCCCACCACCAGCCAGTACGCCGCCATCACGGCCCTCAAGGACTGCGACGGCGAGATCGAACGGATGCGCAACGAGTATAATATGCGCCGCCGCCTCGTGGTGAAGAGCTTCAACGATATGGGCCTGAGCTGTTTTGAGCCGCGGGGCGCGTTCTATGCTTTCCCCTGCATCAAGTCCAGCGGCATGAGCAGCGAGGAGTTCTGCACAAAGCTTCTGGAGCAGAAGCATGTCGCCATCATCCCGGGCAACGCCTTCGGCGCGTCCGGCGAGGGCTACGCCCGCGTATCCTACGCCTACAGCGTGGAGCATCTGATGGAGGCCATCCGCCGCATCCGGGAGTTTTTGAACGAGAACTGTAAGTGAGGAGGAAAAAACCATGCGCGATCGTGTGACGGTCCTAGCCCCGGCCAAGCTGAATCTGGCGCTGGACGTGGTGGGCATCCTGCCCAGCGGCTACCATGCGCTGGATATGACCATGCAGGCTGTCTCGCTCTACGAGCGGGTGGTCATCCGCCGCAGTCCCTACCTCGATCTGGTCCTGCCCGGCAGCAAGGTCAAGCCCGGCCCGGGCAACACCGCCATCAAGGCGGCGCTGGCTTTCTTCCACTATACGGGCCTGCTGGCGGGTGCAGACATCACCATCTATAAGAGCGTCCCCGTCCGGGCCGGTATGGCTGGCGGCAGCGCCGACGCTGCGGCTGTTCTGGTGGGTCTGAACGAGCTGTACGGCGCCCGCCTGTCCATGAGCGAGCTCTGCGCTCTGGGTGTCAGCATCGGCGCAGACGTACCCTTCGCCCTCATGGGCGGCACCTGTCGGGTGCAGGGCCTCGGCGACCTCATCAAGGCACTTCCGCCCCTGCCCGAGTGCTGGTTCACGGTGGTGATGCCCGGCTACGGCATCTCGACGCCGGAGGCTTTTGCGGCCTACGACAAAGTCGGCAGCAGCGTCCACCCCGACTGCGCCGCCCAGGAAGCCGCCATCCGGGCGGGCGACCTGGACGCTGTCTGTGCCGCTGCCGGAAACGCCCTCGAGGAGTGCAGCGGGGCTAAGGACAACGAGGCCATCAAGGCCGCCCTCCGGGAGAACGGAGCCGTCACCGCCCTCATGACCGGCAGCGGCGCGGCGGTCTTCGGCGTGTTCCGCACCGAAGTCGAAGCCAAAGCCGCCGCCGACGCCCTCCGCGCCCGCTGGCCGCAGGTCTATACCGCCCAGCCTGTCAGGGGAGGGGCTTGCGTAGTAAGAAGGTAAAAGGCTCTCCCAGAGGGAGAGGCTTTCGAGCGGCGCTGACCCTATAAAATGCATAACCCTCCTTCCCGTCGGGCATACTGCCCAAAGGAAGGAGGGTCTTTTTGTGCAGACCTTTTATAAAATCTGTCTCATCCTCATGATCGTCGGCGGCATCAACTGGGGTCTTGTGGGCCTGTTCCAGTTCGACTTCGTCGGCTGGCTGCTGGGCGGCAGCGCGTCCATCTGGTCACGCATCGTGTTCACGCTGGTGGGTGTGGCCGCTGTCTGCGGCATCCCGGGCCTGTTCACGGACGAGACCGGGGAATAGAGACAAAAGAAAAAGGCTCTCATGCCGGCAGGAAATACGGCACGAGAGCCTTTTTGAATACCTATAAAGAATCCCGCCCGGTCGTCTGCGGCAATCAAACCTACCCTTGCGGACAGGTGGGTGCTCTGTCTCCGGTTTCGCGCTTCCTCATCGAGCCTTCATGGTCGACCCATGACGGGGAGGTCTGCAATCCACCGACGAACTCCAAGCTCCCGTTGAATGATTAGTAGGATCATATAAACCGCAACAAATCGCGCCGGGCAGGAAGTCTTTGCTGAAAGATCACTCGATCTCGAACTGGTCGCTCAGACGCTTCTCGAACAGCTTGCTGACTTCCAGCAGGGTCTCATCGTCCTCGACCACGTCGAGATACTCGCCCTCGTCGTCCTCGCCGACGCTCAGGATGACCAGCTGGGCGTCCTCGTCCAGGTCTTCCTCATTCTCGGCGTATTCGACAACGGCCAGGTAATGCACGCCCTTATGGTCCAGAGCGTCGATCACTTCAAACGTGACCTCATTGCCGTCCTCGTCCTCGAGGGTCATCAGGTCGGGCTGATATTCCTCTTCGGTCTCAGCGGCGGACTTGTTCATATCTTCTGCCATAAGTCACGTTCTCCTGTCAAATATCTAAAAAATGGAATAACTGTCACACCCTGCCCTCTCTGCTCCTTCTGAGCTGTGGGTTCCGGGTACGCCTATAGTGTAGCGTTTTTTTGCCCGCTCGTCAAGATGTTTTTCGCATAGAAATCCAATAACAAATTTTCACGCTTTTCCCTCTCGCTTCCCGGGCCGGAATGTGATATACTATAGCGATAGCTTTTGAAAAGCCATCGTTGCTATAATATATGGACAGGGAGGCCCGATCATGAGAGCCTTGAAAAAAATAATGGCGGCACTGGCCCTGACGGCAGTTCTGGCCGGGTGCAGTGCGGACAATATCCTCTCCGGCATCCAGGGCGGGAAGGCCGGCACGGTGCAGAAGGTCAGCCGCCCGACTGTGGAGTCGGCGGAGCTGCAGTTCACCCACCCGGCGGCGGGGGATACCATCGCGGTGTTCGATACCTCGGCAGGCGTGTTCAAAGCAGTGCTCTTTTCCACCGAGGCCCCGCAGGCCGTGCAGAATTTCACGACATTGGCTCAGCAGGGCTTTTACAACGGCCTGACCGTCACCCGGGTGGAGAAGGACTTCGTGGTGGAGGCCGGGCAGGGCGCGGACGGCAGAGGCACCACCATCTGGAACGGGAACCGTTTCTCCGCCGAGACCACCGATAAGCTCCATCACTATTCCGGCGCACTCTGTGCGGCAGCGGACGCTTCCGGCGACTGCGCCAGCGTCTTCTATGTCATGGAGACCCTGCCGGGCAGCAGTTCGGTGACGCAGGAGCTCATCGACCAGATGAACGCCGCCGGCTGGCGGGCCGACGTGGTGAGCGCCTACCAGACGGCGGGCGGCGCACCCTACCTCGACTACACCGATACCGTCTTCGGGCAGGTGTACGAAGGGATGGAAGTGGTGGATACCATCGCCCAGACCGGCGTGGACGAAACTCAGCGCCCGACGGAGGCTGTCACCATCAACAGTGTGACCATCACGAAATACGAATAAGAAGCTGCTTTTCCGCCCTCCGGGCGGTGGGACGGCTGCAAAAAAATCACCCGCCAACTGGCGGGTGATCTGCGTTTATGGGGAAATCAGACGAGATGCGGGGAAAATCGGGAAGAAATCAGAGATTCCTGCCCACCCGCAGGGAGATGGCAACATAAGTCTGGCCGCGAATGGTCCGGGCCACTACGCCTGCCTTGGTATAGTTGCCGTTCAGGGCAAAATCCAAGGCTTCGTTTTGATCGTTGCCTTTGATTTGATCGATGATCTTCTGCAGCGTGGTATCGTTGTAGTCGTATTTAGCGACCAGAGTGAGGGTGGCGTTCTTATTGTCGTTGTCCCACTTGGCATCCACCTTGTTGAAGAACTGGTATCCGCGAGCATCGCCCTTCAGCTCAAGCTCCAGAGCGTCCAGACGGGCGTTTGCAACAGTACGCATCCCATCGTCATTGGCCAGGGCCACGGCGCGGCCGTTGTTGATGGCCCGCATCACATGGGCCTCCGGGCCGGAAGAACCGCCGCCACCGCTGCAGGCGGTCAGGAGCAGAAGGGTCAGTGCACCGGCCAGAAGCAGGGCAGTCAGCTTTCTCAGTTTTGTCATGTGGGTCGCCTCCAATCGTTTTTGTTTTGGTGAGTCCAGTTGTTTTTTCTCATGAAGAAGCTCATCTCCGGCCATCTGGTCAGGGGGTTCTTCTACCCTCATTTTATCGGAGAAGAGCCGGTGCTGTCAAGCCGGAAAACTATACAAATTCGGCTCAGGAAAATTGTGAAAACAAACCGGAAAACGACGATTTTCTGCGGACTTTGCAACAAACTGTCCGGACTTCGCAAAGAAACTTTGCCGCGGGGGCAGCGGGGGTGTTCAGACCTCTCCCGGGTGCTCTTTCCGCCATTGGATGTAGTCGTCCAATATCACCGTCGCACTTACCGAGTCGAGGATGCTTTTCCGCTTTGCGCCGAAGGTGCCGCTCTCGTCGAGGAGGTCAGCAGCGGCGCAGGTGGTCTGGCGCTCGTCCCACATCCGGACGGGCAGGCCGCTCCAGATCTCAACGGTCTTGGCCAGCTTGCGGCTCTTGCGGGCGCGCTCGCCCTCGGTGCCGTCCATGTTCAGCGGCAGGCCGATGACGATGAGCTCGGCTTCGATCTCCTTTGCCACCTCGCAGACCCTGGCGGCAACTTTGTCCCGGGCCTTAACAGTGATCTGAGGGGTGATGGGGGAAGTCAGGAACTCGGTGCGGTCGCAGGTGGCGAGGCCGGTGCGGCTGTCGCCGTAATCTACTGCTAAAATTTTCATGCAGGTGTCCTCTTTCTGAGATGATTTTTCTTTATTGTACCACAGAATAGATGTCGCTGCAATTTTGTGGTACAATGATAGAAAAATGAGGGCAAGCCGCCCACGATAGAAAACCGACCAACGGAGAGATTCACCATGTTAAAACTACTTTTAGGCGGTTCCGGCAGCGGAAAGACCACCCTGCTGTACCAGCGCATCCGGGCGCGGGCCGAGGCGGGGGAGAAGAGCATCCTGCTGGTGCCGGAGCAGTTCACCTCGTCCACCGAGGGCCGCATCCACCGGGAGCTGGGCGACGCGCTGAGCGGACTGGTGGAGAGCTTTTCCTTCACCAGCCTCGCCGAGCATATCCTGTCGGCGGAGGGCGGCTCTGCCGTCCAGACCCTCAGCGACGCGGGCCGGGCCGTGCTGGTGCGCCGCGCCCTCGAGGAACTGCAGGACAACGTCCACTACTACTACCGCCACCGCCGCTCGGCCGCCTTCTGCCAGATGGCCGCCGAGACCATCGACGAGCTCAAGAGCGCGGGCCTCTCGGGCCGGCAGCTCTATGAGCTGGCGCAGGACTGCGGCACCGACAGCGCCAAACTCAGCGAACTGGCCCTCATCTTTCAGGGCTACGAGACCCTGCTGGCCGGGACAGGCATGGACCCCTCCGACCGGCTGGAGCTGGCCGCATCCCGCCTCGAGGCCGCACTGGCCCGGGGCGAGCTGCCGGAGTTCCTGCGGGACAGGGCCGTCTTTATCGACGAGTTCGACACCTTCAACGCCCCGAAAAAGCGGCTGATGGGCGCCCTGCTGGCCTCGCTGCCCACCGTGACGGTGGCCCTCTGCGACGACGGCACTCCTCTCGTGCCGGGGGACATGAGCCTTTTCTCCGGCGCAAAGCAGGTGGCGGCCCAGCTGCGCCAGCTGGCCCGCCGGAACGGCACGGCGGTGGCTGTGCCGGAACTGCTGCGCCGGGACGTGCGCCACGCCGATGCCCCCGGCCTCGCCGCTGCGGCCCAGCTGCTGGCCGCGGGCCGGTGTGACCCGCCTCCGGCCTGTCCGGAAATAAAATTATTCGCCGCCCCCAGCCGGGAGGAAGAAGCCCGCGCCGCCGCTGCCGCCATCCGCCGCCTCATGCGGCAGGGCGTCCGCTGCGGGAAGGTGGCGGTGGTCTGCCGCGACATCTCGAAATACCGCGCCGCCGTCAAGTACGAGTTCCGGATGGCGGACATCCCCCTCTACTGCGACGAGCCGACGACGCCCGAGTTCAGCGCCCCGGCCACGGCGGTGCGGTGTCTGCTGGCCATTGCCCGGGGTGCGGAGCTGACGGAACAGCTCACCACCCTGGCCAAGACCGGCCTCTGCGCCCTCACCGAGGAAGAGATCTGCGCCCTCGAGAACTACGCCTACACCTGGTCGCCGAATGCGGCGGCGTGGCGCGCGCCCTTCGAGAAGAACCCCCGGGGCTTCGGCGATGTGGAGCCTACCGACGAGGATAAAGAAAACCTTGCCCGGGCCGAAAAGGCCCGCGCCCTTCTCATCACCGCCGCCGACGGCCTGCGCGCGAAGCTCCGCTCTGCCAACGCCGAGCAGATGAGCCGCGCCCTCTACTTCTGCCTGAAGGAGCTGGGCGCGGAGGACGCTCAGGCCGCGCAGGTGGAGGCCATCCGGGCTGAGCGGGGCATCCCCGCCGCCGAGGAAGCCGCCCGGGAGTGGAACGTGGTCATGGGCCTGCTGGACGAGATGGCAAGCCTGCTGGGCGGCCAGAGCGTCACCATCCCCGAGTACGAAGAGCTGTTCGGGCTGCTGCTGCGCTCGTCCGACCTCGGCCACATCCCCCAGACGCTGGACGCCGTGGTGCTGGCCAGCGCAGGCAAGATGCGCCTTGACGCACCGGACTATGTCTTTGTGCTGGGCCTCTCCGAGGGCGAATTCCCCGCCGCGCCCGGCGAGACGGGCCTGCTGACCCACGCCGACCGCGACGCCCTGATGGCGCAGGAGATCGAGCTTCCGGACTGCTTCGAGAACCGGGTGGTGCGGGAACAGGTCTGCTTTTATAAGGCCCTCACCGCCCCGGCAAAGGGGCTCTGGCTCAGCTGGCCGAAGGGGCAGGGCCAGACCCTCTGCGCCGCCCTCGAGCCCATCGTGGACGTGCTGAGACCGGGTGCGCCGGAACTCGACCTGACCGACCTCGCCGCCACTGCCGCCGACGGCCTCGACGTGCTGGGCGGCGGCTGGCCCCTGACGGAGACCGAACGCGCCAGCCTCACCGAGGCCCTTCATGCCCCCGGCGGGGCAGAACCCGAGGGCCTCGCCCTCCTGCGCCGGATGGCGGGCCGCAGCCCCCGTCAGGTCAGCGACCTCGAGGCGTTGGAAACGCTGCTGGGCCGGCGGCTCCGCATCTCGCCCAGTCAGCTCGAAAAATACTACACCTGCCGCTACGGCTATTTCCTGCAGTACGTGCTGGGTCTGCGACCCCGGAAGCGGGCGGAGCTTTCTGCCGACCAGAGCGGCACCCTCATGCACTGGGTGCTCCAGATGGCCCTCGACCCCCACCCCGGCCCTGACAACCCCTGCGCTGGCTTACAGCCCTTCCTCGACCTCGACGACGAGGCCATGGCGGCGCTGGCCGGGCTTCTCGTAGATGAGTATGCAAAGCGCTACCTCCCCGAGGACACGGCCCGCTTCGCCTATCTGCTCTCCCGCCTCAAAAAGAGCATGACGGGCCTGCTGTGCTACCTGCGGGACGAGCAGCGCCAGTCCAGCTTCAAACCGGTGGCCTGTGAGCTGAAGATCGGCCCCGGCGAGGACGCCGTGCGGGGCCAGACCTACCGCCTCTCCGATGGCCGGACGGTGCAGCTCATCGGCACCGTGGACCGCGCCGACGAGTGGATCGAGGACGACGGCACCCGCTGGGTGCGGGTGGTGGACTATAAGACCGGCACGAAAAAGCTCGACCTGCGGGAAGTCTACTGCGGCCTCGACTGTCAGATGCTGCTCTACCTGTTCAGCCTGACCCGGGACGCCGGTGGACGATTCACCGGGGCAGAGCCTGCGGGTGTGCTGTACCTGCTGGCCGACCCGGCCCCCGAGACGACCACCCGGGGCAAGGCAGCCCGGAGCATGGAATACAAGCTGGACGGCCTCGTCCGGGACGAGCAGAAGGTCTTCGACGCCATGGACGCCGAGGAGACCGGGCGGTATCTGCCCTTCAGCTTCCGGGGCGGTGTACCCAGCCCCTACCAGAAAGAGAAACGCGCCGACAAGGCCAAGCTCTCCCGTATCCAGCTCCATCTGGACGACCTTGTGACCCGGATGGGCGAACAGCTCTACAGCGGCTGTATCGCCGCCGAGCCGCTGGTCACGGGCCGCAGCCCCTGCCGGTGGTGCGACTACGGCTTCATCTGCTGCCATGAGGAGGGCATCGGAGAGCGGGCGCTGGACGCCCCTGCAAAGCCTTTTGAACCGGAAGAGAAAAAGGAGGAAGACCAGTGAGCGAGACAAAATGGACCCCGGCCCAGCGTGCCGCCATCGACGACCGGGGCGGTGCGCTGCTGGTGAGCGCTGCCGCCGGCAGCGGCAAGACCGCCGTCCTGACGGAGCGGGCCGTCCGGCTCATCACCGACCCGGAACATCCTGTGGACGCCGACCGGCTCCTCATCGTCACCTTCACCAACGCCGCCGCCGCAGAGCTCCGCGCCCGCATCGGGCAGGCGCTGCTCCGCCGCAGTCAGGCAGAGCCGGGCAACACGGCCCTCCGCCGCCAGCGGATGCTTTTGCAGAGAGCCCCCATCTGCACCATCGATGCCTTCTGCCTCGACCTGCTCCACAAGCACTTTCAGGCGCTGGACATCCCGCCGGACTTCACCCCTGCCGACCCCGGCAGCGTGGAGATGCTGCGGAACGCGGCCCTCTCCGAGACGCTGGAAGCGGCCTATCAGGATGCGGACTTCTGCGCCTTTGCCGACCTCTACGGCAAGGGCCGCACCGACAAGGCGGCGGGGGAGGCGGTTTTGCAGGTCTATGACTTCCTCCGCGCCCTGCCGGACTACGATAAAAAGCTGGACGAGATGCTGGCCCCGTGGCAGGACGAGAACGGCTTTGCCCGCACCTGCTGGCATGATATTCTGATGCAGGAGGCCGCCCGCTCTGCCCGGGCCGCGAAGGAGCTGCTCTGCGCCGCGCTGAACGACTGCAGGGAGGACTTCGTGACTGCGCAGGCCGACGCCGAGGCCAGCAAAAAGACCCCTGCCGCCAAGGAAAAGGCCGTGACGGCAGTGAACGAGAAGTTCGCCGAACCCCTCGAGCGGCTGGAAAACTCCGCCGCCCTGCTGGGCGAGGTGGAGCGTCTGGCCGGGGCGGGGGAATGGACGCCCCTCTACGACAGGCTGACGCCCTACGTCCTCGGCATGGAGCAGGCCCCCGGCCTCAAAAATATGAAAAAGCGGCTCACCGGTGAGCACAAGGACGCCGTCAAGACCCGGGCCGACGAGGCCGCGAAGCTCTTTGAAAAAATCGAAGACCTCATCAGTTGCAGCCTCGACGAAGCCGAGCTTGACCGCCGTGCCGCCGAACCCTGCCTCCGCGCCCTCTTTGCCGCCGTGCGGGACTTCGACGCCCGCTTTGCGTCCCGGAAGCGGGAGAGGCGGCTGCTGGAATTCAGCGACTTCGAGCATCTGGCCCTGAGGCTCCTGCGGGACGCCGACGGCCAGCCCACCGAGCTGTGTCAGGGCATCCGGCAGGGCTACGCCGCCGTCATGGTGGATGAGTATCAGGACACGAACGCCCTGCAGGACGCCCTTTACCGCTGTCTGGCCAGCCCGGCAGGGGATGACCTCTTCCTCGTGGGCGACTTAAAGCAGAGCATCTACCGCTTCCGTCAGGCGGACCCCAGCATCTTCCGGGAAAAGCTGGAGAGCTGGCCCCTCCTGCCCGGCGGCGAAGCCCGCCCCCGCCCCGAAGACGGCCAGCCCGGCGAGAACGCCATGCTGGCGCTGGACGCCAACTTCCGCTCTGCCCCGCAGGTGGTGGCGGGCATCAACTTTATCTTCGAACAGCTCATGACGCCCGCTCTGGGCGACACGGCCTACGGCGACGGACAGCGCCTGGTCTGCGGCGCCCCCGGCGCGTACGAGGGCAGTGTGGAGGCCCACTTCCTGCCCGACGATGCCGCCGAGACGGACGCAAAATATATCGCCGACCGCATCGAGGCGATGGTGGCTTCCGGTGAGCCGGTGCGGGACGGCGGCACCACCCGCCCGGTGCAGTACGAGGACTGCTGTGTCCTGCTGGCGGCGAGAGGCGACTTCCCGGCCTACGCCGAGGCCCTGACGGCCCGGGGCATCCCGGTCTACGCTGACGCCCGGGAAAACCTGCTGGACGCGCCCCACATCCGCCCCCTCATCGCCCTGCTGCGGGTCATCGACAACCCCGCGCAGGACATCTATCTCGCTGCCGCTATGCTGGGGCCGATGTTCGGCTTTACGGACGATGACCTCGTCCGTCTCCGGGCCGGGGCGCAGACACCCGATCAGCACGCCCGCATCAGCCTCTACGGCGCAGTGCTGCAGGCCGTCCAGAGCGAGGCGGAGGATGATTTCACCCGCCGGGTGCAGGCGTTCTACCGGCGTCTGACGGCCCTGCGCCGGATGGCCCGGAGCGTGCCGGTGGAGGAACTGCTGGAAGAAATTTTTGTCTCCACCGGCTACCTCGCCGCCCTCGGTGCCATGGAGAACGGCCAGCGCCGCCGGGAGGACGCGCGGCGTTTCGCCTCCTTCTGCGCCGGGGCGGGCGCGGGCGGCATCTCGGCCCTCGTCCGTGCCATCGACGCGGCCACGCTGGCGGGCTCCACCGGGCAGGAGACTGCCCCCGGCGGGGCGCGGCCCGGCTGCGTCACCATCATGACCATCCACCGCTCCAAGGGCCTGCAGTTCCCGGTGGTGTTCGTGGCCGACACGGCCCGGCAGTTCAACGCTGCCGACACCCGCCAGCCTGTCCTGCTCCACCGCGTCTGCGGCGCGGGCCTCCGTCTCCGTCCCGAGGGCGGCGAGGGAGCCTATAAGACGGCGGCCTACACCGCCCTCTCCACCGTCCATGCCGCCGAGATGCGGAGCGAGCAGATGCGGCTTTTGTATGTGGCCCTCACCCGGGCGCAGGATAAGCTGATCCTGACGGTCCCGCTGGGCATTGGCCGGACGTCCAACCCCTTCGCCAAAGCCGCCGCCTTCCTCGCCGCCGGGGCGGGGGAGACTCTGAACGCTCAGGCGGGCAGCTTCGCCGACTGGCTGCGGGCGGCGCTCCTCGTCCACCCCAACGGCGGGCCTCTCCGCCGTCTGGCGGGGAACCTCGAGCTGCCCTTTGCGGACACCAGAAGCACCATCGCCCTCACAGTGCAGGCCGATGTCCTCCCGTCCGGAGAAGCTCCCGCCGAGGCGGAAGAGCCGCCCCGGCCCGAGGCCGACCCGGCCCTTGTGGAGACGCTGCGGCAGGGCTTCGGCTGGCGGTATCCGGCGGCAGCGCTGGCGGACATCCCGGCCAAGGTCAGCGTGACCAGCCTCGTCCACGCTGCTGAGCAGACCACCCTCGAGCGCCCGGGCTTCCTCTCGAAGGACGGCCTCACCGCCGCCGAGATGGGTACGGCTCTCCATGCCTTCCTCGAGCACGCAGACTTCGGGGCGCTGGCCGCTGTGCGGGACGCAGAGGACGACGCCGTTCTGGCCGCTATCCGCGCCGAGCGGGAGCGTCAGGCGGCGGCGCAGCTCACGCCCCCCGCCATTGCCGGGAAGCTGGATGTCTATAAGATACTCCGCTTTGTGCGCAGCGAGGCGTTCCGACGCATCTGCGGGGCAGAGGATGTGCTGCGGGAGCTGGCTTTTATCACGTCGCTGCCCGCCGCTGAGGTCATGGCTGCCCAGGGCCGCGCCCTGCCCGACGGCCCTGCCGCCGACGCCGGGGTGCTGGTGCAGGGCATCGCGGACATCGTCCTCGTCTACCCCGACCACCTCGAGCTTCTGGACTACAAGACGGACCGCCGCAAAGCCCCTGCCGACTTCGTCCGCGCCTACCGCGCTCAGCTGGAGCTCTATGCCAGGGCCATTGAGAAGCGCTTCGCCCCCCGGCGGGTGACTTATAAAGGGATATATTCGCTGGAGCTGGGGGAGCTGATTGAAGTATAAAATGACAGGAGCACAGAAAAATGGGAACACTGCTTTTAGGCGAAATTGAATCGGCGCTCCTGCAAGGATACTTCGGTGAACTGCGGACGAAAGAAGTTGTGGTCACAGAAGAACGGATGGAGCACATCCGGGAGCGCCACCCGCAGGATGTGGAGCTGTTCATACTTTATGGAAAAGAGACCGTCGTGAAGCCGGATATTCTGCTGGTCGATGAAAAACATACCGGAACAGTCTTTGCAATAAAGCGCCTGCCCGAAACGAATCTGAATGTAGTCGTCCGGCTCGTGATGGAAACAGACCGGGAAGACCGCAAAAATTCTGTGATGACGTTTTACCGTATCCGGGAACGCAATCTGAAAAAGCTGATGGAGAAAAACCGGCTGCTTTACAGCCGGGAATAATCGTGGTATAATAAGCATAGGATAAGAGTGCATTTGAAGTAGAGAATGTGCTGCTACACACCCACTGGGTCAAAAGAAATGCGGGAACGGGCACACCCGCCAGATGCAATCAACGGGGGAACGGCAGAAATGCTGCTCCCCCATTCCCTTGTCCGGGTATCTTTTTTTGAAAAAGCGCATAAAAATGCTTGACAGCCTCCCCGGGGTGTGGTAGAATACCCGAGTAAAGAAAGCAGCTACGGCCTGTGCCGCGCTCGCCTTGAGGGGTAAGGACCCCCGGGCTATACCCTGAACCGATTCGTCTTGAAGATCGAATCGTGCTCTTGAGTGAATTTCGCGCGGCTGTCCCGAAACTGGGGCGGCCGCGTTTTCTATGCCAAAAAACGCAACACTATGGACTATTGTTTGGAGGTGCATTCATTATCGCTACCGCTGGAAAGTCGAAGGAACTGGAGA
>OGDD01000431.1_pt1 | contig 42625 bp, 30 predicted proteins | sample 1570301 | NCBI WGS metagenome assembly OGDD01 (sample SAMEA2581971, study PRJEB24529) | metagenome | biome: Human gut stool | place: China | collected 2011 | reverse complement strand
AAATTTAAACAAATTATTAATCAGAATTCTGTTGCATTTGCAAGTTGAATTCAGCTTTTCCGAAAAAGGACATGTTAGCAAAGTTGAGCGAGTCTGAGATCTCCTGAATCGAAAGATTTGTTGATTTTAGTTGCGACTTTGCATCCATGATAACCATGCGCGAAATAATTTCCATGCAGGTATTTCCCGTTGCCTGTTTTACCGTAGTGCAGAGGTGTGTTTGAGTTATTCCTAACTTTTCGGCATACCATGCTACATTACGTGTTTTATTGTAATTCTGCATGACCAGCTGAGTGAAGTTTTTGCATAATATTTCGCTCTTCGACAAATTACTTTTGTTTTCATTTGCCCGGTTGCTGTACATGGCTGCTATACCTATATGTATATTATTATAGAGGTGTGGAGTTATGAACTTTCGGGTATTCTCGTTAAAGAATTCATACAGCTTTATCAAAAAACAGAGATAATCTTTCAGCAGTGCAGCACCTTCCTGACGGAGGGTAATGAGCGGGCGTCCTAAAGTGATGTATAAAGTGTTCATTGTAGAACGGTTTAAGTTAGCCTGTTCTACATATTTCGATGAAAACCCTCCGAAGTATAGCTCCATTTCTCCTTTTACACTATGTATCTGAAGAATTGTTCCGGGCATGATTGTCACAAAATCGTTGGCACGTACAGTTATTCGGTTCAGGTTAACTGATGCTTCTACCTCACCGCTCATACACAGAACGAAAATTTCCGATTTTATCCGGCAGGGAAAATTGGTGTATAAGCTTAAAAGTTCCTTGCTTATGCCTGTTCCTACAATCCATTCTTCCGGTAAATCTATTTTGGGTAATTCTTTTTCCATCGTTTAAAACTTTCTACAAAGTTATATGTTTTTTGAAATATAGACTATTCATAAGCAGACTAAATAATCTGTTTTACTTTATAAATTAATGATTTACATGTGAGCTATCAATGTGATATTAAAAAATAGAACAAAAATAATAAAATTAGACCTTGTCAGTTCGTCTGAAAGGTTATTACTTTGCATCGATTAATAAAAATAAAATTTTAAGGTATCAAATGAAAAAGAATTTGTTTTTTTACTTGTTTGCTGTATTGTGTACAGTGAGCTTGTTCACTTCTTGTAGTGATAATGATGAACCTGCTGTAACAGTACCGGTCAGTGCTAATGTTGCAGGTAATTATAAAGGAGCATTGAATGTTACGTTGAAAATGGAAACTGGAGATGTTCCTGCTGGTAATGTTCCTGCTCAGCTTGTTTCTGTGACTAATGCTGGAGAAAATACTGTAGATTTAAAAATCAGTAACTTTTCTTTCAGTGGAATGCAACTAGGTGATATTGAAGTAAGTGGTTGCCAGTTGACTGATGCTGGAAATGGTAAATATACTTTTACAGCAACTTCTTCGATGGACGTAACAGGTTTGCTGTCTGCTGGAATCAAAGCAAATGGAGTTTTTGAAGATAAAACTCTTACACTCGATTTGGATATAGATGATGTCAAACTGATGGGATCTCCAGTACCTTATACTGTAAAAGTAGCTTATTCTGGTACTAAACTTTCTGGTACAGAAAGCAGTGAAGCTAAGATCCTTTCTTTTGTTTTCGACAAAGAAGTTGCAGCTGCTAATGCTGTAGTAATGGGAGAACCTGTTATCGATGAAACGTCTAAGACTATTAAATTTACTGTAAATTCAGAAGCTACAGCAGAAGAACTGGCTGCTTTAGTTCCGACTATTGAAGTTTCTGAAAAAGCAACGGTTACTCCTGCAAGTGGTGAAGTTGGAGACTTTTCGAATGGTAAGACTGTAACTTACATAGTTACTGCTGAAAACGGATCAACTGCAGAATATGTGGCTTCTGTTTCTTCTCAGGTTACAGTTTATGGTTTTGAAACTTGGGTTGCTGGTGTAGAAGGTCAGGAACCTGATATGACTTTCTATAATCCGGATGGATGGTGTTCAAGTAATGCTGGAGTTCAGATGCTAAAGGGAATGGAACTGGCAGATCATTATGCTGTTGAAGCTACCAATGATGCACATTCTGGTGAGAAAGCTGCTTTAATAACTTCTGTTGATACTAAAGGAAAAGATATGTATTTTGCTAAAGCACCTAAAGTTACAACCGGATCTTTGTTCTTGGGTACTTTTATTACAGATATATTTAATACATTGAATAGTACTAAGTTTGGTATTCCCTATTCTGCAAAACCAGTTTCATTGAAAGGCTGGTATAAGTATACTCCGGGACCGGACTTTTACGTGGTAAATGAACAACCATACGATCAGCATTGTCATGAGGCTGTTTTGGACAAAACAAAAACTGATGAATTTATGATTAGTGTTGTTTTGTATGAAACTGAGGAGTATGATACAAAGAATTGGTCAGATTGTTTAACAGGAGTTGCTGATACTGAAAAGAATATTTATACTTCTAGTCGTGTTGCTGCTATTGCGCAGTTGACTGGTGGTGAACAGACAGAATGGAAAGAATTTAATTTGACTCTTGACTGGAAGAAAGAATACAATGCTGATACAAAATATCGTATGGCTATTATCTGTTCTGCTAGTAAAGATGGTGATAAATTTTGGGGAGCTCCGGGAAGTACGCTGATTGTAGACGACTTTGAATTGGTAGCTGAATGAAATAGAGATTAATTCTTGTTTTTATAAAAATAAAAGACGAGTATCAGTGTTATGTTTTGATACTTGTCTTTTATTTTTTTATGTATTTATCTGATAGAATATATAACTTTTTTGTACAAAAAGAATTTGTACAAATTATAAAAAAACATGCTGATGTTTTATCCAATTCTTGGGCAAGTTTTCTTGAATTTATGCTCATGTTTTTTTTAGTATGCAGTGATTCCTAAAATATAGATATCTGATATAAACTAAAAAGGCTCTATCAATCGTATTTGGGAGAATGACAGAGCCTTTTTTATAGTAAGTAAAGTGGTTGATTCTTAATGTAATAAACTCTTTTGGAAAGAGCCTGATCTTTGCTTTGCCCTCACGTTTTCTTCAATAGCTGAAAATTTGATGAGAGGCTTGAAAAATATGTATTTCCATTATGCGAGGTTAAAACTCGTAGCCAAATCCGAAATTCAGATAAATGGGGTACATGGCAAAAGAAATAGTATTGAAGTCTTTCTTGAATATGTCATTGAGTCCCCATGTCAAATCGGCGTGTACAGTGAGGTGTTTGTAAGCTTTCCAGCTTCCTCCAGCCTGAATACCCCATTGGAAACGACGTAATTCATCAGAAAAGTCATATGCAGCTGAGTTGTCACCTTCAAAATCAATGCGGCTTCCCGTTGCATCGGGAGTGCGCAAATGTCCTTCATAAACTTCTCCTGAAAAATCTCCATCCATCATGTATGAGAAATAAGGGCCGGCTACAACTTTCCAGCGGTTATTGATTTTATAGTTTGCCAACAATGGAATAGTGATATACGACATCTTGACTTTGGTTTTGACACCTCCGGTCCAGAGTCCTTCTACTTTTCCGCCTACCTCGTTGAAGATAGCCATTCCGTAATTTTTTACTGTAGCACGTGTGGTCATGTCTTTGCTGTCAAGTCTTACTCCAAGACTTATTCCCCATTTCTGGGCAGCATCAACCCATTTTGTTGCGTTTCCTTCAATTGTTATGGCAAGTCCCGGTGAGTAACTGTTCAAACTTCTGATCTCTTTTGGAAGAGGAAGCGGTGAAGTTCCTCCGATATTTACTCCTGCCTTGAATTCGTAATCTAGTCCATGTAGGGATGACCATAGCAAACCTTTATGTTCGGTAGACTGTGCATGTAACAAATTTGCTCCTGCGGTAAGTGCCGCAGCTAATATAAATATATATTTTTTCATATTCCTGTTTCGAATATCTAGATGATTGAATTGTATTATTCACAAGTTATTTCTACTTCGTCAATGCAAAGCTCACTTCCTATAGCCCCTTCGAAATAGGCTCCCTGAATGCTGGAAGAGAAGACAATAGCAAGTTTATATTTACCAGCTTTCAGATTATCTTCATTAATGGTTTTACCATTTTGGAGCTTGAAGTCCAGATCAAATCTGGTCCACTGGTTGGTTGCTTCTGTTTTGTCTATACGTGCCATTGAAACAATGTTTTTTGCCTTCTCGTTGCCTTCCGTAAATAAGTCACCATCTAGTGAGAAGTCACTGTTGGGTGCTTCATAAAGCACGGCATAGATATCACCGGTATCGGTTTTTCCTGAAATGACATTTCCGTTCTGGTCTGTCAATGTTGCTCCCGGTTTATATTTGTAGTATCCCGACATTTTCAGAGGTTTCCGTGTGAAAGGGAAGCCGAACTGAGTTGCTTGTCGTGGAGCAATGATAGCATAAGTCATGTTGAAAGAGCCGATAAAGAGATTTCCGGCTGCAATCGGCATTTTAGGGTTGGTATTCATACCGAAGGTTCCTGTTGACTGAGTAACTAGTTTTACACATTTGCCTTCTACTCCTCCGTCAGCCTGTGATGTCGGATATTGTATGGCATTGGTTGCCATGCCGCATAAATTATATCCCTGATTACCACTAGCCCATTGCATGATACCATTTACATCAGTCAGGTATAATACATGATATGGATTGATTTCTCTTAAGTTTTCGAATGAATATTTTAAAGGCAGCTCTATTGTATATAGATTAACTGTGTAAGTTGCCTTGTTACTTCCATCTTCGGATGTGACAGTGAAGGTACGCTCTTTTTCAGTGCTGAAATCGTAGTAAGGTGGATTGTCTTTGCTTTGAGATTGGTCCGGACTGATGGTAGCCCCGTCAGGGAGAGTAAAATTCAGTTCCTGAGCTGCTACATTAGAGCCTTCGAAAACGAAGATATCGATTTCTCTGCTTATTTCATTGATGTTTATTAATTGGATATTTGCTCCGCTGCATCCGTCTATTGCCGCTTCTACATTTAATGCTTCATCCTGAATGCAGGATATTGTGGATAAGGATAAGGTGATTCCGATTAAAATGTTTTTAAAATTCATGTTTCTTTTTAATTATCGTTGACGTGGCAAATATACAACAAAAAAAGCAGGCTGGAAGCTAATTCCATCTTAATTTTTATACTATATTTATGAAAAATAGACTAAAACAATATTAGTAAAATATATGAGTTTCGATACTTTATGATATGGTATAAGTATGGAAAGATAAAAAATAGAACAAAAATAAAAAAAACAGACCTTTTCGATAAGCTGAAAATTCTATTACTTTGTGCCCCGAAAAAATAAAATTACTAATTGAATGAAAATGAAAAACTATTTAAAAGTTCTTTCTTCTGTAATGTTACTGGCTTTTTTAGGCAGTTGCTCGGGTGAAGAAGGAAAGGAGAGTGTTTCAGGGCAAGGCAGTATCATGGTTGATTTGTCGACCAATCTGTCTTATAGTCGCGCTGTAGATGAGAGCGCTTATCTGAACGTGAATAATTATAAAGTTTCTTTGTATAAAGGAGAAGAACCTGTTTACACGGATAAACTTTATGGCGATCTGGAATTGGAACAGAGTGTAGACTTTGGAGTTCCTTATACGCTTACTGCTTATTATGGAGAGGATGTTGCTGCTGGTTACGACAAACTGTACGTAAAGGGTAGTCAGACATTTACGGTATCTCAAGGAGATAAAAAAACTGTTTCTATTCTTTGTAAACCTGCCAATGCCAGAATTACTTTGGTTTATAAAGGAAATGATGATAACGATGCATTCGAAGATTACTTCCAGGATTGTACCGTTACTGTAAAGACCGACTATATGGATGAGGCTTGGACTATGAATAAGTCGAATGAAGGTCAACAGCTTTATCTGAAAACCGGTGATGAAGGTACAAATGCTACTTTGTCTTTCTCTTTAATCGATAAAAATGGTGAACCTGTATCTGTTGATGGTTTCGATACTTCTAAGGTAATCGATTTGAAACCTTACTATTCTTATACTTTGACTATCAAGCCAAATAAAACAAATACTGCAGGAGGTAAGCTGGGCTTGACTATTACTGTTGATGATGGGGTAACAGACGAAGATGTTACTGTTAATATCCCGGGTGATTACATTCCAAATTAAGATAAAATACGAATAAAATGAAAAAATATAAGAGTTTAATATGGCTTTTAGGCCTTATTGTAGGTTTGTCATCTTGCGAAATGCGTGATGAACTTTTGGGTAAAGGAGGAGCCGGAGAAAATGCCGGTACATTGGAACTCGATTTGGCTTCTATTTATAACGGAGTAACAATAAGTCGTGCCGGAGAAACTGTAGACGGCGGAACTACTACCGGAAGTTTTAATGAAGAAGATGTAAATGTAGACAATTATACACTGGTTGTTACGAATACTGAAACTCAGGAAGAAGCAGCCAGAGGTAAAGTCAGTGAATTGAAGAACGAAAACGGTAAGGTAGTTCTTTCTTTGGGTGAAGGAAGCTATGCTGTAACTGCTTACAATTACGAAGGTGAAAATGTAACAGTATCCGAGCGTCCTTATTTTAAAGGGGAACAGACTTTCTCTGTAAAGAAGGGTATTGCTACAAATGTTGATCTGACTTGTAAGTTGGCATGTGTTGAAGTATCAATAGGTTTGACAAGCTCGTTTGAAGAAGCTTTTAAAGATGATTATTCAGTAATAGTTGATAATAGAGATGGTGCCACCCAAATATTCGATAAGAGTTCTCTTGGTAAGAAATATTATTTTCAGGTTCCTGAACGCCAGAACAGCCTGAATGCTTCTATCAAGGCAACTTCTGTAGAAGGTAATTTTATTGAATTGAAAGCAACTATTCAGAAGCCTTCTGATGCAGAGGGTAGCGAATCTTATTTGGCTGGTGGAGATTCTTTTAATATTCAACTGACAGAAGACGGTTCTACAGATTCTTATATTTCTATCGGTATTATAGTTGACCTGACATTCACTGAAGTGGGTGAAACAATTAAAATCCCTGTAGGTAATATTATTTATGACGGTCCGGATACTCCGGGTGAAGGTGGTGGCGAAGAACCGGAAGCTTCTATCACATTCGAAGGATTGCCTGCTACTTATACTTGTACCAATGGTGATTCTGATATTGCAGGTTTGAAGGATGTTCACATCTTAGCTCCTAATGGTATTAAAAATCTGAACGTTACTATTTCAGGTGAGATTGCTGGTCTGTTAGGCATGGTAAGCTTACCGGAAACATTCGATATTTGTAATCTAACTGATAGTATTAAACCTACACTGATTAATGGGTTGGAACTTATTACAGAAGATGAATATAATCAGTTGCATATGGGAACTTGTAAAGATTTTACGTTTAGACTGGGAAAATTATTAGTACTTGTTCCAAGTGTTGTTCAATCTGGAGAGAGTGTATTTAACTTAGCTGTTTCGGATGGTGTTAGCACTAAAGACGGAGATATTACAGTTATTGTAAATCCAAAGAAAGGAGAGTAAGAGTTTATGAAATTAACAAATATAATGATAGGATTATTTCTGGGTGTAGGACTGATTTCTTCCTGCCAGTCAGAAATAGATGAAGCCAAAGGATATGGCTATCTCCAGCTGTCTTCCATTGATGTTAATAAGGGTGTAGAAACTCGTGCTGACATAACTGAATCGGAAGCAATAGCTGTCGATATATTAGATGAGTCGAATGCTGTAGTACAGCATGCCGACGATTGGAGAAACTTAGATGATGTGATATTGCCTGTTGCTACATATACCATCAAGGCATATTCAGCCGACAAGAATATGGAAACTCAGGGCTTTGATGCTCAGCCTTATTATGCAGGACAAAAAGATGTAGTAATCGAAGCCAATAAGGCAAAGAATGTAAACATTACTTGTAAGCTGGCTCAGACAATGGTTTCTGTAAATTGTTCGGAAACTTTTAAATCTACTTTTGCTGGTTATACATGTTATATAGAAGGTGCTGATGCGCTGAGCATTCCATTTGTAGAAGATGAAGCACGTGCTGCTTATGTAAAAGCTGGTCAGCCTTTGACTGTAAAAGTTGATTTCGGTAATGGAAAGTCTTTCTCTCAGGAAATCACTTCGAAAGCGGAAGCTGCTTATCACTATAAAGTAAACCTGGATATTACGGAAGGTAATGCCGGATTCGATATCTCGGTAGACCAGACTATTCATCAGTACGACGTAACAGTAAAAGTACCTACCAAGCAGGAAAGTGCTGATATGGTAACCAGCGATATTAAGAACGATGCTTCTAAGGTTTGGGGACAGTTTGCTTATTTGTCGGGTTCTTGTAATTTAGCGGAAATTACTTCTCCGGTACAGTTCCGTTACAAGAAGAAAGCCGATGCTGAATGGACTACAATTGAAGCTGTTCAGGAAGAAGGCACCAAGAACTATTCAGCAAAGGTTGCCCCGCTAGATTTCGGTACGGAGTACGAATATTACATTTTGTGTGGAGATAAGACAGGCGAAACTTGTACGTTTACTACAGAATCGTATGTGGAAATTCCGAATCTGAACTTTGATACATGGAGTCAGAATGGAAAGAATTGGTATGCCAATGCTGAAGCATCTGATAGTTATTGGGCAACAGGTAATTCAGGTGTAACTATCGTGAAAAATGCTATAACTATTCCTGTTGAAGGAAGTGAAGCGCATAGCGGAAAAGCTGCTAAGATGACTACTGTTGATGGTGTAATGCTGGTTGGAGCTGCTGCTGGTAATTTGTTTATTGGAACTTACAAAACCAATATGGCGAATCCATCAGCGAGTGTAAATTTTGGTCGTGATTATGCAGGGGCTCGTCCTGTAAAACTTTCAGGTTATTATAAATATACTTCTTGTGCAATCAATTATGGTTCTCAACCAGGTACACTTACAACTGATGAATGTAATATTTATATTCGCTTATGGGATGCAAGTGGGGCAGAAATAGGTTTTGGTGAGTTCGTGAGTTCTGAATCTGTTGGTACATATACTCCGTTTGAAATTACTATTAATTATAGTAATACTCAGAAACGTCCTGCTAAGTTAACAATTGTTGCTACTTCCAGTCGTTATGGTGGTAATTTTAGTGGTAATAAAGTAGTTGGTCAGGTTGGAGCCGGCAGTACCCTTTGGGTAGATGATTTTGAATTGTCATACTATTAATGTTTGCATGAAGAAATATTTCATTTTATTATTAACCTTTTTGTGCGTAACTTCGGTCTACGCACGAAAAGGTTATGATCGTAATATAAAGCCCTCCTTATTTGTTCCGAAAGGATCGTGGATGGGAGGTGTCACATTCTCTTATACAGAATTGACCGGTGATAATTATAAGCTTCTGATATTGGATGATGTAAACGGTGAAGGGTATACCTTTAAGGTAAGTCCATATGCCGGATATTTTTTCCGTGATAATATGGCTGCCGGTGTGCGTTTGAATTATAATCGTACCTATGCGGATATAGGTAGTATTAATCTGGATTTGGGAGATGATTTGACTTTTGATATCAGTGACTATAAATATCTGGAGCATGAATATACTGCTGCCGGATTTTTGCGTACTTATATGGGACTTGGAAACAGTAAAGTTTTTGGCTTTTTCAATGAGCTTCGTCTGACGTATGGATATGGTCAGGGAAAAACGTTGTCCGGGTCGGATGAGAAAGCTACGGGTACCTATCAAACTTCTCATCGTTTACAGATTGGTGCGGCGCCGGGCTTGACGGCTTTCGTTACGAACAATATGGCAGTCGAGGTGTCGATTAATGTTGTCGGTTTGGATTTTAAATGGATTGAACAGACAACCAATCAGGTAGAACATGGTTCGTACCGTCAGAGCTCGGCTGATTTTAAGATTAATATATTTTCGATAAATATAGGTATCTGTACCTATTTTTAAACTGATGGATTATGATAATGAAGGCTTTGAAATATAGCTTTGCTTTTCTTTTATTGCTGAACATGTCTTCGTGTATAGAAAATGATATTCCTTACCCTTATATTGAGGGAGTAATTCAGGAATTTCAGGTGGAAGGAATGCAAGGGGAGGCTGTGTTCAATAATCAGGCTCGTACTATTGAGCTTACTATAGGGGAGGATGCTTTTATTGACAGTTTACCTGTTACGAAACTGATTGCCAATACGGAAGCTTCAATCTCTCCGGATGTTGCAGCATGTATTAAACCGAATGGTTTTCCTAATTTCAGTTTTAGTTCGCTGTCAGAACTTCCTGCTAATGCCAATACGGCTATTGATTTTACGAATCCAGTTAGAATCTTGTTGAAAACTTATCAGGATTATCAGTGGAGGGTGACTGTAAAGCAAGAAATTGAACGTGTGATTGAGGTGGAGAATCAGTCGGGTACTGCTCCTTCATTGGACTTATATAATCATGTTGCTATTATTTATGTCACGGAAGATGCTGATTACCGGAATATCAAGATTAAAAAATTAAATCTGGAGGGCTCAAAAACAGTATTAGATCCAGATCCGGCAACAGTAACGGATTTTACTCGTCCACGTGTGTTTAAGGCTTACCGTAATGGCAGATATATATGCGACTGGACGGTGGATGCACAGAAATCATCGGTAGCCGCTTCTGTAGAAAAAGTCAATGCATGGGCTACTAAGGCTTATATCAGTGGAAGTTTTCGTGCTGGAACTGATATTTCTGTGGAATATCGTGTGAAAGGTAATGAGGAATGGACGAAATTGGATAATTCGGCTATTACTGAAACAGGAAGCACTTCTTATTCTGCTGAACTTACGGGGTTGCAGAGTGGTACGGATTATGAAGTACGGGCACTGGCCGGAGGTAGTGAAGGCGATGTATATTCTTTCCAGACGGAAACGATTGTGACTCTTCCCAACATGAATTTCGAAACTTGGACACAGGATGGAAAAACTTGGTATCCGAACCCTGTTGCCGATAATCTGGATGATCCACAGGCTTATTGGGCTACAGGTAATGAGGGAGTGACTATTTATAAGGAGTCGAGTACCGTACCTGTTACTGGTAGTGATGCTTATAAAGGAAAGGCTGCCAAAATGTATACGTACGGAGATATTTTATTGGTCGGTGCTGCTGCCGGTAATTTGTTTATCGGGACTTATAAAACGAATGTAGGAAAACCTGAGTCGAGTCCGTCGTTTGGACGTGCTTATTCTGGAGCCCGTCCTACAAAACTGAGTGGGTATTATAAATATAAATCAATGCCTGTTACATACGCTGGTACTGTTCCCGGAAATCTGAAAACAGATCAATGCCATATTTATTTAAGATTATGGGATGATGCCGGACAGGAAATAGCTTATGGTGAGTTTATTGGTACAGAGACTGTTACTGAATATACGAAATTTGAGTTTGATATTAAGTATAGTAATACTGAATCGAAACCTGCGAAAATCGCGATTGTTGCTACTTCCAGTAAGTATGGCGGTGATTTTGATGAGAATGGAAAGAAAGTAATCGGACAGGTTGGCGACGGCAGTACGTTGTGGGTAGATGAATTTGAATTAGGTTATGAATAAATTAGTTATTGAATATATGAAGTGGATAGGAGGCTTGTGCTCGCTGCTGCTATGTATGCTACTGGGAGGGTGTCAGGAGAATGAGGAAACTGATTTATCTGGCAAAACGGGATTGCTTGTTACCTTGACTGATGAGGATAATAAAGCATATTCACGTAAAGCTCCTTCTGAGTTGGAAGATCCGCTGACAGAAATGTTTCAGTTGAAGATTCTATATAGTGGTACCGATAAATCTGCCTATAAGGGAACTTGTAAGGAATATGTTTTATTACAGGAAGGTCTGTACGATTTGACTGCTACGTATGGTGATAATCCAGTGATTGCATTGGATGCTCCCTATTATGTAGGAAGTTTGAATGCACGGGAAGTGATAAAAGGAGAAATGACTTCAGCTTCTATATCTTGCTCTGTAGCCAATTCTCTGTTGTCTGTCATTTATAACAGAGAGAGTCTGAACAAGATGTATGAATCCTATTTCGTAACAGTATCTGTAGGCAGTGAGTCTGTCGATCTGGATGCTGATTCAGGAAAGAGTGCTTATTTTCGTGCAGGTTCGTCAGTGAAGCTGGTTTTCCATGGCCGTTTATCTGGTACGGGAAAAGAGGTCGTATATGATATTCCGGATCAGGAGCAGTTTGCAAATATTGCAGTAAAGACTCATGTAAAGGTTACATTAGGTCTGGATGATTCAGAAATTTCATCGGGAGTAGGTATTTCTATTGAGAAACTTGAAACGGAAACGGTTTCTATTGCTGAAACGATACCTTCAGAGTTTATGCCTAAGCCGAAATTGGAATCGGATGGTTTTCTGAATAACGAGCTCTCGTTCGCTGAAACAGAAAAAAAATCGGCAACTATTCGTTTGAAACTTTCATCTGCCTTGCAGGAGTTGAAGTTGAAATTTAATTCGGCAGATACTAAGTTTGCTGGATTGGAACAAGGAAAAGAATATTTGTTGTCTAGTGCTGAAGATAAGTCTGCGATTGAAAATGCATTAGGTATTTCCTTACCGGAAGTTGGAGCAACGGAGGCTGTTTTGGATTTTACTTCTTTATTACCACAGCTGATGACGGATAAGGGAGCAACTGTTACGTCAACAATAGAAGTGGATGTGAAGGCCAATAACCGCTGGGCTAGTGAAGATACAACAGTTAATCGGGTTTATACACTTAAGTGTAATAAGCCGGAGTTCTCTATCGTAACTAATCCGGGAAACTTCTGGTGTAAGGAATTTAGTGTGGACAGCTGTGATATAAAGACTGGAGATATTGAAACGATTTCGCAGAAAATTCAATATCAATATCGTAAGAAAGGCGACGAGCAATGGATAGACTGTGATCGCTTGGTACAGTTTGACGACTATCCTGTGGATAAGCAATATCAGATACGTGCTGTTTATCGTGAGGGTATCGAAACAGAGCCAGTGGATGTGGTGCTGGAAACTCCGCAACAGTTACCGAATTCGGATATGGAAGAATGGTATATTGAGGAAAAGAAAAAATCGGGTACATGGCCCTCTAAGGATAAAACTTATTACACTTTCCATCCTTATGCAGAAGGTAATGCCAGCTCGTCTTGGTGGGCAACAAACAACGATAAAGCTCAAGGAGGAACGTATGCTTTTGGAATTTGGTATGAAGGTTGCTTTGCATCCTGTGTCAGTTATACAGAAGATGCTCATGGAGGCACAAAAGCTGCGTTGATGTATCTTTCGGGATGTGGTGATGGCTATGCCAATACTGCGGGTACTTATGTCGGTGGTGCTATGGTAGGTAGCTTGTTTATTGGAACTTATGACTCTGGTATTATACAAGGGCATGATTTTGGTTCTCGTCCAACTTCGATGTCTTTTTGGTATAAATATAAGCCCTATAATTCTGATGCTTTCAAGGTTGTTGTGTCTTTAAAGAATGGAGATCGGGAAATTGCAACTGGAACGTATGAACCTGCTGCCTCTTCGGAAGAAAATGGTGAATATGGACACGCCACAGTTGATTTTAATTATACTGAACCTTTTGAGAAAGCAACTTCTATATGTGTGCAGTTTTTGGCCTCGAATAAAACTTCACTTTCTCAGAGTGATTTTGATTTAGGAACAACTATAACTTATCCAGTGATTGGCGATTGGACTGTGCATATGGGAAGTATTTTGAAGATAGATGATATTTCCTTGGCATTTGATAAATAAAAGATGAAGTCATGAAACGAAATATACTTTATATATTGTGTGGAATCTTTTTGCTGATTGGTTGTCAGCAAAAAGAAGTTTTATCTGGGGCAGGTTATATGTCTGTTTCTGGTATAGAAGTCCAATCGCAAACTGTGGCAGAAGTCGCTTCGCGTTCAACTGATGATATAATCTGGACTGTTGAATTGTGGAAGGGGGGTGAGATGCTTCGCACACTTTCTACTGAAGAAATGCAGAATAAAATCGAATTGGATGCTGCAGATGATTATATGTTGAAAGTGTATAGTCCGAATTATGGAGTGGAAAAAAGCTGGACTAATGAAGAGAAAGGTGAGCCTGTTTATTATACGGAAGTTCCTTTTGTCGTAAAACGGGGAGAAACTACTGGATTGAAAGTTCAGGTTCCTACGATTACATTTGCTGTAAGCCTAAATCTGTCGGAGGTGATCGGGGATTGGTTACAGGAATATGATTTTACAGTGACTGCTGGAGATAGAACTGTAGCTTTAGACAATGGAGATATTGTTTATTTTCCCTATTCTGAAGGTGTTTCTTTCAGTTATCAGTTGACTTTGACAAACTCTGATTCAGAAACGAATACATTAAATGGTGATTGGGGAAAAGATGAAGGAGAAGTCATAAACACAAATACGATATATACTGTTGTTTACAACTGGGATACTCATTCTTTGTCTTTGAAAGAGTAAAGGATTGATAACATTCACAAAATCCTTCTTGTTCTTCATGAATAAAGGAGGATTTTTTGTTGTTGTGAACAGTATTTACTGATATAAAAAACGGGTGGAACGTTATTTGCATTCCACCCGTTTCTGTTTTTATGTTAGGGATAATCTGTTTATACAATACCCTGAGCCATCATAGCTTTGGCAACTTTCATGAAGCCGGCAACGTTTGCACCTTTCACGTAGTTGATATAACCGTCTGGTTCTGTACCATACTGTACACAAGCTTCGTGAATGTTCTTCATGATGCTCTTCAGTTTTTCGTCTACTTCTTCCTGACTCCAGCTCAGTTTGATAGAATTCTGAGTCATTTCCAAACCAGAAACAGAAACACCACCAGCATTAGCAGCTTTACCCGGAGCATAAAGAATTTTAGCTTCCTGGAATACACGGATAGCTTCTGGAGTAGAAGGCATGTTTGCTCCTTCCGAAACAGCGATTACACCGTTTGCAACCAATGCTTTTGCATCATCGCCATTGATTTCATTCTGAGTTGCAGAAGGAAGAGCGATATCTGCTTTTTCGTTCCATGGACGAGCACCTGCTACATATTTACAGCCATACTTTTCAGCGTATTCGCGGATACGGCCACGGTACAAGTTCTTCAGTTCCATGATGTAATCCAGCTTTTCACGGTCGATACCGTCCGGATCATAAATATAACCGTCTGAATCAGACATTGTAACAACTTTTGCTCCCAGTTGGATCAGTTTTTCTACTGTGTACTGAGCTACGTTACCTGAACCTGATACAAGACAAGTTTTACCTTTAATATCTATGTTACGTGTCTTAAGCATTTCCAGCAAGAAATAAATATTTCCGTAACCAGTTGCTTCAGGACGAATCAATGAGCCACCAAATTCACGACCTTTACCTGTCAATACACCGGTAAATTCGTGAGCCAGCTTTTTGTACATACCGAACATGAAACCTACTTCACGACCACCAACACCGATATCTCCGGCTGGAACGTCTGTTTCAGGACCGATATGACGCCATAACTCCAACATAAACGCCTGGCAGAAACGCATTACTTCTGCATTTGACTTACCACGTGGAGAGAAGTCAGAACCACCCTTACCACCACCCATAGGAAGTGTTGTCAGAGAGTTTTTGAATGTCTGCTCGAAAGCAAGGAATTTCAAGATACCTAAGTTTACAGAACTATGGAAACGGATACCGCCTTTGTACGGGCCGATTGCATTGTTGTGCTGAACGCGATAACCCATATTAGTCTGGATATTGCCTTTATCATCCATCCAAGTTACACGGAACTGATAAACTCTATCAGGAATGCACAAGCGTTCAATCAAATTTACTTTGTCGAATTCTGGGTGTTTGTTGTATTCCTCTTCGATAGTGCCTAACACTTCTTCTACTGCCTGGTGATATTCAGGCTCATTAGGAAATCTTCTTTTCAGATCTTCCAATACTTTAGCTGCATTCATAAATTATCTATTTAGTTGTTGGATTATTTGATTTTCTAAATTGATCAATTTTTGATGTGACAAAAATATAGATAAAAATTTATTTGTGCAACATTTGATAAATAAAATCAAAGAAAAAATATCAAAATATTTGATTTTGTGAATTAAATATGTGTAAATGCTTATTATTTATTGTCTTTCATAGATTTAGCGATAGGAATAAATACCAAAGCTCCTGAAATGAGAAGCATTGTGATAAGCGGTCCGTCAATACGTGGAGAAGAAGTCAGGACTACAAAACAAAGAGCTGCCCAAAACAGGGTAAGTATGACACTTTGGGTTTTTGTTAGTGGTTTTCTCATAGCTTTTGTTTATGGATAAAAAAGGAAAAGCTGAAATCAGAAAATGAAGTAATTCTTCTGTGAATTTTAATTCGTCATTTTCCCGATTTCAGCTTTTCCTTTTATAAAGGGTTTAACATTGTTTCTTTTTCTTATCTACTATTGCATCGATGCAGGCAATAGCGGTGATATTCACGATATCACGTACAGAACTTTCTATATCGGTAAAGTGGATAGGTTTGTTCAATCCCATCTGAATCGGACCGATAACCTCTGTCTCACTCATATTTTGTATAAGCTGATAAGTTGCATTTGCCGAACTTAAGTTAGGGAATACAAGCGTATTGACTTCTTTTCCTTTCAGGCGTGTGAAAGGATATTTTTCATCACGCAATGCATTGTTCAAGGCAAATTTTACCTGCATTTCTCCGTCGATAGCTAGTTCCGGATATTCGTTGTGCATGTAGTTTATTGCTTCGTGTACTTTTGCCGGACTTCCTTCAGTATCTGAACCGAAGTTAGAGTATGAAAGCATGGCCATAACCGGTTCCTGATTGAAGAAACGTACTGCCTTTACAGACAATTTTGCTATGTCGATGAGTGTATCGGTATCCGGATGACGGTTGATCAATGTATCAGCGATGAAATATGTTCCTTTCTTGGAATTCAGGATGTGCATTGTTCCGAAATGGTTGTATCCCGGCTGTATACCGATAACTTCCTTGGCTACTTTGATAGTATTTGAATATTTGGTGTACAGACCTGTAACAAATGCATCGGCTTCTCCTGTTTCCACCATCATCATACCGAAATAGTTACGTTCGAACATCTTGTCGTTTGCTTCGGCAAAGTTTGCTCCTTCGCGGGCACGTTTTTCACACAGTATGCGTGCGTAACGTTCGCGGCGTTCTGCTTCACGGTCGTGACGGAGATTTACGATTTCTATTCCATCCAGATTCAGGTCGAGTTCTTTGGCAAGCTTAGCTATTCTTTCTTCATTACCTAACAGGATTGGGTTACAGATACCTTCGGCCTTGGCTTCTACTGCAGCTTTCAGCATGTTGGGGTGAGTTCCTTCGGCAAATACAACGCGTTGCGGGCAGCGACGTGCTGTTTCATATAACTGGCGAGTCAGTTTGTTTTCCTGGCCCATCAGTTCACGCAGGTGATTCTTGTATGCTTCCCAGTCGGTAATTTGCTTACGTGCGACTCCCGATTCCATTGCAGCCTTAGCTACAGCCATGGAAACTTCTGTTATCAGTCGTGGGTCTACTGGCTTCGGTATAAAATATTCAGGACCAAATGTCAGGTTGTTGACGTGATATGCTTCATTTACTACATCGGGTACAGGCTTTTTAGCAAGGCCGGCGATAGCTCGTACTGCTGCCAGTTTCATTTCTTCGTTGATAGCAGTAGCACGTGTATCCAATGCTCCACGGAATATATACGGGAATCCGATAACGTTATTAATCTGGTTAGGATAGTCTGAGCGTCCGGTTGACATCAGTACGTCAGGGCGTGATGCCATAGCATCTTCGTAAGATATTTCTGGAGTTGGGTTTGCCAAAGCAAAAACAATCGGATGGTCTGCCATGCTTCTTACCATATCTTGAGTAAGCACGTTTCCTTTTGACAGCCCGAGGAAAACATCAGCTCCCTTGATCGCTTCTTCCAATGTATGTACGTCAGTACGATCGGTAGCGAAATATTTCTTTTGTTCGTTCAGGTCGGTACGCTGCTTGGAAATAACCCCTTTACTATCCAACATGACGATATTTTCCAGGCGTGCACCTAGCGATACATACAGCTTGGTACATGATACAGCAGAAGCTCCAGCACCGTTTACAACGATTTTTACATCTTCTATTTTCTTTCCTGCTACTTCCAGAGCATTGATCAGACCGGCACTTGAGATGATTGCTGTTCCGTGCTGGTCATCATGCATGACAGGAATGTCAAGTTCTTCTTTCAGGCGTTGTTCTATCTTAAAGCATTCGGGTGCTTTGATATCTTCCAGGTTAATACCTCCAAATGTAGGAGCGATAGCTTTTACAGCTTCGATAAATTTGTCAGGATCCTTTTCGTTTACTTCTATGTCGAATACATCGATGCCGGCATATATTTTAAATAATAATCCTTTTCCTTCCATTACAGGTTTTCCGCTCATGGCACCTATGTCACCCAATCCCAGAACAGCTGTTCCGTTTGAAATGACAGCAACCAAATTACCTTTAGCGGTATAGTCGTATGCTGTTTCAGGACTTTTCTGGATTTCAAGACATGGTTCTGCAACTCCCGGCGAATATGCTAATGACAAGTCTCTTTGTGTTTGATAAGGTTTGGTCGGAACGACCTCAATTTTACCCGGTTTGCCCTGTGAGTGATAGAGCAAAGCGGCTTCTTTTGTTATTTTGACCATAATTTTATTGGTTTTATGAATTATCAATTAATGTGTAGCGCAAATGTAGGAATAAAATAACAAATGGAAGATTTTTTCTTTTAAAAAACTGTAATTTGTATAATATGCAGAAGTTTCTGTCGATAATATTTGTCAATTAGTCGTTTTAATTTGGCTATATGTAATAACTATCCTAGTTTTATGGTTATTGTTAGTTAAACAGTTGGTTTTGTGAGTGATTTTTTCATTATATTTGCACGGTTAAAAACTAATCGGATTGAAAAAGTTTTCTATTAAAACGATAAAACGAGGGTAAGAAAAACATTAATTTTTTTATAATATGAATATGAGTGTAAAAAGAAACAGAAGTTTTTTTTCTAGCCGAATTTCCCTTATGGCTTTAGGGTTATCGGTTTTGACTGCCTGTGGTGGGGGCCAAGGCGGCATGAAAATGGGTGACAACGAGTTTGCTGTGCAATCGGTTACAGTAACTTCTAGTAGCCAGACCACTCAGTATCCGGCTACAATCAAAGGTTTGCAGGATATTGAAATTCGTCCTCAGGTGTCAGGATTCATAGTGAAATTATGCGTAGATGAAGGAGCTACAGTTCGTAAGGGTCAGGCTCTATTTCAGATAGACCCAACTCAGTATAAAGCTGCTTACGACCAGGCTAAGGCTGGCGTAGAATCTGCTAAAGCTAATTTAAAGACTGTTACAGAAACAGAAGCAAATAAGAAAATGCTGCATGAACAGAAGATTATCAGCGATTTTGAATATCAGACAGCTGTAAATAATTTGCTGACAGCTAAGGCTAATCTGGCGCAGGCTGAAGCTGCTTATGCTGCTGCAAAACAAAATTTTGGCTTCTGTACAGTTACAAGTCCGTCTGATGGTGTTATCGGAACTTTCCCGTACCGTGTAGGTGCTTTGGTTAGTGCATCGGTAGCTCAACCATTGACAACTGTTTCTCAGATTGGTGATATGTATGTATATTTCTCTATGACAGAAAAACAGTTGTTGGCTTTGACAAAAGCTGGTGGTACATTGAAAGAACAGCTGGAAAAAATGCCGGCAGTAAAACTGCAACTTTCTGATGGTACTATGTATGATGCAGAAGGTAAAATTGATGCTGTAAGTGGAGTTATCGATCAGACTACAGGTTCTGTTAGCATGCGTGCTATTTTCCCGAACAAGCAAAATATTTTACGTAGTGGAGGTATGGCAAATGTTGTATTCCCTTATGCAATGGATAATATTATTTTGATACCTCAGACAGCTACACAGGAAATTCAGGATAAGAAATTCGTTTATGTATTGCAGGCAGACAGTACACTGAAACATACGGAAATACAGGTTTCTAACTTGAACGACGGTAAGAATTATATCGTAACCGGCGGTTTGAAGGAAGGAGATAAGGTAGTAGTGGAAGGTGTTCAAACTTTACAGGATGGACAGAAGATCGTTCCTATTACTGTTGCTCAAAAAGAAGCTAAATATCAAAAAGCCCTCCAGGATCAGCGTGATGGAAATATCCAGACTGCTTTCAATTGATTGTGTGGGGAGAATAATGTATTCGTATAATATTATTAAGGAATAGAATGAAACTAGATAAATTTATTAATCGTCCGGTACTGTCAACGGTAATATCTATCTTGATGGTTATCCTGGGTATAATCGGCCTTGCTACATTGCCGGTAACACAGTATCCGGATATTGCGCCTCCTACCGTATCGGTAGAAGCTGCCTATACGGGTGCCAATGCGCAAACTGTATTGAACTCAGTTATTGCACCGCTGGAAGACCAGATCAATGGTGTAGAAAACATGATGTATATTCAGTCTAGTGCGTCAAACAACGGCTCGGCCGATATCAGTATTTATTTTAACCAGGGTACTGACCCGGATATGGCTGCGGTCAATGTACAGAACCGTGTTTCTATGGCGCAGGGTTTGCTGCCAGCCGAAGTAACAAGAGTCGGTGTGACAACTCAGAAGCGTCAGAACTCTATGTTGTTGATTTTCTCTTTGTACGATGCAGAAGATAAGTATAACATCGAGTTTATTGAAAACTATGCCAAGATTAACTTGATTCCGGAAGTTCAGCGTGTAAAGGGTGTGGGTGATGCCAACGTGATGGGTCAGGACTACTCTATGCGTATTTGGCTGAAGCCGGATGTAATGGCGCAATATAATTTGGTCCCATCTGATATTTCTGGTGTATTGGCCGAACAGAATATTGAAGCTGCTCCCGGACAGTTTGGTGAACGTGGAAATCAGACATTCCAATATACTATTCGTTATAAGGGACGTTTGCAGCAGACAGAAGAATTTGAAGATATCGTTATTAAAGCATTGCCAAATGGAGAAGTTCTTCGTTTAGGTGATGTCGCTCGTATCGAACTCGGACGTTTGGCTTATACCTTTAATAATACAGTAAACGGACATAAGGCTGTAACTTGTATTGTGTTCCAGATGGCAGGTACTAATGCTACTGAAACTATTAATAACCTGCTTGATGTTATCAGCAAGGCAGAAGAAAGTTTGCCTGCCGGTCTGAAGATCAACGTTGCTCAAAATGCAAACGACTTCTTGTATGCATCAATCCATGAAGTAATCAAGACTTTGATCGAAGCATTTATCCTGGTGTTCATTGTTGTATATGTATTCTTGCAGGATATGCGTTCTACATTGATTCCGGCTATTGCTATCCCGGTAGCTTTGATTGCTACATTCTTCGTATTGAAGCTGATTGGATTTAGTGTGAACTTGTTGACTCTGTCGGCGATGGTGCTTGCCATTGCGATTGTGGTCGATGATGCCATAGTGGTGGTAGAAGGTGTCCATGCAAAATTGGATCAGGGATATAAATCATCTCGTGAGGCTTCTATTGATGCCATGAGCGAACTGGGTGGAGCATTGGTTTCAATTACATTGGTCATGATGTCTGTGTTCATTCCGGTAAGTTTCATGGGAGGTACAGCAGGTACATTCTACCGTCAGTTCGGTATTACCATGGCTATCTCTATTGCATTCTCTGCACTGAACGCGTTGACACTGTCTCCGGCTTTGTGTGCTATCTTCCTGAAACCACATGATTCAGAACACAAGCCAAAGAAAATGAGTGTTATCGATCGTTTCCATACTTCATTCAACGCTGCTTACGATTCATTGTTGAAGAGTTACAAGAAACGTGTTGTATTCTTTATCCATAAGAAATGGTTATCATTAGGTTTGGTAGCTGCTTCTATTGTTTTGCTGGTATTCTTTATGAAGATCACTCCTACAGGTATGGTTCCTAATGAAGATACAGGTACTATCATGGGTGCTGTAACTTTACCTCCTGGAACATCTCAGGAACGTGCAATGGAAGTTTTGGCTAAAGTAGATAGTTTGGTTGCAGCCGAACCTGCTGTTGAATCTCGTACTATTATTTCCGGATATAGCTTCATTGGTGGTCAGGGACCTTCTTACGGTTCTGTCATTATCAAGTTGAAAGACTGGGAAGAACGTTCTATGATGCAGAACTCTGATATTATTTATGCAACATTGTTCATGCGTGCGCAGAAAATCATCAAAGATGCACAGGTATTGTTCTTCGCTCCTCCTATGATTCCGGGTTACTCTGTATCAAGTGATATCGAGTTAAATATGCAGGATAAGACCGGTGGTAGTTTGGATCACTTCTTCGAAGTAGTCAATAACTATAGAGCTGCGCTTGAAGCACGTCCTGAAATTAACTCAGCAAAAACAACATTTAACCCTAGCTTTCCGCAGTATCAGCTGGATATCGATGCCGCAGCTTGTAAGAAAGCAGGTATCAGCCCGAGCGATATTCTTTCTACTATGCAGGGATACTTCGGAGGTTTGTATGCATCAAACTTCAACCGTTTCGGTAAGATGTACCGTGTAATGATTCAGGCTGAGCCGGATGCTACTAAAAACATGGAATCTCTGAACAGTATCAAAGTTCGTAGTGGTAACGAAATGGCTCCTATTACACAGTTTGTCAGCATGAAGAAAGTGTATGGTCCGGATATCATCAACCGTTTCAACCTGTATACTTCTATGAAAGTCATGGTTGCTCCGGCTTCAGGATACACTTCAGGTCAGGCATTGCAGGCTATTGCCGAAGTTGCTAAGGAAAACTTACCTGCTGGATTTGGTTACGAATTAGGAGGTATGGCACGTGAAGAGGCATCTACAAGTGGTAGTACAACAGGTATTATCTTCGTGTTGTGTTTTGTATTCGTTTACTTGTTGCTGAGTGCTCAGTACGAAAGTTATATTCTTCCGTTGGCTGTATTGCTTTCAGTTCCGTTCGGTTTGATGGGTAGCTTTATTTTCGTTAACGGATTCGGTGCATTAGGAAATATACCAGCATTGAAGATGATTCTGGGAACTATGTCAAATGACATCTACATGCAGATTGCATTGATTATGTTGATGGGTCTGTTGGCTAAGAATGCAATTTTGATTGTAGAGTTTGCCCTCGACCGTCGTAAGCAAGGTATGAGTATTTCCTGGGCAGCTGTGCTGGGTGCGGCAGCTCGTTTGCGACCGATTTTGATGACCTCTTTGGCTATGATTGTCGGATTGCTTCCGTTGATGTTTGCGTTTGGCGTAGGTGCTCACGGTAACCGTACTCTGGGTTCTTCAGCTATCGGTGGTATGTTGATTGGTATGATTCTGCAAATCTTCATTGTTCCGGTACTGTTTGTTATATTCCAATGGCTACAGGAGAAGATTAAGCCGATGGAATGGGATAGCCTTGACGAAAGTGAAGTAGAGGCTGAAATCGAACAATATTCTCCTACTGCTAAAACTCATAAATGATAAAGACGATAATGAAAAAACAAATATTAGGTGCGATGTGTCTGGCTGCCATGATGAGCAGTTGTCACATCTATAAAGCTTACGATCGTCCGGAATCGATAGATGCCTCAGGCATCTATCGTGACCCGGCGTCGGCTACCGATACGTTGGTTGCCGATACTTCAAATATGGGAAACTTGCCATGGAAAGAAGTCTTTCGCGATGCAAAATTGCAGGCTTTAATTGAAGAGGGATTGGCAAACAATGTAGATATGCAGGCTGCTGCTCTTCGTGTACAGGAAGCTAAAGTGATGCTGACTGCCGCTAAACTGTCGTATCTTCCTTCTATTAATCTGGCTCCTCAAGGAACAACAACTAGTATGGGAGGAGGAAGTTATGTAAAAGCTTATCAACTTCCAGCTGTTGCAAGTTGGGAAATCGATTTGTTTGGCAAGATTCTCAATACAAAACGTGGACAGAAAGTTGCTTATGAACAAAGCAAGTATGCGGAACAGGCAGTACGTTCACAGATTATCTGTGGCATAGCCAATATCTATTATTCGTTGCTGATGCTCGACCGTCAGGTGGAAATTACAACAGAAACTGCTGCCATCTACAAAGAAAATGTACGTGTAATGGAAGCTATGAAAGTGGCTGGTATGACAACTGAAGCGGGAGTTGCACAAATGCGTGCTGCTAGTCATCAGGTAGAAGCTTCGCTGATGGATTTGAAACGTCAGGTACGCGAAACAGAAAACTCTCTGGCTGTATTACTGGCTAAAGCTCCGCAAACTATCGACCGTAATACTCTGGGCGAACAGGTAATGCCTGAAGAATTGACAGCCGGTGTACCATTGCAGTTGTTGGAAAATCGTCCTGATGTAAAGATGGCAGAAATGACATTGGCAGCAGCTTATTATACCACGAACTCTGCCCGTGCAGCATTCTATCCAGGTTTGAACATAACAGGAACAGCCGGATGGACAAACGGTTCAGGTATATCTGTAGTTAATCCAGGTGAATTTATGTTGCAGGCACTGGCTTCATTGGCTCAACCTATATTCAATAACGGCAAACTGGTAGCCAATTTGAAAGTTTCTAAGGCAGAAGAAAAAATTGCCAAGATGAACTATCAGCAGACGATATTGGAAGCTGGTAAGGAAGTAAGTGATGCATTGTTCTTATATGATACACAGAACAAGAAACTTATAGAAGACCGTGGACAGGTAGAACAGTTGGATAAAGCTGTTACTTATACCAAAGCTTTGTTCCAGAGTGGAGAAGCCACTTATCTGGAAATTCTGACAGCACAGCAGAATTTGCTGAGTGCACAGCTGAGCGAGGTTTCTGATAGTTTCCAGCGTATGCAAGCTGTTATAAACTTGTATAGTGCTTTGGGAGGAGGAAGAGAATAATTAACCTTAAATATGAAAGAAACTATGATTAGTCCTTTAGCTTACGTTGACCCGTCTGCCAAGATTGGGAAAAATGTTACGGTACATCCGTTTGCTTATATCGACAAAAATGTCGAGATAGGCGACGATAATGTGATTATGCCTTATGCCAGCTTGATGAGTGGTACTCGCATGGGAAATGGCAATAAAGTGTATCAGGGAGCTGTTGTTGCTGCAGTTCCACAGGATTTTGCTTATACAGGTGAAGATACATTAGCCTATATTGGCAATAATAATGTAATCCGTGAAAATGCTGTGATTATTCGTGGTACACATGCCGGACATGCTACAAGCGTTGGCGATGGAAACTTCATTATGACAGGTGCACGTCTGTCACATGATGTTGAAGTTGGAAATCATTGTATTATCGGAAATGGCTCGCAGGTATCTGGTAATTGTATTATCCAGGACTGTGCGATTCTTACATCCAATGTGCTGATGCAGGGTAACACACGTTTGGGAAGTTACTCTCTGGTACAGGGAGGATGCCGTTTTATCAAAGATATTCCTCCTTATATCGTGGCAGCTCACGAACCTATTGCTTTTTACAGCATAAATACGAAAGTGCTCGAGCTTGCTGGTTTCTCTGAAACTCTGATTAAACATATTGCTCAGGCATATCGTATTCTGTATAAGGCAAATACTTCTCAGCACGATGCATTGCTTCGTATTCAGGAACAAGTTCCTAATAGTCCGGAAATCGAACGGATTATAGAGTTTGTAAAAACATCGAAGTTAGGCATTATTCATTAATTGTATTTTATGGCAGGCGTAAAGAGAAATAAGTGTGACAGAGCAGAGCTGAGGAAACGAGTAATACTAGAAGCTTCCCGTGCTTTTGCCAAATCTGGCATCAAGAATGTTCATATGGACAGTCTTGCGTGCGCACTTTCTATATCCAAACGGACTCTTTACGAGCTATTCTGCGATAAAGAACAGCTTTTGCTGGAAGTGTTTGCCATGCACCAGCAAGAGATGAGTACATACATTAGCGAAGTTGCTTCCAGAGCTGAGAATGCTCTGGAAGTAATCTTTGCTTTTTATAAGCGTAAGTTGAATGAGTTGGGACAGATAAATCCGCTTTTCTTCCGCGATTTACGTAAGTATCCTAATGTGTTGACATATATACGCGAACATCAGAAATTGAACGATGCAGCGGCATTGGTACATTTCCAAAAGGGAGTAGAAGAAGGCATATTCCGTAATGATATAAATTTTGCCATTATTAATCAGGCAATGTCGATGCAGATGGAAATGCTGATATATTCGGATATAACAGAAAATTACCCTATTTCAGAAATCTATAGTGAAGTTACTTTCCTGCATATGAGAGGGATTACTACCCCGAAAGGTATGCAGATGGTAGATGCTTTTTTACAGTCAGTAAAAGAAAAGCCTTGATAATACCCCCTATATTCTTCAAAAAACCTCTATCTTTGCAGCTGTTTGCAAAGAATCATCGATGAAGAATAAAATAACAATAACTTTTGCCTTTACATTACTGGTAGTCTGCGGACTATTGGCACTCTATTATTTGCCTCCTGTAAATTTTAACGGGAGTCCTTTGCGTAAGGTCGATTTATTATCCGACTTACGTCCTGATCCTGTAATCGAAGAAGTTTCCGATACCGATTCCATACCTTTGCCTGTTGTGGCAAAGCCTATATTTGTTGATACTTGTAAGGCTGGTATGACCTGTATAGAAGACTATGCAGATTCTCTGGAGTTGGGAATGGGAGCTTTCTATGAAGCTTTGGAGAATCGTGCTTCACTCAATCGTCCCGTTCGTATCGCTTATTTTGGCGATTCCTTTATAGAAGGTGATATATTGACAGCCGATTTACGTACTCTGTTCCAGCAGAAGTTTGGAGGAAGAGGTGTAGGATACGTGCCTGTAACTTCCCGTATTGCTGGATTCCGTCCCACTGTAAAACACACTTTCAGCGGGTGGGAGAGCCATGCTATAACCGACTCCGTTGCCTTTCATCGTTCCATGCAAGATATATCCAATCATTATTTTATCCCTCGTCAGGGAGCATCTGTCAGTCTGAAAGGTGGTAAAAATTATACTTCTTGTTTGGATACATGCGATATATCTTCTTTCTATTTCTTTTCGTCTGATTCTGTAAAACTGTCCGTGCAAGTCAATGGAGGTGAGGATACAGAATACATTTTCCCCGGCGACAGTACGGGAATGCAGGTTGCCCAGGTAGAAGGTAGAATAGGAAATGTTTCTTGGAATGTATTGCAGGCTGGAAAAAATACCCGGTGCTTTGCTGCTACAATGGATTCGAAAGAAGGAGTTATACTCGATAATTTCAGTACCCGAGGCAGTAGCGGACAGCAACTGGCCAGCATTCCTCTGTCTATCCTGAAAGCATACAACCGCTTGCGTACCTACGATCTGATTGTTTTGCAATATGGATTGAATGTCGCTTCCGAAAATGTATCGAACTATTCTTATTACACACACGAAATGGAGAAAGTTGTCAGACATCTGAAAGAAGCTTTTCCTGAAGCAGCTATTCTGATAATCGGAATCGGCGACAGAGAAAATAAAACAGAAACCGGAGAGTTGCGAACTATGCCTGGAGTAAAAAATCTCATCCGCTACCAGCAGGCTTTGGCTGCAAATACTCATGTTGCTTTTTGGAATATGTTCGAAGCGATGGGAGGTGAAGGAAGTATGGTAGAAATGGTAAACAGCAAACCGGCAATGGCAAATTATGACTATACGCATATTAATTTCCGAGGAGGAAAACATCTGGCAAAAATATTGTTCGAAGCGCTGATGTACGACAAGGAACAATACGAAAAGCGTAAGGCATATGAAAATTAATGCACTATGAAACAGCTGAATGTTCTTATTTTTTATCTGCTTAGTGCTCTGGGACTATTAGTTGTGAGGCCGGGGTATGCACAGGATGCTATACCTGTATGTCCAAAGCCGGATACACATTCATCTCCCGTCTATCCAAGCCGTGAGATGAAACAACTCATGCAGTTTGTTGCAGTAGACAGCCCGATGCCCGATGTTTTCAAGAATGTTACAGAAAACGAACTGACAGATCCTGCGGGCTCTTTATATCCTTTTTGGGAAAAGCTCGGAGAATTAGACCGTCCGTTACGTATTGTACATATAGGCGATTCACACGTCAGAGGTCATGTTTTTCCCTATGTAATGCGTTGCTGTCTGGAAGATGATTTTGGAGCAAAGGCAGTAGAGCATATTCCTGTATCGTACCATACCTCTGGAATAGCAAAGGAAACAGGTTCGAACGGCATAGTATACCATATTCTTGGTGTAAACGGAGCAACCTGCCAGACTTATTCTACTCCGGAACGCATTCATGAAATTGTAGATTTACATCCTGATCTGGTCATACTGTCATTCGGGACCAATGAGGCACACGCACGTCGTTATAATGCATCGGAGCATACACAAGCTATGAGCCATCTGATAAATATGTTGAAGACAGCGTGTCCTGATGTTCATTTTCTCATGACAACTCCTCCGGGAGCATATGTCAGAAACGGGAGAAGAGGCAGAGTTATCAATCCACGTATACCGCTGGTTGTAGAAAACGAGTTGGAATTTGCCCGTGAGCATGGCATTGCTATCTGGGATATGTATGACATCGTAGGAGGCCGACAACGTGCCTGCCTTAACTGGAATGCAGCAAAAATGTATCAGCGCGATAAAATACATTTTACCCGCGAAGGATATACTTTACAAGGATTATTATTACATGAAGCATTTATAAAAGCATACAATAATTATGTGGCAACTAGATTGGACTAAACTGGCAGACATACTGACTTACGATCCCCGGCAGCCGATGATATTCAGCAGCGGACTGTTTCTGTTTCTTTTCCTCGGATTCAGCCTGATATACGCACTTTTGCAGAAACGTACTACGGCGCGTCTGCTTTTTGTATCAGCTTTCTCTTATTATTTTTATTATAAGAGTAGCGGTGTCTATTTCTTTTTATTGGGAATCGTTTCTGTAAGCGACTATCTCTTGGCCGCTAGAATGGCACGTACCGAGACTCTTTGGAAACGTAAAATGCTGGTTGTAGTGAGCTTATGTATCAATTTAGGGCTGTTGTGCTATTTCAAGTATACTAACTTTTTCTATGAAATACTCTGTCCGTTGTGGAACGGCCATTATGAAGCTTTCGATATCTTCCTTCCCGTAGGAATATCTTTCTTTACGTTCCAGTCGCTCAGCTACACTATCGATGTATACCGCCGTGATTTGAAGCCACTCGACAGTCTGTTGGACTATGTGTTTTATGTTTCATTCTTTCCACAGCTTGTAGCAGGTCCCATCGTACGTGCCCGTGACTTTATTCCGCAAATCCGTCAGCCCCTGTTTGTTTCGAAAGAAATGTTCGGACAAGGAGTATTCTTTATTGTGAGCGGATTATTTAAGAAAGCCGTTATATCCGATTATATAAGTATAAACTTTGTAGAGCGTATTTTCGATAATCCCAGTCTGTATTCCGGTTTGGAGAACCTATTTGGTGTTTATGGCTATGCCTTACAGATATACTGCGACTTTTCCGGATACAGTGATATGGCAATCGGTATTGCTTTGCTGTTGGGCTTCCGTTTCCCGATAAACTTCGATTCACCCTACAAGTCGGACAGTGTAACCGATTTCTGGCATCGCTGGCATATATCTCTGTCCAGCTGGCTGCGCGACTACCTGTATATTTCGTTGGGAGGAAACCGGAAAGGCAAGATACGTACCTATATCAATCTTATTCTGACCATGCTTCTGGGAGGTCTGTGGCATGGAGCCTCATGGAATTTCATTATCTGGGGAGCACTTCACGGTGTAGCTCTGGCCGTGCATAAATTTATCCGCAGTCTGTTCCATCGCCCCAAGAACTACCGCAGTACCGGCTGGCGACGTGTTTTTGCTGTCATCATTACCTTCCATTTCGTATGTTTCTGCTGGATATTCTTCCGTAACACCGAATTCGAGGGTTCGGTATCGATGATTCGTCAGATATTCACTTCTTTCCATCCCGAACTGTTCGTGCAACTCGTAGAAGGATACTGGAAAGTATTCGTGCTGATGGGAATAGGCTATATGCTTCATTGGTGTCCGGATAGCTGGCAGAATGCATGTAGCCGTGGCATGACACGCATGCCGTTGGTAGGACAGGCATTGATTCTGATTGCCCTGATATTTCTGGTCATACAGGTAAAGAGCAGCGACATACAGCCGTTTATTTATTTCCAATTCTAGACTGAAAAATGGGGTGATTGATTTTTCCTTTTATCGTATAATAACTCATATATGTGAAGGGTGCAAAAGGGAAAAACAGAAGAAAACTTGTTTAAGAAAAAAATTGCTGATGTTTTCATGAAAACATCAGCAATTTTTTATAGAAATCTGTACGAAAGTTACAATTATTTGTACAGATTTTCAGTAGAATTTGCTGTCCTTTCTTATTTTGTAAATTTTACTTGTATCGGAATGCCAGTATATAATATACGCCAATTGATAAAACACATATTATCAATGAAATAACTTTTAAGATTGCTGCCCATTTATAATAGTCAGATAAAATGCCTGCAACCATAAACATTGTCAAAAAGATATTGAAGATACGTATGAGTTTAATGACCAGTATATATTGTTTGACAACATTATGTTTTCCAATGCGTACCGGAAAATTGATACAACGTACGGGAGCATAGGCTCCTCCAAACAATAAAGCAAATACTACTATACTGATGAATATTCCATATACTCCATAATCGGAGAGGAGGTCTGTATGGAAATAATTCCAGCATACTATTCCGATGCCAGAAAGCAAGCAGAGAGCTGCTGTACCTTCTAATATCCTATCTGCGATAGATGGATGATAATGTATTTCAGGAGCGTTTTTTCCGGAAAACGGACCTAAATTGATGGTGAACATATTATTCTTCTTTTGTATCAGTTTTCTTTGTTTTCTTTAATCTTCCGCTTTTGCGTAATGCTTCGTTGATAATCCACTGAAGTTGCCCGTTGGTACTGCGAAATTCATCCGCAGCCCATTTTTCGATAGCTTCCATCGTTGCGGCATCTACACGTAGAACGAAACTTTTAGTCGTATTCTCTTTTTTTGCCATTGGCCGTTTTCTTGATTAATGATTCAGCGTTCCTGTGTTCACAACCGGCTGGGCGGCTTCGTCGGCACAGAGCACAACAAGCAAGTTACTTACCATAGCAGCTTTTTTATCTTCATCCAGCTCTACGATATCTTCCTGAGAAAGCTTGTCGAGCGCCATGTGCACCATTGATACGGCTCCTTCTACGATTTTTTCGCGTGCGCTGATAATAGCAGAAGCTTGTTGACGACGTAGCATGACGGCAGCGATTTCCGGTGCATATGCCAGATAATTGATACGTGCCTCTACAACTTCAATGCCGGCCATAGCCAGACGTTCGTTCAGCTTTTGTTCCAGTTGTTCATTGATTTCTTCTCCTCCCGAACGTAGAGTAAGTTCATCAGTTCCCGCTTCATTGTCATCGTAGGCATATTGTCCGGCTACTTGTCTGAGAGCTGCATCACTCTGTATTTTCACAAAGTTCTCGAAAGCATTCATACGATTGGCTACAGCATTTCCAACACTGATTTCTTTGCCGTTACCAGAAGAGGTCGTATCGCTCGCCATAGTTTGTGAATCAATCTCGAACATGGCTTTGTATGTATCTTTCAGTTTCCATACCAGTACCAGACCGATAAGAATCGGATTTCCTATTTTATCGTTTACCTTGATCGGTTCTACATCAAGGTTACGGGCACGTAAGGATAATTTTTTCTTGTTCATGAAGGGATTTACCCAAAAGAATCCTGTCTCTTTGAAAGTTCCTTTATATTTCCCGAAAAAGACCATGATACGCGCTTCATTAGGTTCCAGTTGCATATAACCACCAAATAAAATAAACCAGATAAGCAAGAGTACTCCACCCAATATGAAGAATGGAGTTGTCATTTGCATAAAGCAGCAAATAATGATGCCTGAGATCAATAACAGGTGCATAGCCAGCATGAGAAATCCGTTAGCTTTAAATCCTCTGAAATTTAATTCTTTTGCTTCCATAAACTCATATTTAATTGATATTATATTGATATCACAAATTTATGGATAAAGAATGAATAAAACAACACGAGAGAGGATGTTGTTTAGCATCCTCTCTCGTGTTGTTTTATTGAAATGCAGATTATTCTGCCATGCGTGTATATGTATATTTATCATAGAAACTACCGTATTCGTCTGCTCCAGTTGTTTCGATAACAAGTTTGTCTGAAGAGGCTTCAAGTATTTTTGCGGTAGATACATCGACTCCCTCCATGCTTTCCGGAATCATATTGTTTCCTTCCAGGTAGAAGTTTTCACTATCGTATCGACGCCAAGTACCACTATAGTATTCATAGTGAGTTACAGTGTATTTATTACCTTCTATTTTTTCTATAGTAATTTTTTCGCAGTCATCTGTAGGTTCAAAAGGATTGAAGTTTTCATTATAAGAAATTTTTTCACCTTCATAATAGTAATATCCGTTAACGGCAGTCATACCCATACTCCTTCTAACTGATTTACTTCGATAGCTTCATCGTCTTTAGAACATGATGAAAAACAAAAAATACTGATCAGGAGTGTTGCTAAAAACAAAATCTTTTTTATTGGATTAATTTTTATTTTTTTTCAAAAGTATATAAAGCTACGAGAATATACAATACAGTTTTTATAGTTCTATGACTATATTGATTTTTATTGTATATATGAGGTGTAAATTTAGGATTATCAGGGTATCCTTTTATAAAAAAACTCCTGCCATTTTGAAAAACAGCAGGAGTTTTTTCATTTATAGATTTGCAAAATAAATTAAAAATCATCAGCAGGGAAACCTGTGCGGCGGAATCCTGAAACTTTATAAGTCAGTCCGTCTGGGTCATCATCATTGAAATAAATTATTGATCATGACTGGAGTATAGAAATGTAAAAGGTTGATAAAAGGAAAGGAGAATGTGGAAACATTCTCCTTTGTACTTTTAGAAATATTACTTCAATGAAGTTATTGTATAGCTTTCTTCGTATATACCAAAGCTACCTGCACTCACTAAGAACTCAAAAGGAAAAGTAAAGGTTTTGCTTGCTTCATCATAGGTTGCCTCTTCTGCAAGCGAAGCTGTAATAGCGCCATAAGTTGCATCGTTTATACCTGTAGCAATTGATGTTGACTGCAAAGTTACTTTATCACCTTCCCATGAGAAAATAATACTACCTGTTCCTGTACCCCAACATGATTTTAAGCGATACATATTCAAAATGGCTGAATATTCCATTTCCTGGTCTGTTTCTATCGGATTCTCATCCGGACTCATGATATAATCAGAAAATTTACCGTCAGCATAAGGTACGTAGTCTTCTTTTACAATATTCAGTTCCAAACGAGGATAATATTCTGACTGTGTATAAGCCTGAGTATATGCCGGATCAATGACAAGAGTCATCGGATAAGACTCGAACATTTCCATGCCATTACCTATTTTAATGGTAATGGTCTTGCTGCTTTCTCCTTGTGCAAAATCTACCTGTGTCGGAGCTTCAAACATATCAGAATAGACACTTGTCATTTTCAGGGGAACTGATAATGCGTTATCCGTTTGGTTTCTTCCTACTGTAACTGTAAATTCTGCATCATTTGGTCCTAAAGCAACTTCAGCGTTGCTTGGTGATTCGAAGTATACGTTTATACCGCTTGCATTGCTTGCCTCTCCTGGAGTATAATCATCATCACTACATCCACTCAGGAAAGCAGCTGTAAAGATTGCTCCAGAAAATAATATTTTATTTAAGATTTTCATAATAGTCTTATTTTTAGAATTATATTAGTTAGTCGGTAACTCCGTCTTTCAAGTTTGGATTTTGTAAAGATATGGGTTTTGTTCCTCCTGCATTATTTACAATTCCTGCATTGTTATTTGATTCTTTTTGTGGAATACGGAGTAAAAGATATGGATCATTAGCTTCTATATTAAAACAAAAAGCATCAGGCCAATTTCCTTTATCTGTTCCATGAAAACGTACGACAGGTTTATTTAAACGCATGATATCTGCCATGGCAAAACCTTCTCCCCATAACTCAATACGGCGCTGTTTCCATATTTCATCTTGTAAAGCTTCTTTGGTTGAGGCTGTACAAGTATAGCTTGGATCACGATAATTTTTAACAAATGCTTCAAGCTTGGATTTGGCTTCTCCTTCTTGGTTACTCATGGCAAGACCTTCTGCTTCGATCAGCATCATTTCTTCTACACGCATGATACACCAGTCGCAGTCATTTGTAGCACTTCCTATACCACTTTTCATACCAAACTTTACATTTGTATAAGGCACATAAGCCATTTTAACGTCAGTAATTGTATATGTAGGAATGTCCTGTCCACTAGCTTCCCCCCAAACTTGTCCGTTCAGAAGGTCAGAATGCAGATCTTCGTCTACCCACCATTGCTTACGGATGTCTGTTTCCGGTATTACATTGTACAATAATGTATTGATACGTTTATATACACCTACTGCAGCAGCATATGATGCACCAGAGAATGATCCTAAGTGTGATGGCCATGAAGGATTGCCACCATTTTTAGTTACATCGCTTGCTGTAATACTAATTCCCCACATCCAATTATGGTCATTCAGATTGTAAAAAGCAGGTTGAGAAACCTCTTTGCGGCTATATGGGGTATAACCTTCCATTGCTTTAGATGCATCATTAGCTGCTTCTGCCCAATTTCCCATATATAGGTTAGCACGAGCACGAAGTCCATATGCCACTTGCTTGTCTATACGAGTCTTGTCACCTTTACGATCATAATTTTCTAATTTGTCTATAGCATCGTTCAGGTCATTCATAATTTGTGTATAGATTTGTTCTACGGTAGCACGCGGATTATTGTTGAATTCTGTAGTAGCTTCAGTAACCAGGGGAACACAAGGTAAATCTTTGCTGCTTGCGTAATTGAACTGATAATAAGGAGCTAAACATAGATAATCGAAAGCACGTACAGCTTTTGCTTCACCTATATATTGTTTTAACTTCTCGTCCTCTGTATTTTGATCAACAGATGCCAGTATATCGTTTGCCAGTTTTAGCTGATTATAAAAATAGCTATAACGTAATTGAGGGTTAGCATAGGTTTCATTACGGTCTGAGTAGTCACCTGATACACTAAACCAGTTATAACCACTATTATCGCATACCATGTCGGCTCCATTCAAATCTTGCGAAATACACGCTGTTGGATAACCGAAATCATCATCTCGTTCACTGGTAGGAGCACCTGCATATTGTGTTCCCATATAATGATACATACCTACAAGGCTTGATTCTACACGTGAAGGAATAAGTTCGTTGGTGTCTTCAATCTGCCCATCGGTAATGCGGAAACCTTCGCTGTCTATATTGTCCATATCAGAGCAGCTATTTAATGTGGCACATCCTATGACCATCAAAAATAGTTTATTATATAATTTCATAATTTATGTCCCGTTTTTAGTGTTAAAAAGTAAGGTTGATACCGCCGGTAATAGTACGCATAGCCGAATAAGAACTACTAGTTGCAGCTCCACTACCATAAGTTGAACTACCCAGACCTAAATCCTGACGTGGGTCAAGACCTTTACGTGCTGTAAGCAAAGCTACGTTATCAGCTGATACATATACGCGCAGGTTATTAATCTGGAGTTTCTTAGTCCAGCTCTTAGGCAATGTATATCCTAAAGTTATGTTGTTTAAACTTAAGTAATTTGAGCTAACCAAGAAACGGCTTGAATCTAATTGGTAGCAGTCATCACTAGCATCAAGTCGTGGAACATCTGTATAACGGTTTTCCGGAGTCCATGCATCACGAATATCAGTAGACCAGTTATATCCTTGCATACCACTACCACCATTATGCATAAATGCCTGATAAGTTCCATCGTAATAACGTCCTCCCAACTGATAAGAAAGCTGTATGCTGAAATCCAACCCCTTATAGTTCAATGATGTTCCAAATCCACCATATACTTTGGGAAGTAAATCACCCTGATCAGCTTGTTTTGCAGCACTATAATCACTGGTTGTAGTATAATCTCCATTATCTGGGTCAACATAATATAATGCTTTACCAGTATCAGGATCTACACCTGCATATTCTTTGACGTATGATTCAAACAGTGAACCTCCGATGCGATAGATATAATAAGAACCTTTTTGTCCTCCGGCTGTTTCCAGTTCGGGCGATAAAGCCGTAATTCTGTTTTTGTAATGAGTCAGGTTTAAATTAGCAGTCCATTCAAAATCTTTGGTGCGGAAAATAACTCCTGTCAAATCAAGTTCTATACCCTTGTTCGAAATACTACCTACATTAGTTGGAATATATCCTGTACTGATACCAGAAGAAACAGGGGTCGGCTGATTGTACAATAAATCTTTGGTGATACGGTTGAAGTATTCTACTGTACCATTCAGCCTGCTGCCAAATAATTCAAAATCGAAACCTGTATTAAATGAGTAAGAAGTTTCCCATGTCAGATCCTTATTTCCCTTATAGGCTAAAGTTGTAGAGTACTGTCCATTGCTGTATGAAACGTTATATTGGTCTTTATAAGCATACCAGTTGTTGACATATTCTCCATTTACTAGAATCAGAAGATGGTCATTTCCTTGTATACCCCAACTTGCTTTATATTTTAATATATTCAGCCAGCTGATATCTTCTAGGAATTTTTCTTTGGTCATCAGCCAAGCTCCACCGACACTTCCGAAATTACCCCAACGATGTTCTGGAGCAAAACGTGAAGAAGCATCACGGCGATATGAAGCACTTAAAAAGTATTTGCCATCGTAGTTATATTGGATACGGCTTAAAATACCTTCTGTCATATAATTATCTGTATATGAATTTACGGTTTTCTTATCCGTTCCAACAGCATTTCCTAATTCACCCAAATTAGGATCATATGTATTAGTGTTGTCACCATACAGCACTTGTTCTTTCAGTCTGTATTGTTCATAACCTACCATGATATCGAAGTTGTGAACATTATTAAATGTATGGACATAACTTGCTAAATATTGGGTATTGACACCGAAAGTACGTGTACTTTCTACATAAACTTCACCATCTGTTGCAGCTGCACTACCGAAGGTACTGTATAAATTATTTGAACGTGTATTTTCGAGTGTTGTTGCAATATTTGCAGTAAGGGTAAGACCCTCTAACGGTGTAATGTTGGCATACCATTTGCCGGAAAATGCATCTGTGTAAGTGTGATAGCTATTTAGTTCTATGTCACGAGCTGCATTACCAGTAAATGAAGGACGTGAGAAATTAGTTGTAGAACCTGCATCGTATACTCTATGACCTGTGCTCGGATTTATTTTAATAGAGCCATCTGCATTGCGTACATACATTGGATAGATAGGAGCGATAGAGTTGACGATAAAGAACAAGTTACCAGTTGAAGACCAATCGTCTGATGTTTGATAGTCAGGTGCTTGTGAATCTGAATAGGTGTATGCAAGATTAGTACCTATTTTCAGCCATTTTTTTGCCTGATAATCAACTTTACCTCTTCCTGTATAGCGTTTGAAAGCTGAATTTTGTATCAAACCGGTGTCATTCAGATAACCAGCACTAGCATAATAGCTGATCTTATCAGATTTACCAGAAACACTTGCATTGTATTCCTGTCGGAAACTGCTTCCGAATATTTCATCATACCAGTCATCAGGAGTATAATAATATGTACCATCTGAATATCCTAAAGTTGCATTGGGATTCAATTTGAAATTTGTTCCAATTAGGTTCTCTCCTCTGGGTACAGTGTATACTTGATAGCCAAGACCACCGTTTTTCGCATCAAACAATGTATTGTTGGCATAAGCATAAGCATCTGCTGCTGACGCGCCTGCATAAGCTTTTGAATTATACAAAGCTTTGAACATTGTTTCGTAATATTCACCAGGATTGCTGATTACATCATAGTTAGGAACAGCACGTGAATTCGATCCCCATTTAGCGTCAAATGTAACGCGTGCTTCTCCATTTTGTCCGCTCTTAGTAGTAATTAATACTACACCGTTTGCACCACGAGCTCCATAAATAGCATTGGCAGCAGCATCTTTCAAAACAGTCAATGATTCGATATCGGACGGGTTGATAGAAGATATATCTCCATCATAGGGTACTCCGTCGACAACGTAAAGCGGATCATTACTTGAAGCCATAGATCCTATACCGCGGATACGAATTTTTGCAGATTCACCAGGCTGTCCATTGTCACTTGTCATTTGCACACCGGCAACTTGTCCAGACATGGCATTAGTAATGTTAGATACACTTCGAGTAGCTATTTTATCTGCATTCATTGTTCCTGCCGAACCAGTAAACGATGATTTTTTAGCTGTACCATAAGCTACTACCATGACTTCTTCCAAAGCTTGTGAGTCTGATGATAGAACAACTTTTACATTTGGCTTTATTGCGACTTCTTGGGTTTCCAGACCAATGAACGAAACAACCAAAGTTTTTGCCGGACTAAACTAATAGGCAGTTTTGGGAAAACTGATACATAATAAAAACAGTTTCATGTAGATTCTGATAATATATCTAGATGCAATGTGTACTTTTGTCTAATGGAATACTTTGATTTTCTACCTATTTGTTGTTAGGTTAATTCTTCTATTATACATTCTACATTTACCTGTTTAATCAAAACTTGCATTTTTTTAGTTCCTTGATTATCGTTTGCGGTAGTACTTCACCATAAACTTGGGTTGTTTTTATATTACGATGTCCTAATAGTTTTTGCACGGTAGAAAGCTGTACACCTTTATATATTAACAAGGTAGCATTCGTATGACGTGCTGTATGGAAAGAAAAATGTTTTGTTATTCCTGCTAGTTTTCCTATACGAATTAATTCTTTATTAACCGAAGCGTTAGGCTTTATATGAAAAAATTCTTCTATATCTGGATAATGATATAAAATGCGGATAGCTTTTCCCTGAAATAAATAGCCAAGGGGAAGTTGAGTGACAGTTCCTGTTTTTTGTGATTTGAAAACCAGCCATAATTCTTTATCAGTTTGAATAAGATTTTGTTTTTTCATACTTATAAAATCAGAATAGCGTAAGCCTGTATAGCAGCAAAATAAGAATGCGTCGAGAGTATGGCGAAGTGTATTCTTCTTTCTGGAAAGATTGATATGTTCTAACTTATCCAATTCTTCTGGTAATAAGTATGTATGGTGGCTTTCTGTTGTTTTTATCTTATATTCTGTAAAAGGTGAATCTTCTTTAGCTATAATTCCTTGACGGACAGCTTCATTTATAATCGTTCTTATATGTCGTAAATGTTTTGCGATGGTATTTATTCCTAATTTTTTGTTCTTCATAAATTGCTCGAATGATAATAAAAGTTTGTAATCCATCTGTTTAAAAGTAATCTCATGAGCAAAACTTTCTAATAGGGTAAGTGTGGTATACAAATTATTTTTTGTACTACTGCGTATGGGGGAATTTTCTATCCATTTTCTACCAAAAGAAATTATTTTATTGTCGGAACTTGTTTTTTCTTCCATTTCCTTTAGTAATTCCAAACAAATTTCTTTTCCTTGTTTCCAAGCATTTATCTCACGCATTTGCAAATTCAATATGAATTCTTCTAACATGTAATTTAATTCTTCAGCATGGGGATGGTTGCAAATTATTGATTTACGACTATTCCATTGGTCGGGTTTAATATAAATATGAGTAGAAAAATAAGCTTTTTTCCCTAATAGATAAGCTTCCACTTGAACTAAAGCTTTTCCCTGGCTATCTAACCGTTTTTTGCGGTTATAAACTATGCGATACTTAATCTTTTTCATTTTCAACTATTATGTGAAAGTATTATATCTTTATCTTAAATAATCTTTATTGTGTTTATATATACAATTAGTGAATATATATGCATTGATGGTCTAAAAAAACATATAGGTCTCTTTACAAAAATAGACTTAGAAATTGAATATTAACCATCGCTTTTTTTAGAAAAACGTAATAATAACAAAGAAATTATTGTCATTTTCTATATTTTGTTTTTTTCTTATATAGCTTTTAATAATGACAAAGTGAAATGCTTTAGAGTTGAAAATAGAAGCATTTTGGTGTAAAAAACGTGGTGTAAGTGTTAAAATAAAAGGTTTATATTGAGTTTTTTCTATCGAAAAGTATACAGTTATTACATTTTTAACTATTTTTGCGACCGAGAAATATAATTAATGAAAAATTATTAATTCAAAGTTAAACTTTAAGAGAGAATCTTATGAAAAGAAAATTGATGCTTTTAATGACCTTCCTGATGATAGGTATAGGTCTGGTAAACGCGCAAGTTTCAAAGGTTACTGGTACAGTCACCTCTGAAGAAGACGGTTTGCCGGTTGTTGGAGCGTCTGTCTTAGTTAAAGGTACTACTGTAGGTACTGTAACAGACATCGACGGTAACTTTACAATCAACAATGTGCCTAGTCCGGCAAAAACTTTGGTTGTTTCGTTCATTGGTCTGGAAAGCCAAGAAGTAACTATCAAGCCTACTGTTAAGGTCGTACTTCGTTCAGATTCAGAACAATTGGATGAAGTTATGGTTGTTGCTTATGGAGGAGCTACCAAACGTTCTTTTACAGGTTCAGCTACTGAAATTGGTGGAGAGCAAATCTCGTTGAAGAATCCGACTGAACTATCTAAAGCATTGGCTGGAGAAGTTGCCGGAGTACAAGTGATGTCTACTTCTGGACAACCTGGAAGTAATGCTAGTATCCGTATTCGTGGTTTAGGTTCAGCATATTCTAGCCGTTCTCCGTTGTATGTTGTAGATGGTATTCCTTTTGAAGCTGATTTAAGTGGTATCGATCCAAGTGATATTGCTTCTATGACAGTTTTGAAAGATGCTACTGCTACTGCATTGTATGGATCTCGTGCTGCAAATGGTGTAGTCTTGATTACTACTAAAAAAGGTGAAGTAGGTAAAACACGTGTTGATGCTGAAGTTAAATATGGTGCAAACATGCGTTTGACTCCGCTTTATGATGTAATTGATAGTCCGGAAAGATTTACAGAGCTTACTTGGGAAAGTTTACGTGGTTATGCAGAAGTTGCTGGTGGATATGATCGTGCTACAGCTGGAACATGGGCTTCACAACAGTTGTTCGGAGGACAAAATGGTATTGCTCCTATATATAATATGTGGAACGCAGATGGTGACAAGTTGATTGATCCTTCTACAGGACGTTTTTATAGTGGCATTACACGTAAATATACTCCGGAAAAATGGGAGGATTATTTGTTTAGAACAGGTCAGAAATTTGATGCTAGCCTTAAAATCTCAGGTGGTAACGAGAAAATGACCCATTATACAGCTTTTAGTTATCTGAAGGATGAAGGATATTATATTTCTTCGGATTACGAACGATTCAATGTTCGTAACAATATGAGTAATCAGATTGCCCCTTGGTTGAAAGCTACAACATCATTATCGTATGCATATATGATTACCAATAAGCCGGGACAGTCTGATAGTAATATGAACAATGGTTTCCAGTTTATAAATGGTATGCCTTCATTGTTCCCTGTTTTTGAACGTGATGAAAACGGAAATATTGTACAAGATACAAGCATTGGAGGAAATAAATACGATTATGGTATGAATGCCGGTTATAGCCGTCCGTTTGCTGCTGGTATTAATCCTGCTGGTGCATTGCTTTTGGATAAAGATGAAATCAAGACACACCAGTTTAATGGTAATGCTTCATTTGAGGCTCGTTTCTTGAAACACTTCAAAGCAACTGCTAATGTTGGTTTGCAGTATTATGGTCAGGCTGAAAACGAATTGACAAATCCATATTATGGTGATAGTGCTGGTAAAGGACAAATTGTGAAAACTCAGGTGAATTATTTGAACTTTACTGCTAACCAGATTTTATCATGGACTCAAAGTTTTGGAAGAAATAATTTTGAAGCTTTTGTTGCTCATGAATCAACAAATAGTACAACCAACGTATCATATGGTGCTAAATCAAAAATGGTTCGTCCGGATAATACAGAATGGAGTAATGCTGTTATAATGGATTATATGGAATCGTATACTTATGGTTATGCGATTGAAAGTTATTTTGGTCAGTTGCGTTATGACTGGGATAATAAATATTTTATTCACGGAACACTTCGTGCTGATGGTAGTTCACGTTTTGCTAAAGGTCATAAGTGGGGAACATTTGGATCTATTGGAACTGCATGGGCTATTACTAACGAAGAATTTATGAAAGATATCAAATGGTTGAAGAATTTGAAATATAAATTGAGCTGGGGTGTTCTTGGTAATCAGGATTTTATAACAAGTCCTGTTGTCGCTGGATACTATCCATATGAAGATTTGTATCAGATTAACAACTTGAACGATAATTATACTTTCAGCTTTGTTTATAAAGGTAATCCTGATTTAACTTGGGAAAGAAGTTCTACTATTAATACTGGTATTGAATTTGATATTGCTGGTATACTTGAAGGTGAAGTTGAATATTTCCATAAAAAGACAACTGATATGTTGTTTATGAAGCAGGTAGCTCCTTCTTTGGGATATGCTTCTTATCCTGTTAATGATGGAGAGCTGGTAAATCAGGGTGTAGAATTTTCTTTGACTGCACATCTTTTGAATAAGAAAGATTATAAATT
>OGDD01000418.1_pt1 | contig 43497 bp, 36 predicted proteins | sample 1570301 | NCBI WGS metagenome assembly OGDD01 (sample SAMEA2581971, study PRJEB24529) | metagenome | biome: Human gut stool | place: China | collected 2011 | reverse complement strand
GATAAATAAAATATTTTTTGTATTTACAGTAGTCAACGGAACCATCGCATTTTTGCTGTTTGCTCCTACAGGTACTTCCACGTCACTGCCCTCTAACAGTTTCAACATTCCCTGCTGTACGGATTCACCGCTTACATCTCTCTGGTTTGTATTTTTCTTCTTTGCGATTTTATCAATTTCATCAATGAAAATAATTCCCTGTTCCGCTTTTTCCACATCATTATCTGCTGCCGCCAGCAACTTGGAAACAACACTCTCAATATCATCACCGATATATCCCGCCTCCGTGAGGGAAGTGGCATCGGTAATGGCTAACGGAACATCTAAAAGGCGTGCCAGTGTTTTCACAAGATATGTTTTTCCGCAGCCTGTAGGCCCAATCATCAACATATTAGATTTTTCAATCTCAATATCGTCCATCGTATTTGTGGCAACTCGCTTATAATGATTATAGACTGCAACCGCCATTGCCTTTTTTGCATGTTCCTGCCCTACAATGTACTCATCCAGACTCGCCTTAATCTTGTGAGGTGCCGGAATATTTTTAATGTCCAACGCAGGTTTCGCCTCTTCTTTTGGCTTTTTCTTTTTTACTTTCTGCTGTTTTGGCATCATGTTTTCCAAATCTTCCACATTCATTACCTGTATCCCCGGTATGTTCATTAATTTGCTGTAGTCAATCTGTCCATTATTCATCGCATCAAAACTTTTCTGCATACAGTCTGAGCATACATGGATATGGTTAGGCAATTCTATCATTTTCCCCGCTACACTCTCCGGACGTCTGCACATAAAACAGAATTTTTCATATTCTTCTTGTTTATCATTTGTTTCCTGTAATTCAGTATCTTTTACATTATTCTCGTTCTCTAACATATTATCCCTTTCTTAACATTTCCAAAAATTCTTCCTCTGAAATAATCGGTATTCCCAGTTCCCTCGCCTTTTTATTTTTAGAAGAAGTTGATGCTGTATCGTTGTTGATTAAATAATTTGTCTTAGAAGTAACGTTTCCCGTCACTTTTCCACCTTTACTCTCAATAACTTCCTTTACCTCATTACGATTTGCAAAATGATTTACGCTTCCGGTAATAACAAATTGGATTCCGTCAAAAATCTGTTTTCCTTCCTCCGCGCTCTCCTTCGGAATCGTAAGTTCCCTGAGAAGATTTTGAAACTCTTTTCTGTGTTTCTCTACAGAAAAGTATTCTACAAATGTTCCGGCAATCACTTCTCCCACACCGTCAATCTGATTTAGTCTTTCCGGCGTGGCATTCATAATTTCATCTGCATTATTTTGAAATTCTTTACAAATCATCTTCGCATTTGCCAAACCGATATTGGCAATTCCCAGACTGTAAATCACTTTCGGCAAAGTTGTCGTTCTTGCCTTTTCAACGCTTGCCTGCAGTTTATTATACGACTTTTCTCCGAATCCTTCCATAGACTTTATTTTTTCTTCATATCTGTCCATATGGAAAATATCCGCATACTCTTTTATAAATCCTTCCAGAATAAATTTTTCTAAAGTTGCCTCCGACATTCCATCGATATTCAGCGCATCTCTGCTCGCAAAAAGCGCAAAAGATTTTATCCGTTTTGCCTGACACTCAGGATTTGTACAATAAAGCGCCTTTGCGTTATTCACTTTCCTGATTTCTGTCTTCTCCCTGCACACCGGACAGACGTCGGGAATATCTTGCACTCCGCTTCTTGTGAGATTCTCGGCAATCTGAGGGATAATCATATTCGCTTTATATACCTGTATCGTATCGCCAATGCCAAGTTCCAGTTCTTCCATAATACTTATATTATGGACACTTGCACGGCTCACCGTTGTTCCTTCCAACTCCACTGAATCAAATATGGCAACCGGATTAATGAGTCCGGTCCTTGACGGACTCCACTCAATTTCACGTAAAGTTGTCTCTCGAATTTCGTCTGCCCATTTAAACGCAAAGGAATCTCTTGGGAATTTCGCCGTCGTTCCAAGCGACTGTCCATACGCAATATCGTCATAGACAAGCACAAGTCCGTCTGACGGAAAATCATTTTTCTCTATTTTATGCGCAAACATTTCCACCTTTTCTTCTATATCCGCGCTTGTCACTTCCTCATGCTCAACTACATCAAACCCCTGCTGCGAAAGCCATCTCATCTGCTCATTTCTTGAATTTTTAAAATCTACGCCTTCTGCTTTTACAAGAGAAAAAGCAAAGAATCTTACATTTCTCTTTGCGGTAATTTCATTATTTAACTGTCTCACGGAGCCGCTGCATAAGTTTCGGGGATTTTTGTATTTGGCATCTGCGTCCTCAATTTCTTCGTTAATTCTCTCAAAATCTTTATAGCCGATAACCGCCTCGCCCCGAAGCACCAGTTCTCCTTTATAAGAAATATGCAACGGAATATTTTTAAACACTTTCGCATTGTTTGTTATGACTTCCCCCACTTCTCCATTGCCTCGTGTTACCGCCTTTTGAAGTTCTCCGTCACGGTATGTCAGCACAATGGTAAGTCCGTCCAGTTTCCATGAAATAACCGCTTTCTGATTTCCCAAAAATTCTTTCAGACTGCTTACTTCTTTTGTCTTATCAAGGGAAAGCATCGGTTTTTCGTGCCGTTCTTTTGGCAGTTCGCTTAACACCTCATATCCTACATTTACCGTAGGGCTGTTCGACAGGGTGACATTTAATTCTTTCTCTAATTCTGCCAACTCATCATATAACTTATCATATTGAAAATTGCTCATAATCTCTGTCGCACCCTGATAATAAGCCTTTCCCGCCTCATTCAGCAATGCGATCAGTTCCTGCATACGTTTTTTCTTATCTATCATACTTTACTCCTATTTCTATTCTATAACGGTTTCATTTGATGAATCTTTAATCAGTTCATAAAGTTCCCTGATTTCATCGTCTGTCACCTCTCTATATTCTCCCGGTTTTAAACTGCCCAGTTGGATATTCATTACACGCACTCTTTCCAGTCTTGTCACCTTATATCCAAAATATTCACACATTCTGCGAATCTGACGGTTTAATCCCTGTGTCAGTACAATGTTAAATTTGTATTTTCCAATCGCTTTTACTTTGCACGGCCTTGTCACCGTATCTAAAATCGGAACTCCCTGCCCCATTTTTTCAATAAATTCCCGAGTGACCGGCTTATTCACCGTCACCTTATATTCCTTTTCGTGTCTGTTTCCGGCTCGCATCATCTTATTGATAATATCTCCGTTATTCGTCATAAGCAGAAGCCCTTCTGAATCCTTATCTAATCGTCCGATATAAGTTATTCTTGTCGGATAATTTAAAAAACGGATAATGTTGTGCTTCTCTTTCTTCTCTTCCGTACAGACAATTCCTGCCGGCTTATTGACCGCGAGCAATACCATCTCATTCCCTTTATGAATGACCTTTTTCCCGACTTTTATTTCCTGCGCCGGTGAAACTCTCATTCCGGTCTCCGCACGTCTGCCGTCCACGAACACTTTGCCCGCCTCTATCAGCCTGTCCGCTTCCCTTCTTGAGCAGACACCTGCCTCACTTAAAAATTTATTTAAACGAATCAATTCTTCCTTCATTTTTATTCTCCCAAGCATATAAACAGTTAGGTTTATGATACTGTTTTACTTTCAAAAAGTCAATCTTTCTGCTATAATATAACGGATAGTAAAATTTAAAAAGGAGCAGATTATGAATATCAAATCATTTACGGAAGAACCTGTTTCCAAAATCTTTTTTCGTTACCTTTTCCCGTCTATATGCGGAACAATGGTAACGTCTATTTATGTGCTGGCAGACACAATTATTATCGGAAAGGGAATCGGCGCAGACGCAATGGCTGCTTTAAATATTGTATTACCGCTTTTTAATGTTTTCTTTGGAACAGGATTGTTATTTGGAGTGGGCGGCTCCGTGTTAATGTCTATCGCCAGAGGGAAAGGTGATTATCAGACAGGAAACCGTTATTTTTCTACCGCCGTACTGTTAAATGCTGTTATCAGCATCATCTATATGATTATTTTCCTTATTTTTATGGAGGATATGGCACGTTTTCTCGGTGCAACAGAAATCACTTTACCATATATTATGGACTATGCTCCATATGTTATTTGGGGACTTGGGTTTTTCTCCTTCTCCACATTTTTACAGACATTTGTCAGAAATGACGGCGCACCTAAACTTTCCATGATTGCCGTAGTAACCGGCGGTATTACAAATGTATTTTTAGACATTCTTTTTGTGTTTACATTTGATATGGAAATGGCAGGCGCCTCCATTGCAAGCGTTATTGGGACAATCATTACAACCTGTATTTTGCTTTTCCATTTCTTCTCAAAAAGAAACGGATTGCATTTTACTTTAAAAGGACTTTCTTTCTCCTTCGTGAAACAGATTTTCAAAAACGGATTTACCAGTTTCATTTTAGAAATGTCCGCGGGAATTGTTATGTTTTTCTTCAACATACAGATTTTGAAATATATCGGCGACATCGGGGTAACCATGTATGGCGTTATCGCAAACACTTCTATTGTTGTTGTCTGCCTGTGTAACGGAATCAATCAGGCCTCTCAGCCGATTATTTCCATTAATCACGGGGCAGGATTAGACGAGCGTATCCGCACCGTAAAAAAACTGGGATTAAAAACCGCTTTTATCATTTGCTCTGTCCCTGCAATCCTCGGACTGATTGTGCCAAATATGTTTACAAATATTTTCTTAAATCCAAATGCCGAAATACTGGCTCTTTCCTCAACGGCAATCCGCATTTATTTTACGGGATTCTTCGTTATCGGAATTAATATGTTTATTGTGGGATATTTTCAATCTACGGTAAAACCGCAGCTTTCTCTTTCTCTCTGCCTGATAAAAAGTTGTGTATTGAGCGTACTGTTTGTCTATATTCTTCCACTTTTCTTCGGAGTGACCGGCATATGGGCCGCCGTACCTTTGGCTGAATTTATCACACTTGGACTCGGTATTTATTTTCTCAAACGGAGGTAAAATTTTATGATTTTGTTATCTATCTCAGAAGTGAAGGAATTTATGTCCAAACTTCTTCTCTCCGATACCTTTGATTCGTTTCTTTTTATCGAGGGAGAGATAGTTACGTTCAATACTTTTTCAATAAACGGATATTTACAAAAAGACTTTTTTGACAAAGATATGATCCCCGAACGCAATTATTCCCTTTGGAAGGAGTTAAGAGAATATTGCTTTTCCCTTATCCGCGGAAAGCGTACTCCTCTTCGGTTTAAATTTGTCTTCGGACTGTCTGAACCTAATATTGAAAAACTTTTAAGACAGCAGGGACTGTCTTTCACTCCCCAAGATGTGCAGGGATTATACTTAAATATCTCTTATGACGGACATTCCCTCCGATGTGTTACGGGAACTTCCATGAATCTGTTCACTTTGGATAAGTCTTTAGAGGAGGCTTGGGATAAAATGGTACAGAAATTTTTTGTGCAAAAGGAAATCAGTTTTGAATTAATGTAAGCGGTCAAACGGAGGATACACAAATGAGAAAAGTCAAAAAATTTTTTATATTAATCGGCAGCTGTCTGCTTTTAACGGGCTGCTCTTCTTCTCTGGTGCCATCGGAAATAACTTCCTTTTTGCAGCCTGCAAAGCATATTTCTCCGGAAATCACATTGTCGGCAGACGCTTTTGTGAAACCAAAACAATATACCGTCGCAATTGACGCCGGACACCAGCAAAAAGGAAACTCTGAACTTGAGCCGATTGGCCCCGGCGCTTCCGAAAGGAAAGCCAAAGTTGCCGGCGGCACGTCCGGAATATCAACGAAGGTTCCTGAATATCAACTCACATTAGATATTTCGCTTCTGTTAAAACAAGAGTTGTTGAATCGGGGATATGAGGTCATTATGATCCGCGAGCAAAATGAGGTCAACATCAGTAATGCTGAGCGGGCAGAAATTGCAAACCGCTCCGGTGCAGATATTTTCATTCGTGTACACGCAAATGGAGATAACAATCGCTCCGTATCCGGTGCGCTTACCATTGCTCCTTCCCAAAATAACCGTTATGTAAAAGACATCGCCGTTGCTTCCCGAAAGTTGTCTGAGTCCATTATCGCGTCTTACTGTGATGCAACCGGTTTTAAAAACAGGGGAGTGCTTACCAGCGATACAATGAGCGGCATAAACTGGTGTAAAATTCCCGTCACCATTATCGAACTTGGATTTATGACTAATCCGGCTGAAGACAAGAACATGCAAAACACAAGCACACAAAATCTCATGGTCTCCGGAATTGCCAACGGGATTGATGCTTATTTCAAATAATCTATTAAAAAAAGGACACAATTTGTGTCCTTTTTTTAATAGATTAGATCGTAATATGATATTGGAAGACTTTGTAATTTCCAACCATCTTCTTCCTTGACATAAGTCACCGTTCCACTGTTTTCTTTTTCTTCTGTTTCCATCTGTTCTGACCAAAAACGCTTATAAGTTGTTTTAATCTTCATCGAAACATCAAAGGTCAGTTTGTTTTCATAATAATTATTCAATGTCAATTTGACATCAGCTATATTAAAAGACTGGATAACTACTCCCTCCGTATCCATAATTCGGTAGAGATCTTCATAAGAAGATTTAACGAAAGAACGTTTCATAGCCTCTTCTGAGAATATTTCCTTCATTTTGCTGAAATCTTCTTTGGAAACCGCTGCAGTTAAAATCTTCTCCAAATCTTTTCCAAACTGTTCAGCCAGTTTTTCTTTTTCTTCTTCCTTCGGAACAAGTTCAATACGCTCACCCAGTGTATTTGAATCTATCTGTATGATATCCCGGTATGGTTCCATTCCCTCTTCTGATACTTCCAACTGATACTGTCCCTGAAACAGACTAGGGGCTGTAACTTTTTTCATACCTTCTCTTCCGGAGGACTTGCTCTCTTTTATTTCCTCGCCATTTAATTTCACCGTTGCATTTTCAGGAACAGTCAGACTCCAGTCATCTACAACTTCATCTGTAGGAATAACATTCCATTCATTCCAAAATAGAAACTTCTTCTCACCTTTTACAAGTGAAACTGTTTCGTATTCCTCTTTTCCGCTTCCTGACTCACGATAAGTTATTCCGCAAGTAACAGAATCGGAGTCTTTCTGCCCTCCATTCTTTTTTGCTGTAACCGATTGATATTTTATCGTCTCATTATCTTGTGAATGTGCGTTTACATACATCTGCTTGCTTAACTCTTTTTCATTTCCAAAAGAGTAGTAGTCATATACTTTGCTCCACTCACAGTCGGATTTTGCTTTCCAGTATTCCAGCGCCGTTGTCTCTGCCGAATATTTTTTATCTAATGAGAAATAGATACCAACCAGCACTGCCACCATAACTAATATTTCTCCGATTAAAAGGAAGTTGATTTTAGAACCCTTCGGTTTCTTTTCAGGCATCTCCACAATTCTCTCAAACTGTTCATCTGCCTCTTTGACCGCCGCTGCACTGTCAGTCTCTTCCTCTCTATACTCCGCCAAGGAAGTACCACACTCTCCACAAAATAAATCATCATCATTGCACTTCGTTCCACAATTTGGACAAAACATCTCTTCACCCCCTACGACCAGCCTTTCGCATCTGAATATGCCTGCAATTTTTCCACATTTTTCTTTTCAATTTCTGAAAAACCTGCACTAACTTTATTCATATCCGGCTCTTTTGTCATATTCTTATACCAGTCAAACTGATTAAAATGATTTATGTATTCTTCCGATGTGAACTGATAACCATGTCGGGCATAAATTTCATTGATTGCCAGTCTCAGCGTCTGTTTATCATTCACTTTCTCATTAATCATCTCATCTGTAAGCAATGTTTTATCACTGTCAGGAAATACCAGTTCCGACTGTGGTTCCGTAACATTTTTCTCTGTCGGACTATCCGCAGCGGTAATTTTCTTTCCATCAAACGCAATCTGTTTATCCGCTTTATATTCTTTTGTCTCGTCCACTTCCTCATATCTTGAAGCATTTGGCTTAAAATCTGAGTTCCAATTTGCTTTGACTGATTTTCCCTCGTTTCCCGCTATAAAAAAAGTGAGTACAAGTGCAACTATGAGTAGTACATCTACGATGCCAAGCAAAATGGCAACTATTTTTTTCTTTCCTCCCATATGTCAACTCCTCGTTCTAAAAAATGCTAAAAGTTTAATAAACCACCCATCAAAGTTCCCAATATTCTTGATAAAACTTCTTTTCCACACAGATAAATCACAATGTAAGAAATAACCGCCATAATTACTTTTGCAATAAAATATGCGTAAACTTTGCGGTCCTCACTTGTCTGTACAAGTACACGATAACTTCCAAATTCAACTATTGGTAATAAAATTGATGTCAACGCTATAATAATAATTCCGAAATTGGCTGATATAAAACATACAATTCCTGCCACAATATAAATCAATGTTTCATATAGCGCTCTTGTCCCTACAACCGAGAACATTGCACTCTGCTCCGTCACACCATTCAGCACACCTGAAAATACTTTTAACATTAACGCTTCAAGGCAATCTGCTCCAAGTGTCAAAAGAATTGCCATGATAATAATGGTTACTGTTGGTATCTCCACAAACCCGCCTAATGCCGAATCCATTTTTGCAAGCATAATAATTGTAAAAATAAGAACTACCGCTGCTTTGATTGCTATAAATTCAATCCCCGGTATACTCGATTTTCCGTCTGCAATTTTCTTTGTCTCGGTAACAGGGTGCTTCAGAAGCGGAATAATCTTAGCAAATACATTTTTCGTCTCATTCACGACAATTGTACTCTTCTGGCTAATCCATTCTGCTTCTTTTGTCTTCTCGCTCGTCTGACTTACTGTTTCATTTTGTGTCTGATTTGCTGTCTGTTGTCCTCCGTCCCATCTTTCCGGCTGAGGTTCGGTTGTCTGTGGTTCAACCTCATTTGCTGCCACTTTCTGAGGTTCTGAATAATTATTATTCTCTTGCTGACAAGTACAAACTTCGCCCTCTTCTAATTTTCTTCCACATTTCGTACAAAATTTTGCCATACTACTTCCTCCTCATAAGTTATATTTTTTATTAATTATATTGTTTTTGTCGATTAATGTCAATTTTTATGACTTATTTTTTACATTTTCAGTAATATTAACCAAAGTAATTCGTAGGGATATAGCAAAAGCCGTTGAAATAATTCACATGAATTTCTTTCAACGCCTTAAAATATTCAACTTATTCTATTATTTTGCCAACAACATCATAATCTCATTACTTCTGTTGATAAACGCCGTCATCTCTTCAGGATTCAACGGTTTGTTGCTTAACATCGCCAAATCATACAACTGCTGACAGAACATCTGTGTATGTTCACCGTCTTTATTCTCCAATACATACTGTACTAACGGGTGGTTCGCATTTAACACAAGTGTTACGTCTGTTCCGAACATAGACGGATCCATACCGTACATATTGTACATTCTCATCATTTCCTGCATACGTCTAGATTCTTCTGATAATGTAACCATCGCCGCTACATTTTCATGTTTCAGTTTTTCCACTTTTACTGACAATTTATCATTTGATAACGCTTTTCTAAAGACTTCCGTCAATGTCTCTTTCTTTTCTTCCAATACTTTTGCATCTTCTTCTGAAACTTCTTCCTTAAGTCCTTCTGTTAAGTCCGCATCAATACGCTGGAATTTTACGTTTTCATTTCTCTGTTCCAACTGTGAAATAAACGCAGAATCAATGTTATGTGTGAGAAGCACCGCGTCCATTCCTTCTTTTTTGAACATGTTAATGTACTGGCTCTGCTGCTGCTCATCAGTCACATAATAAATTGTTGTTTTTTCCTTTTCTTCAGACTTCTCCTCAGCATTTTCTTGTTTTTCCGTTTCCGGAACAAGGTCTTTCAACGTCATATATTTATGTTCTAAGTTCTTAAACAGAATGTAGTCGCTCATTTTGTCGCAGAATTTTTCGTCTTTTAAGCAGCCAAATTTGATAAACGGACTGATGTCGTCCCAATATTTCTCATAGGATTCCCTGTCTGTCTTGCACATTCCCGATAACTTATCAGCCACTTTTTTAGAAATATAGTCTGCGATTTTATTGACAAATCCGTCATTCTGCAATGCACTTCTTGATACATTTAACGGTAAATCAGGACAGTCAATTACACCTTTCAATAACATTAAAAATTCAGGAATAACTTCCTTGATATTATCCGCGATAAATACCTGATTGTTGTACAGTTTGATTGTACCTTCTATAGATTCATATTCTGTATTAATTTTCGGGAAATATAAAATTCCTTTTAAATTAAACGGATAGTCCATGTTTAAATCAAGCCAAAACAATGGTTCTTTGTAATCCATAAAGACTTTTCTGTAGAAATCAATATATTCTTCTTTTGTACACTCATTTGGGTGTTTACTCCAAAGTGGTGTTGTATCACTTAAAGATACCGGACGTTTGTTGATTTTCACCTTGTCAACAGCAGGAGAAACTTCTACCATCTCTTTTTCGCCGTTTTCATTCTCTTTTTCTTCCATCTTCGCTTCTTCATGGATATGTTCAACAACTACATCGTCTTCGCGAAGTTCGGATTCTAAAATCGTTTCATATTCCTGTTCCGCATTTTCTTTAGATAAGAAAATTTCAACCGGCATAAAGGAACAATATTTTTCAATTACTTCTCTTACACGGTATTCATTAGAAAATGCTACACTATCTTCATTTAAGAAAAGAGTGATTTCTGTTCCTACTGTGTCCTTTGTTCCCTCTTCCATATCATATTCTGTTCCGCCATCACAAGTCCAGTGTACAGATGTTGCACCTTCTTTGTAAGAAAGTGTGTCAATATGTACTTCGTCCGCAACCATAAATGCAGAATAAAATCCTAAACCGAAGTGACCTATCATATCATCTTCTGTTGTTTTGTCTTTATATTTTTCAAGAAATTCTGTTGCTCCTGAAAAAGCAATCTGTGTAATATACTCTTCCACTTCATCTGCTGTCATACCAATACCGGTATCAATGAATTTCAATGTCTTCTCTTCCGGATTCACAACAACCTCTATTTTCGCTTTATAGTCTTCCGGAATAGAGTATTCTCCCATCATATCCAGTTTTTTCAATTTTGTGATTGCATCACAACCGTTTGAAATTAACTCACGAACAAAAATATCGTGGTCAGAATACATCCATTTTTTAATAATCGGGAAAATATTTTCACTGTTGATAGAAAGATTTCCGTGTTTTGCTCCCATTTATAACAACTCCTTTTTCTTTTATTGCCTAACAGATATATTAATACCCTTATTTTTAAATGTCAATAGAAAATTAGCACTCATTCTAAATGAGTGCTAATAAAATTATAAAGAGTATAAAGTTTTTCTAAATTGTACTTTCTATTCCACACTTTTTAATGATTCCACCATATTAATTTTCTTCAATTTGTAATACATTACCCAGTTTACAAAAATTGAAAATCCGAATGTGAATAAAAGTGCAATCACATAACTTACGAAGTCTATATTTCTTCCAAACATTACATCATCAATTTCTACGGTCACAATAACAAACCGATGCAGTAAATATCCCATACCACACCCCGCAATCGAGCCAATCAGAGTCAGCAGAATATTTTCTCTGTAAACATAAGCCGCCACTTCTCCGTCATAGAAACCAAGCACTTTAATCGTTGCAAGTTCTCTCTTTCGCTCTGTAATGTTAATATTATTCAAATTATACAGAACAACAAACGCAAGCATTCCCGCCGCCACAATGAGAACAACAATAACACTGTTTAAAGTTTTTAACATATCGTCAATTCGCGTCTGGAGGTTGTCTGTATACTGCATATTCATTACCGCTTTTGTCTCCAGCATATCCTCACCTATCTGTAATGTTGTTTTCTCAGCTGCATTTTTTAACTTGTAAAGTTCACTGTTAAATGAAGGACTTTCTCCATACATTTTTTCATACATACCTTTTGTCAGATAAATGTAATGCCCCATATAATTTTCACATATCGCCGTAACAGTAACTTCTTTTTTCCTGCCGTCCTCATCTTTGATATAGACTTTATCACCTTTTTTTACTTCTAATGTCTTTGCCATTTTTTCAGTTAAAACCGCGCCTGTTTCCGTAAGTTTATATTCTTCATCTGTCTTTCTGTCTTTCAAGGTCACAAATTTATCAAATTCCTTTGTATCTGACGGAACATACATATATACGTCCTTTTCCGTACTTCCTTTTCCCACTTTGATATTTTTCATGTAAATCTGTAAGGAATCCTTTATTTCACTTTGCGTTTCCTTATAAGTTTCCAACGCCTTTTTCTCTTCATCTGAGGCATCTTCATTTAACAGTGACTGTAGATTGTACTTCTGTATCTCCCCATATTGAATGACACTGATACTGAAAATGGAATCCTTCAGTCCGTACCCAACCAAGATAAGCGCCATACAGCCGCCAATTCCAAATATGGTCATGAAAAATCTTTTCTTGTAGCGAATGAGATTACGGATAGTAGATTTCCATATAAAACTAAGTCGTTTCCAGATAAACGAAATTTTTTCTAAAAATACTCTTTTTCCCTGCTTTGGTGACGGCGGTCTCATAAGCACTGCCGGGTACTCCGCCATTTCTTTATAACAGGCAAGTATCGTCGCAAACATTGTACAGGCAACCGCTGCCACCGTTGCCATAACGGCATATTTCACATTATACGGAATAACGATATTCGGCATATGTACATACATAATCTGATATGCAAAAACAATCACATACGGATATAGTTTTTCTCCGATCAGAACACCTGCGATACTTCCTCCCACTGTGGCAATTAACGCATAGTTAATGTATTTTCCCGCAATCGAAAGACGGCTGTACCCCAGCGCTTTCATCGTTCCTATCTGTGTTCGCTGCTCTTCAACCATACGGGTCATCGTTGTCAGACTGATTAAAGTTGCCACAAGGAAAAAGATAAGCGGAAATACTTTACCAATCGCCTTAATTCTCTCCGCATTGTCTCCATAACCGCTGTATTCCGGAAATACTTCCCTGTTATTTACATACCATTTTGGCTTTCCAATCGTTCCGATTTCTTTTTTCGCGTCTGCGATTTTCTTTTCGCCATCGGAAATCTTTGCGTCCGCCTCTTTTTTTGCCGCGAGATATTCTTCCTTTCCTTTAGCCAGATCTTTCTCACTTTTTTTGATTGCCTCTTCTGCTTTTTTGAATTCCTTCTCTTTTGAAGTCAGTTCTGTTTTCCCCTGCTGCAGTTGTTTTTCCCCATCAGCAATCTGCTTTCCGGCTTTTTTCAACATCTCTTCATTGTGTGCAATTTCCTTTTTCGCCTGATTGATTGCTGTCTGACCTGCAGAAATTTTCGCCTCTATTTCCTGCAACTGTCCTTTTAATGCGGATACCTGCCCTTCCATTTTCTGAATGGCATTTGCTATAACAGCCTGCTTCTTTTTCAGTTCCTCTATCTGTGCCTTTTCTTCCGGAATATCCGGATTCAGACTTTCTATTTGTTTTTGAATGATATTGTACTGCACCCTCTGCTCCGCAAGTGTTTTTTCCAGTGTCTTTATCGTACCCTGCAGTGTCTGTATTCCCTTCTGCGCTTCCGCATATTGCTTCTGAAACTCTTTTTCCTTCGCCTCTAAAGTTTCCTTTCCCCGTTGTAATTGACTTATCCCTGTCTCATACTCTTTCTTTGCCTGCAAAAGTTCTTTCTCTTTCCCGGAAAGTTTACTTTTTGCTTCTGAAATTGCTTTTTGCCCATCGGAAAGTTGCTTTTTCCCTTCAGTCAGTTTTTTTTCACCGTCAGATATTGTCTTCTGCGCCGAATCCAATTCCTCTTTCGCCGTCTGTTCTGCCTTATTCAACTCTGTTTCTGACTTTGAAATCTTATCCTGTGCTTCCGATACAATCTCTTGTTGTCTTCTCCGGCATTGAACATCTTCTATTTCCTTGATTTTCTCTGACACTTTCTCTACTTTGGAATCATATTCTCCGGTAAATGCTGTCTCCTGTTTCGCACCTTCCACTTCTATCAGACCTTCGGTGTACACCTCCGTCAAAAATGTCTCAGGAGTTACTACAATAAATCCGCTGACTTCTCCCGTACCAATCGTGCTGCTTCCCCTTTCAAAGGAAATGTAACACGGACTGCTCCCGGCTCCCACAATCCTGTAAGATGAATGTTTAAGCGTTTTATCTAACCCTTCTTCCGTTCCCGATTCCAGTTGCACCGTATCTCCCACTTTATATCCTGCCATTTTCATAAAATCAATGTCCATAAAACATTCATTGTCTTTCTTAGGCATTCTTCCTTCCAACACATCTGGCTGATTCATTGTGGGAAGATCCGACATAACATGTACTACCTTCTCACTGTCCTCCAATTGACATATGGCGTCCGTACTGTAACCATACTCTGCTTTTTTCACGCCCTCCACCTGTCTAATGGCTTCTGCATCTTCCTCCGTAAGTCCAAACGTACTCATCACTTTCAAATCTGCCAAATGGTGTTCATCAAAATATTCATCTGCAGAAAATCTCATATCCGGCTCTGCCGCCCGTATTCCCGCAAAGAAAGAAACTCCAAGAGCCACAATGAAAAAAATTGATAAAAAACGCCCTAAACTCCGTTTTATCTCCATATAAAAATCTTTTCTTAACGCTTTTTTCTTCATCTATATCTACCACTCAATCTCTTCTATTGAAACCGGATTTCTATTTTCTTCTACCTTGGAAACTTTTCCGTTCTTTATATGTATAACTCTGTCTGCCATCGGCGCTATCGCAGAGTTATGGGTAATCAAAATAACCGTCATGCCTTTTTTTCTACAGGTATCCTGTAGTAAAGTCAAAATCGCCTTACCCGTATTGTAGTCCAGCGCTCCTGTCGGTTCGTCACATAAGAGCAGTTTAGGATTTTTCGCCAATGCTCTTGCAATTGATACCCTCTGCTGCTCTCCTCCTGATAACTGTGCCGGAAAGTTATTCAATCTTTCGCCCAATCCTACTTCTTTTAGAACGCTCTCTGCATCAAGAGGATTTTTGCAAATCTGTAACGCCAGTTCCACATTTTCAAGCGCTGTCAGGTTTGGAACAAGATTATAAAACTGAAAAACAAACCCTATGTCATCTCTTCTGTATGCAGTCAGTTTTTTCCTATTGTACTTTGTTATGTCATTGCCGTCCACGAGAACTTCCCCGCTCGTTGCAGTGTCCATTCCACCGAGAATGTTCAAAACTGTCGTTTTCCCCGCTCCACTTGCCCCGACAACAACCGCAAACTCTCCTTTATTAATCTTAAAATCAATTCCTGCCACAGCCTGAATTTCCACTTCCCCCATTTTATATATCTTTTTCACATCTCTCAATTCTACAAACGCACTCATCATCAAGCCTCCATTTTGTCGAAACCTCTTGTTTCTTTTTTCCTATCCTATTATAATAATACCATTGTCCCAGCGGACACAACAAGGAAATTTTCTATAAACTATTAAGGAGAAATATGTATGAACCATTTACGAATTATCCCTGTGACAAATGAAGAACTCGTCTATTCTCTCTGTGCGGTGACGGAAGAACTTTTGGACGCTCCTCTTTTGCCGGAAACAATATGTGAAGATATATCCAATGATTTTGAATACTTTTTATTATCGTATGATTATACCTTCGCAGGATTTTCTAAAATCATCGAATCTGATAATCTTTTGCATCTTGATACAATCCACATTCACGAAGACTTTAGAGGCCTGAAAATCTTTTCCTCCCTGCTAAAAAACTATGTTGAACTGTGCCGGTTGCGAAAACTGAGTAAAATCATTTTGACTTGCGATAAACAAAACAGAAACGCCATGGACTGTTTCAAACATTTAGGTTTTCAGGAAACGCACAAAGACGTATCTGTCTCACCAAGCGCGATTATGGAATTATCCATTTAAAGAAATCCAAAACAACCCGCTTTGCTTAAGCGGATTGTTTTGGATTTTTTAGCCTCCCAATGTAATATCCTGTTTATCATACCAACTAATCGCCGCATCGAAATCTCTCTCATCAAAATCCGGCCATAAGTCTTCCACAACATAAAAATCAGCATACACTGACTGTATCGGAAGCATTCCGGACAACCTTCTCATATTCCCCCAGCGAATGACTAAGTCTATCCTTGATATTTCTTTAGAATATGCGTCTTTTCTATGAGCAATACCGGATAAGTCCCAATCCCAGCCGTAATTTACCAGAAAATTTACTTTTATCTCCGGATTTCCGATTTCCTGCCTCGTTGTGTACTGTATAAGTTCTTTCGGAAAATTTTCAGACTCCGCATTTCCCAAAACGAGAAGCGAAACATTCCCTTCTTCTTTAATCAGACGCAAAGCATCAACACACGCCTTTTTAAAAGCCTCCTTTTGCTCCGTCAGCCTCTTACAGTTATCCGTTGTAAATCCATAGTAAGTAATTTCCGAAATCCCGTATTCTTTCGCCTTTCTCAAAACCTGCACGCCGGGATCCAGTCCCTTCTGATACCCGTCCTTCTTCTCCAATTTATGCTGCACTGCCCACCTTCTGTTTCCGTCCGGTATAATCGCAATATGTTTGGGGATTCTCATGTTTGCCACCACCTTATCTATTGCGAGTGTTTCCATGAAACAGGAGTTTATACAGGGAATCAACAAAATTTTTATCATTTTTATATAAAAACAAAAATAAGTTTTCAGATAAAACAACGCCTTAACCGTTATCTTATCCAAAAACTTATCTTCAAATAAATCGAAGTGACGTGATTCGAACACGCGACCTCTACGGTCAACGAACAACGTATTTACGGGCTTTGTAAGGGGTATTTAAGAATCCCAACCAAAAGCCAACCAATGACAAATATAAACAAGCGACCTAAACGGTCAGAAAGGAAAACTTGTATATCCGTTTGTTCTAAAAGTTTATTAAATTCAATAGATTAGCTAAAAAACACTAGCCATAGGTGTTCCCTGTGGCTAATTTCCGCCATTGTGCCAAGCAAGATTATGTACTTAATTTTGACAAACTGGAAGTTGTCGAGTTTTATATATTGACCAAAAGTTTGATTTAAGAACTATAAGACTTTTTTCAAATAATATCTATAATGCTTTTCTGGACAATTTTCTAATATACCAAATACAATATACCCTTGCTTCTCATAAAATTCTTTGGCTTGAAAATCAAATGTATCAAGATGAATAAGTTTAGCACCTTTTGATTTAGCATCATTTTCAACTTCTTCTAAAAGTAAGCTACCAAGTTTTTTCCCTCTATAACTAGAATCGACCCACAATGTATCAACATAAACTACATTCCAACAATACATCCTTGCTACAATACCAGCAACAATCTTATCATCCTTACCGATTTTCTTGCTTAAATCTATGAAATTTTCTTTCTGTTTAGCCTCAACCTGAGATAGATTATATTCCACCAGTCTTTCAATAATATAATCCTGTTCTTTCTTTGAACATACATCAATTTTCATAATATAATTTCCTTTCATATAATAAATCGGATTTGTCCAGATTTACAAATTCTATTTGCTTAACTTTCACTACTCACAGTATAATTCGATTTTATAAAATACACAAGTAAAAAGGTATGAGAGACTTTCACACCTCCGCATACCCTTTTATCCATTCCATGCCAATAACAGCAACAGCTCGTTATTCTTTTACATAACAAATCAATTCGCCAACTTCACAATCAAAATAATCACATAACTTACAAATCAAATTTGCATCCAGCCTTTGAAATTCATTTCTGCAATATCTGTTAAAATTTGACCTCGGAATATCCAACTCTTTGCAAATGGTATTCTTACTGATATCCCGTTCTTTCAACAGTTCTTCTATCCTTAACTCTAAATGTCCATAATTCATATACATCACCCCTACACAAAGTATATTTAATAAATCTTTATGTAGTAATTCACTATACAGCGAGGTACTATATAGTTATCCCCTTAGGGATTTAAGAAAGAGAGGTGCATACACATGAAAATAAAAGTCATAACTACATTTTTATTGTTCTGTCTAATTGCCGGAATCTGCTATTACATCAGTCTGCCCGATTACCATGTCCGTAACAGCATGTCATTCAGTAATCAAGGCACACGAGACACGGAGCTAACTGTTATTGTTTACAAATATTGGGGAATTGATGAGACTATTCGTAAAATCGAAACAGAACACAACAAGATTAACGGCACTCCTACTACCCTTGAAATCAATCTCTATTATTCTGCATGGCTGATTCGTTATGGAGAGAAACCCTTTAAAACCGTTGTTTTTGAATATGACTAAGAAAAAGAATAACAGACAACACTTTCGCAATCGTGCTGTCTGCTATTCTCTGTATACTTTCCACATCTAGTTCTTTCTTGTTCGTGTTCTTTCAAAAACCAACGTTCCGAAGGATGCCCAGAGCGACGGTTCCTAACAGGGCGGCGGGTCGGCTGGGCAAGTGGACGCCTTAGATTACTTCTGCTATTTCGTCACATATTCGATTGGACTATCTTCAATTCCCTCATATTTCTTTATAGTAAGAAGATTGTTAATAAAGTCTAATACCTTGTTTGTATCTTCATCATCCAGTAGGTCCAACTTAGTCAAGATATCAATGTCTGTTTGATTTTCCACTTGTATTGATATGGGTTCTGACATATCCACAACCGCTTTAAATTTTTTCTTTCTGTGAACCACATCAATATCTGTAGTCAATCCCATAACATGACTTTTGCTTACGCCAAACAGTTGTGATAACCTATCCCATATAGAATCATCCCTTGGAGTTCCATTCCCATTTTCATAGTTAGTCAGCATACTTTGTGAAATTCCCAACTCTTTTGCCAATTCCGCAACTGTGATGTTATTTTCTTTTCTCAATTCTTTTATTTTATTCATCGCAATCCTCCTTGTTTATGCTCATTATATTTCAATGTTTTCACTCTGTCAATCTTTTTATCGGATATTAAGATATTTCTCTTGACATCGCTTATTCTGTGCTGTATTATAATAAATATCTGAATATCAGATAATCAAATATTTTAAGGAGGTCATATTTATTGATTAGAGGAACTGATTTCATTTTAAACCCGGACAAACTGGAGGAACAATTTCAATTAGTCGAAGTATCTGAATGGATTGACTACAACACCAAAGAGAAACTAGGCTTCTACTACACTGTTCTTTTTCCAAAGCTGAAATTTGAGAAAATCAAAGTTGGCGTTAAAAATGCCAATCAGCTTGTGTCTAATGAAGAATTGGAGCAAAGAGGACAAGTGACCGTTTCATTTGAGGGACTACATACATGGGCGAGTCTTTATAATGGACGCTTATCCGTCAAAGCAGAAGCTGCCAATATCAGAAAAGCCGGAACAAAATAGTTCCCTAAAGGGGGCAGATAGTCAGTGCCGGACAACGTCATAAGGTGCTGACTATCTGCACCATTTAAGGAAACAGATATCGTTCTATCTTTACTTGATATATAAAACAACATCTTCCGAAAAATCGGAGTAGAAACAAGCACATACAAAATAGGATACGAGGTGAATTTCGTGGGCAAAGCAAAACAATGTTTTGTATACAATACGAAAATCATTGAAACTCCTACTACGAAAGAAGTGTATTTCTATGAAACTCCAATTTACAGCCATTCAAATTCAGATTCAAAAACAAGTAATACACAAGCACATAAACGTAAAGTATTTGATGAAATGTCGGCTCATAAGCAATATGACAGTTTAAAGCGCAAGCAAAAACACTATGAGCAAACCCGTTGGGAGATTGCCCGTATTGTTGACTGCAATTTTGATAACAAGACCAAATTTTTAACGCTGACATTCCGAGAGAATATTCAAGACATCACTATAACCAACAAGGAATTTAAGTATTTTATACAACGATTAAATTACTATCTGTATCAAACCAAAGTCCAGACATTGAAATATATTGCAACGTGGGAGAAACAGAAACGTGGAGCAATCCACTACCATGTTATTTTCTTTGATTTTCCGTTTGTGGCAAAGGAAAAACTACAAGATTTATGGACGTATGGATTTATCAAAATAAACCGCATTGATGTAGACAGCATGGAGAACAGAGGACGTTATTTAAGCAAATATTTTGGTAAAGACCTAGAGTTAAAGGAACACAAAAAAAAGGCATTTTTCAAATCTCAAAACCTTAAAATGCCAATTGAACAAAAGTTAATGCTTACAGATGATATTCTACAGGATTTAACACAAGAGAATGTCGTCTTTCAGAAAGAATATACCAGACAGGTGTATGATACAAAATCTATCATTACAAACGGCTCACCCCTTAAAGACAGCAGTGTTACATATCTGAAAATTAAAAAGGGGCGTGATTGTACTGGCTAAACTGAACGCCCTTGAAATCCTGCAATATGAGAAAGCCATTATGTCGAGAGCAGATTCAATAAAGATATTGTATCAAGAATTAAAAACTGGTATACTTTCGCTAACGGATATACAAGAACAGGTTGATATGAATAAAAAACAAGTTCTTGATTTACACAAAAAAATGTATAACTACTGGCAAGGAAAAAATGGTAAGTGGTACAGCTATTTACCAAAAGAGGGGGTTGAACCGCCAAAGGGAAAGCAGATTGAGAGTGTCAACGAGGAAAAATTGAATAGTAAAATCATAGAGTATTATGTCATTGAGGAATCCCGAAAAAAGCAGGAAAAGACTTGCCCTACTTTCCTAGAAGTCTATTACATGTGGCGAAGTATTAAGGATTTAGAATTAGACGATAACTCAATCTATAAGTTTAATACTGACTGCAAACGTTTCTTTGTTGGTACAGACTTTGCTGAGATGCCTATTAATCAGATTAATGAGAACACAATAAAAGTTTTTATGTTGGAAACCATCAAGCGACTTGAATTGTGCAAAGAAACCACACGTAAGTTTTTCAGCTATATAAAAAACGTGATTAGATACGCAAGAATTGAAAAAATTATCACAGATAATCCAGTGGAATTTCTTGAGCCTAAGGACTTTACAAAACATTGTGGAGAAATTGAAGTATCTGACTGCGATAAATACTATACCGATACTGAACTTGCTATTATCTTAAAAGCCTTGCATGGATATTATAGGGAGAACCCTTTATATATGCCGCCTTATGCCATAGAATTAGCAATGTACACGGGTATGAGGGTTAGTGAGCTATCAACCTTGAAATGGTCTGATATCAATGATATCTGCATCAGTATCAATAAATCTGCAAAACACAATCGGTTAAAAAATGAATTTTCTGTTGGTAAGACTAAAACCAAGAAATCAAGAGCCTATCCGGTTGACGGACAGATTAATCACTTATTGGCACGCATCAAGCGAGTACAAGAAGAACATGGAATTTTATGTGAATGGATTTTCACGGATGGCAATGGAAGTTATACCCATGCAAGAAACATAACTGACTGCATGACACGGTTATGCCGGGAAAACAAATTAAACGGTGGTGGTATCACTAAGCTACGGAAAACAACCAGTTCCGACTTACAAGCTAAAGGCACACCAAAATCAGTGGTCGCAAGTATGTTAGGACATACTACCGAGGTCAACGAGAAGTATTATACCTATGACACTTCAAACCTTGCCGAAAAGAAAAAGATTATCCAAGAGCGAAATGCCAAATTTAAGAATCTGGCACACACTGAATAATCCCAACCAAAGCCAACCAACTTTTTCAACACCTAAAAAATGAAAAACCCCCATAAAATGGGGGTAAAATCGGAGTGACGTGATTCGAACACGCGACCTCTACGTCCCGAACGTAGCGCTCTACCAAACTGAGCCACACTTCGAGAATTTTCACAACTACGGAAAAGGGATTCGAACCCCTACAAACAGAGTCAGAGTCTGTTGTGCTACCATTACACCATTCCGCATTAATTGTTGTGAAGTAACTGAACCACACAACAAATAATTATAACAGGTTTTTTTCAAAAATCAACTGTTTTTTTAATATTTTTTAAATTTTTATCCTTCCTCCAATTCCAGCGCTTCATATTTTCCAAATTGCTGTACAAAATCAATGATGTACGACGAGATTGTCACCGTAATAATTGAGAAAATAATTCTGCTAAACGGTATATAACTTAGTGATAAAATCAACACGGTAAAGTCGGTAAACATATATGCTTTTGACAGCCTGCAATGCGTCACCTTTGAAATAGCCAATGCCAATGCATCATCACCTCCACTTGAGCCGCCCTGACGTACAATAAGACCTACTCCCACTCCAACAAAAATTCCTCCTAAAACTGCTGAAACAAACGGATATGAGGACAAATCCGGCAAAACAGGTGGAAACTGTTCCCAGATTTTAAAGAAAAAAGAAACGCTTAATGTGGAAACAAAAGATATTTTTAAAAATCGCCCGCCCAAATATTTATAGGCAAAAATATAACAACTGATATCCAGTATCGGAGTAATCACTGACGGTTCCAACCCAATCCAGTGGTGTATGAGAAGCATCGTACCTATAACTCCGCCTTCCGTCACTCCTGTCTGCTGATGTATATTATAAATGCCAAAGGAACAAATAATCGCTCCAATAATGATGTAATAAATCTTTTTCCATGATAATCCGTCCGTAATTCGTTGAACAATTGTCATTTTTACTTCCTCCTTTGCAATTTATCATAAACCTTAGTATAATAGCAACGTCAACACCTTTCAAAAGGAGAATGTCTATGAAAAAATATTATCATATTGGAGAAATCTCAAAATTATATCATATTGGCACAGATTCTCTGCGCTACTATGAAAAATTAGGGATACTCACACCTACACGAAGTGAAAAAGGATATCGTCTTTATAGTCTGAACGAACTTTGGCGTTTAAATGTCATTCGGGATTTACGCAGTTTGGGGTTTTCTATGGAACAAATTAAAACTTACTTAAATAATAGAACTATTCATTCTACGGAACAACTTCTCACCGAAGAGTTGGCTGTGATTACCGAGAAATTAAATTTACTCGCTAATTTAAAAGAGAATGTGGAAGAACGTCTTCAGACTATACACAATGCTGTCTTACAGCCAATCGGTGAGATTCGGAAAGTATACTATGAGAAACGGTACTGCCATGTCATTCATTCCCCTTACAAAACCGATGAGGAAATGGATATATTAATTAAGCAGTTACTGAATAAGGACGAAGAGAGATTATATATTATCGGCAACAACCGAATAGGTTCTTCCATATCTGCCGAAAACGTCAATAAGAAACTTTTTTGTAACTATGAAAACGTTTTTATAATAGATAGAAACGGGAAAGAATATCTGGAAGAGGGATATTACCTCACTCTCTGCTACAGGGGCAAAAGTAAACAAAATGCCGTTTATATCCCCCAATTATTCCGGTACGCAGAGGAACATCATCTTACTCCCGCAGGTCCCGTACGGGAACTGCTTTGGATTGACATTCATCAGTCAAAAAATACTGAAGAGCATATTACTGAACTGCAGGTGCGCTGCCTATAAAGGTAACGCACTTATTTTTTGCAGCGCTTTCTCCGTATCCTCTCTGCTTCCAAATCCGGTCAGCCTGAAATACCCTTCCCCCGCCATTCCAAATCCTACGCCGGGAGTTCCCACAACATTTGCATTTTCCAAAAGATATGTAAAAAACTCCCACGATTTCATGTGATTTGGTGTCTGCAGCCAGACATATGGTGAATTTTTCCCTCCTTCTGCCATATAGCCCAATTCCGACAATGTTTCCCTTATTTTCCCCGCATTACGCATATAATATCCTATCTGTTCATCAATCTGCCGCTGTCCTTTTTTTGTATATGTCGCTTCCCCTGCTCTCTGTACAATATAGGACGTCCCATTATATTTTGTTTCCTGCCGCCTTTCCCAAAGTGAGTGCAATGTTATCCCTTTTCTCTTTATTTCTTTCGGAATGACGGTTGCTCCGAGACGCAATCCGGTAAATCCTGCTTTCTTTGAAAAACTGCGCACTTCAATGGCACATGTCCTTGCACCGACACACTCATAGATTGTGTGTGGAACATCTTTTTCCGAAATGTATCCTTCATATGCATTATCAAAAAAGATGACTGCTCCCACCTGATTAGCATAATCAACCCACTCCTGCAGCCGTTCTCTCTTCATCACCGCTCCCGTCGGATTATTGGGAAAACAAAGGTAAATCATATCCGGTACCCTCTTCGGTATGTCGGGAAGAAAATTTGTTTCTTTTGTACAATCCATGTAAATTATATTTCTCCACTTATCTATGCGGGAATCATCCTTTCCTGCCCGTCCTGCCATTATATTTATATCTGTATATACAGGATACACCGGATTACAAACCGCAACTTTATTCTCCCTGCTAAAAATTTCCTGTAAGTTACCTATGTCGCTTTTGGCGCCGTCCGATATAAAAATTTCATCTGCAGTTATATGACACCCTCTTTTTTTATAGTCATTTTCCGCTATGGCATTTCGCAAAAATTCATATCCCCTGCTGCCCCCGTATCCTCTGAACGTTTCCTTTTTCCCCATCTCCTCCACAGCCTTATGCAGCGCTTCCGTTACAGCTGGAATAAGGGGAAGCGTAACATCTCCTATTCCAAGTCTAATTATCTCTTTTCCCCTATGCTTTTTTTTATATTCCTCCACTCTATTTCTTATCTCCGCAAAGAGATAATCATGAGACAGCGATAAATAATTTTCGTTTACGGCAAACATATGTCAACCTCCCCCTCAAATACGGTTTTCGCTTCTCCCGCTGCGAATATATGATTGCTGTCCTTTTCCCATTCCACAAACAAATTTCCACCGGGCATTTCTACTTCCACATAATTATCCACATACTGTTTTTTCATACAGGACACTGCGGCCGCACACGCTCCTGTTCCGCAAGCCAACGTCTCACCCGTACCTCTTTCCTTCACTCTCATGCTGATTTTGTTCCTATTCAGAACCGTCACAAACTCTACATTAACTTTTTCATACTCTTGCCATTCTTTCATCTGTATTCGTTTTGGATCGTCCACATATACGACCAAATGTGGATTTCCCATAGAAATATAATCTGCTGTATACTCTTCCTCTCCCATTACAATTTTTTTATTTTCTTCTGCTATACTTGGTTGTCCCATATCCGCCAGTATTGTTTCCGAATATTTCTTTTGAAATATTTTCGTTTCTATTATCCCATTATAAGTTTCTATTTTAATATTTTTATTTTTGACAATTTTCTTGTCATACACATACTTTGCCACACATCGGATACCGTTTCCACATATTTCTCCTTCCGTACCGTCCGCATTAAACATTCTCATTTTAACGTCCGCTTTCTCAGAAAAGTCAATCAGAATCAATCCGTCACCACCCACCCCAAAATGTCTGTCACTTAGTTTCTGCGCCAGCACACTCGGATTCTCTATTTTTTCTTCCATGGCATTTACATAGATATAATCGTTTCCCAGCGCCTGCATTTTTGTAAACCTCATTACCATTCTCCTTTTTTCTTTTTCCACTACCATATGTTGCCGGGAACAAAAATATGTTTTATCTTATGTGTGGCAATAAAAAAAGAGAGTCAAAACTCTCTTTTACACTTTGTACTATTTTTTAGAAATAGAATCAATCGCATCTAACTCTTCCTGTGTAAATGCCGTATTTTCCACTATTTTTACGTTCTCTTTAATCTGCTCAGGGGAAGATGCTCCAATCAACACGCTTGTTACATCGCCGTCACGAATTACCCACGACAATGCCATCTGCGCTAATGTCTGTCCGCGTTCTTTCGCAATTTGATTTAACGCTTCAATCTGTTCCAGACGTTCTTTTGTAATTGCACTTTCTTTCAAAAATCTTCCGTCTTTTTTGATTCTGCTATTTTCAGGAATGCCGCGTAGGTATTTATCTGTCAAAAGCCCCTGCGCCAACGGGCTGAAAGCAATCAGACCACAACCGTTCTCCGACGCAAACGTTTTTAGCCCGTCCTCCTCAATCCAGCGGTCAAAAATGGAATATCTCACCTGATTGATGATAAACGGACATCTTAATTCTTTTAAAATCTCCATTGCCTTTTTCGTTGTCTTTGCATCATAGTTGGAAATTCCTGCGTAGAGTGCTTTTCCCTGTTTTACTGCCGTATCTAACGCCATCATACTCTCTTCAAGCGGTGTTGCCGGATCCATTCGGTGATGATAAAAAATGTCTACATAATCCAGTCCCATTCTCTGCAAACTGCTGTCAAGACTGGATAATAAGTATTTTCTGCTGCCCCAGTTTCCGTAAGGGCCGTCCCACATTTCATATCCCGCTTTCGTGCTGATAACAAGTTCATTTCTATACGGTTTCAATTCTCCATTAATTATTTTGCCAAAATTTTCTTCCGCACTCCCATTTTGCGGTCCATAATTGTTTGCCAAATCAAAATGAGTAATTCCGGAGTCAAAAGCTGCCTCACACATATTTACCATATTTTCAAAAGAATCATTTGTTCCAAAATTGTGCCATAACCCTAATGAAACTGCCGGTAATTTTAATCCACTGTTTCCGCTGCGAAAATAATTCATTTTTTCATATCGTTTTTCATCTGCAATATAACTCATGTTCATACCTCCTTATCATTTCCACTATATTATACCCCATTCTTTTTCTAAAAGATACTAAAAAAACTTCTTCCACCACGCTGTGATGAAAGAAGTTGGCCTATTTTTTATAGTCCTCTCGCAATTTTAACGCATGCTTTCATTGCCTCAATGACACTGCTTCTAAATCCTTTTTCTTCTAATACACGAACTGCTTCGATTGTTGTTCCTCCCGGTGAACAAACCATATCTTTCAATTCTCCAGGGTGTTTTCCTGTTTCCAAAACCATCTTGGCACTTCCCATAACTGCCTGTGCGGCAAATTTATATGCCTGCTGTCTTGGCATTCCGTCAGCAACCGCTGCATCTGCCATTGCTTCGATGAACATAAATACATACGCAGGTGAACTTCCGCTTACAGACACAACAACGTCCATAAGTTTTTCACTCAACACTTCCGCTTTTCCAAATCCGCTTAAAATATTGCATACTGTATCTAATTCTTCTTTTGTCACTAATTCATTATGACAAACTCCTGTAATTCCTTCACCTACCAGAGCCGGTGTGTTTGGCATTGTACGAACAATTTTTACCGGGTGTCCAAACGCATCTGCAAGATATTCCAAAGTTTTTCCCGGTGCAATTGTAACGATAATCTGATTTTCTGTAATGCAGTCTTTAATCTCGTTAATAACATCTGCATAAAATTGTGGTTTTACTGACAATACTACGATTTCTGCTTTTGTTGCCACTTCCTTATTGTCCGTTGTGACATGAATTCCCAATTCTTCTTTTGTTTTCTCTAATCCCGGAACATACATATCAGAAGCAATTACTTCTTCAGCAGTTAAAATACCATTCTTTAAAATTCCGCCCATCATTGCTTTTGCCATATTTCCGGCACCGATAAATCCTAATTTCATTTTTCTTCTTCCTTTCGCTTTAATGTATACATTATTTTCTTTTGTATACAATATATCACTTTTTATTTCTCCTGTCAAGATTCCTTTTCTATAAAAAAGATTGTGCAGCCACACAGACAAAATGAGGATAGAATTCTCATTCTACCCCCATTTCAAGTCCCTATAAAGTTTTATTTATCCGCATTGCGGCGTTTTTTTGTCTCTGCAAAAACAATGTAGCCGCCTGCCATTACCGCTAACAACATAAATCCTAATCCGTTTGTTGTATCACCTGTCTCAGGAACTGTGTTATCTGGTTTCTGCTGTGGCTTTTGCGGTTTCTGTTGTGGGATTTCCGGATTTTCCGGTTTCTCTGGCTGTTGTGGGATTTCCGGATTTTCCGGTTTCTCTGGCTGCTGTGGTTCTCCGGTTTCTGCCTCTTTTAATCCGGCAACTGCCGATTTTAAGTCTGCAAGTAACTCTTTCATCTTTGCTTCACTTACATCACTTGTATCTTTAAGTGCATTTTTCACTTTTTCTTTTGCTTCCGCATATACATTCCAAGTTTCTTCTGTATAAACGCTTTCTTCTTTTACACCTGCAATAAGTTTGTCATATTCTGCTTTGCTTTTTTCGGCGTCCGCTTTCTTTTCCAATTTCATTGCTTTTGTAAGTTCGTCCACCATCAAATCAATTTCTGACTGTTCTGTTGCTTCTGCGAGAACTTTTTCCGCTTTGGCAATCGCTTCGTTCAATGCATTTACACTTGATGTTGTATAGCCTTCTTTTTCCAATGCTTTTGCTTCTGTAATTTCTACTTCCAATGCTTCTTTATCTAACACCGGAACATCTGCTTTTTCCTGTGTCAAACGCATTTCCGCTGCCGAAGCATAGTTATTACTGCTATTTGTATAGGATTCCACCGCGTATATTCTTACAAACTTTGCTTCTCTTTCTTCAAAAGTCGCCTTTTTCCAGCCCGGAACTTCGTCCCAGTCCCCTGAGACCGCTTCCGTGAAGTTTTTGCCGTCCATACTTGTTTCGATTCTATATTTTGTAATAAAACCGTTTCCATACTCGCTGCGTGTCTGTAAACGCACACCGTTTACTTTCTGTGCCTCAGGAAGTTCCAACTGTAACCATAAATCTTCACGTTTTGCTCCGTCCCATGAAGAATGCCAGATTGTTGCCTGATTATCGTCCAACACATTCACAGCCGCACCTTCTTCTCCCGGTGTCTTTGACTGCTCACTTCCCGCTGTCGCTTTGATTCCTTCTACTTTAATATCGTTAGAATCATCTGCATTTGGATCTTTTACGGAAAATTCTTTTAAAATTGTTTCTCCGATTTTATCTAAGTTCTTTAAGTTTTCTTTATTTGGAGTGTTTGTGTATTCTGTGTTTTCTCTTACCCATTTCCACTCCCATTCAAACCAGTTAATATTTTCAGGCTGTTTTCCGTCTAATTCATCGTTTCTCGCCTGAATCCATTTCTGCCATCTTACTTTATAGAAATCTTTTAACAGACCTGACCACTGACGGTTAGAATAGTCTTTCAATCCGCCGCCTTCCGCCTGATTTATTGAGCCCCATGTTGTCACTAAGGCTTTTGCATTAAATTCGTATAAGTCTTTTGTAAAGTCGTCGGCATTCTTTGCCAGCGCTTTCGCCTGCTCTACCCAAGTACCAAGTAAATAGTATTTGCTTGTACTTGTCACTTTTTCCATACTATCAATGATGCTTAAAAATTTGTCTGCATATGTATTAAACTCTTCTTTGTTGTTTTCTTTGAAAGCATTTGCCATCTTGCGCTGATATTCTTGAGCACTGTTTGACAATACCTGTTGTAACATTGTCGCCAAATCATACATATAGCCGTCACTGTCTTTTAATTTGTCATAATCTTTTAAAAGAAGTTCCGCCGCTTTTTCCAATTTCGCTTTGTCATAACTGATAACCGCATTTCCCCATGTGGAAGCCGCTCCGATATCCAATGCAGGACGGGCATTTACAACCGATTCAGGCGCTCCCTGTCCAAGCATATTTAAGTCCGCCTTATAAACGGTATCTTTCATAATCAGTAAAGATTCGTATGCAGACTGACTTTCTTCCCCGTATCTTCTCTTTGCATAGTCTTTTAACCATTCATCTAAATTGATTACAGGAAGTTCCTCATTTGCATTATCCGTCCACACGGTTTCAAATAAGAAATCATATAACAATGGGTTATTTACACTTGCTTCCGGTGTAATTCCGATTCCTTCCATATGTTTTGCACTGTTTAATGCTGCAGGGATATTCTTTGCCAGATTATCTAAATGACCGTGAAGTCCGAGACGTCCCCCAAAGTTATTTAACATACAAAATACCCACGGTGTATCATGGAATTCTCCGCCACCGTATGCATTTGGATCTGTTTCATTCCAATGCGGTGTTTTTTCAGCATAAAGGTCTAATACCAATGCGTGTTCTTCTCTTCCGTCAAGTCCCTGAAGTAACGCTGTCGTAGGATTGCCCTGCCATGACTGGATAATCCAAATTCCGTCTTTGTCAGCTTCCAGCATTGTATCCAATACTTTTTCTGCGATAACTGTCGGATTCAATCCGCCTGTATTTCCACCTTCATGGAATGGGTCTGTTGCGTAATAATGTGCGCTTTCTCCGTACACTTCTTTCTGTGCCTGATAGAAAAGTTTTGCATATTTTGTAAAAGATGCACTGTCTGTTTTTAACATATCAGGTCTTCTGAAGGAACACCATGTCCCCTGCTCAATCACTTCCGCAGAAGGATCTTTTTCACGAATGTCTGTCGGAACCATTCCGCTGTATCCCTGTAATACAGGCTGCATTCCAAGTCTTCTCATGGACAACTGATTTTTTCTTGCAAGTTCTGTTCTCTCTTCAAACCAAGAATCGTGAATCGGTCCGCCAAATCCGCTTAAGTTTGCCATATACGCCCACGCATAGTATGCAGGACCTGCGATATAATCTTTAATCTCTTCATGCGTATAACCTAAATCGCCAAGAAATCTGCGCCATACTTCTTCCTGAGCAGTTGCATCTAAAACAACATTTACACCGTTTAACGCAAGCCAGTCAAGTTCATTGCGCCACTCTTCTTCTCCCCAAAATGCCATAGAGTAAGAGAGTGTACAGTAGTTATAAGAATATCTTGTTCCTACTTTTGTCTCTTTATGCACTTTTTCTCCGATTGGCACAATTTTTGCCGGCATGTCGGCCTGATCACCTACCTGAGAAATGTTTACATTACAGAAATATTTCAGGTAATGATTTAATCCCATCGCAAGAGAAACACCGTCATTTCCCGTAATCTGTACTTTTCCGCCTTTATCACTTAACTCGAAGTAATCGTATCCTGTTTTGTTTGGATTTTCCTGTAATTTCAAATCAAACCATGCTTTATATTCGGCGCCTAATCTTCTCTCGATGATTCCGCGAACTTCTTCGTAAGTCTGTTCAGGTGTTACTTCCTCTGTTCCTGCGTAACTGCTGTCTTTGAAATCTTTTACGTCCACTTTCGGAAGTGTCTGTACTTTTGTACCACTCTTCTTGCCTGTAGCACGGATTTCTTTAATCACAGCCGCTGAACTTTCAGAGTTATATTCCATGTATACACGAATGATGCGGGCTTCTTTTCCTTTTGCCTGATAAATTTCTCCCTTATCCGTGCAGCTTTCTGTGGAAGTTTTCTCCGCCAATTTGTCGAAATCTCTTCCGTTCATACTTGTGTAGATAGAATACTGTGAGTAGCCTCTTTCCTGAGTAAAGATTTCCACTGTATCTAAGTTATAGTTTTCCTGCAAGTCAATATCAACGTATCCCGGATAATATTCCCCGCTCCACATTGTATTTTTGCTTCCGTCATTTACTCTTGAAGCGTTTTTCTGATTAGAATTTGCATGTACCGGCTTTTTAAATGCAATGCTGTCTGAATCATCAATCTCTTCTTCCGCTCCATATACACGGAATTCTGCCACAGCCGGCCAGCCGTTCCCCTGACTGTTTGTCGTAGAGTGTATTACGATTTTCACATCAGAGTAAGCTGTTTCATCGAATTTATATCCCTGCACATAATTATCTGTACGATTTGCCTTCGCATGGTCTACAATTTTTGTATACTCAGCCGCACCCTTGGCTTTTCCTAAAATACTGTATGTAAATTCGTATGTATATTCATCTGTAGCACCTACGTGTTCAAATACAATCTCACAGGCATTCATCATTCTCCCTTCTGCAAAAGAAAGATTAATGTATTTCTCTGAATCCTGTGCGGCATTATGAAATTTATATAATGTTGTGTCGTTATCGTCTACAAGGCGATCTTTCCCTTCTGACGGATTTTCATTACCGTCCGTTGTGATTTCTGCCTGTGAAGCGATATTGTTGTAGTCAGATAAGTGAACTTCCTGCATCTCATACACTTCAATTTCGTGAATGGACGGCCAGAAATATACTTCTCCTCCATCATGGGCAACAGGTTCGGACAGGATAACACGAATATCAGAGGAAGATGCTGTCTGCTCTAATTCAAATACTGCATCTGCCGTATCATTTGCATCACCAGTTGTTGTAACTACCTTTTCTCCAATCGTCAGCCAGTCTGATGTAATACCATTTTGCGCACGCTGTACCGTTACTTTTACTTTGCGGTTTGCGTAATCATTTCCACCGACTTTTACAACCACTTTCTTTACATTCGTTCCGTTTTCAGCCAGTTTCATATCGACTATTGCGTCTTTATTAATTGACCAGCCGTTTTGCTGCCACGAAGTCTTATCGTCTCCGTCAACCATGTCTGACGCAGAACCGCTTCCTGTGTTTTGTACAGTAATCTTTACGCCTTCTTTCCTTGCAACGTTGACAAGTTCCTCTCTCGCCTCAACGCTTAACGGTACACTGAATAATGTTCCCGATATAAGGCAAAAAGAAAGCAACAAACTGCACATTTCTTTCATTACCTTTTTCATTTGTTCTCCTCCGTTGATTATTTGTCAATAATTGGGTATTAACTTTCTTATCATATCATAACTCATTGGCTAATACAATTTTTCCTTTACATATTCTCTTGTATTTTTCTTTGCCATTATATACAATAGAATGTATACATTAACAATGAGAAAGAGGTGTCCTTATGGCAACGCAAAGCAAATCTCTTGCAGATAAGGCTTATCATACAATTAAAACAAATATTTTAAATCTGACTTACCCTCCCGGAATGCCGCTTACCGAAGCAATTCTCACTGAGGAACTGGAAATGAGCCGCAATCCGGTCAGAACCGCAATTAAAATGCTGCAGGCAGAGGGCCTTATCGTTTCGGGATACCACAAATCCATGACCGTAAAAGAAATCACAGACAAGGATATAGAGGAGATTTATCAGTTGAGAGAACTTTTTGAGGGTTCTGCTTTTAAATTAATCTTTTCTTCCAACCGTTTTGAAGAATATTCTTATCGCATTGAGGAAAAAGTTGTCCGTATGTGTGCCGCAGCGAACAATCCATACGAGTGGGAGGTTGCCGACACAAAAATGCACTTGGAAATTGTCAGCATCTTCGATAATACGAGAATCAATAAATTCTATGAGAGTAATCTTTTTGAACTTATCCGCATGGGATTATATTCCCTCAAAAACGGTATGCAGATAGAAAAAACGAATGCCAACCTGAAGAAAATGGTACAGTATATGCGTAACAACGATTACGAAAATGCCTATGCCATTTTAACGCAGGATCACTTTATGACCGGAAAAGACAGCGCATTAGGCGAATATCACCACTAAAATAAGAAGCACATTCCCCCCGAAATGTGCTTCTTATTTTATCTATACTATTTTTAGTTAAACGACTGTTCCGTTCTTTCAATAATCTCATCTTGCAATGCTTTGCTCAGATTGCGGAAGTGATCACTGTAACCTGCAACACGGACAATTAAGTCTTTATATTCATCTGGATTTTTTTGTGCCTGAATTAATGTTTCTTTATCGATAACATTAAACTGAATATGATGTCCGTCCATATTGAAGTATGCTCTTACTAAATCCGCCATATGTGTCAAACCTTCTTCACCTGCAACAACACTCGGTGTAAATTTCTGATTCAACAGTGTACCACCCGTTCTCAAGTGATCCATTTTTGCACATGATTTAATTACCGCTGTCGGTCCGTTTACGTCCGCACCTTTTTCAGGAGAAATACCTTCTGAAACCGGTTTCTGTGCAAGACGTCCGTTTGGACTTGCATTCATAACTTCTCCAAAGTATACATGACATGTTGTCGGAAGCATATTTACTCTGTATGTACCGCCCTTCATGTTAGGTCTTCCCGTAACCGTCTTCTGGTAGAAATTAAATACATCTTTCATAATGCCATCTGCGTAATCATCGTCATTTCCATATTTTGGTGTCTTATTACGAACAAGGTTTGCAATTCTTTCATAACCTTCGTAGTTATGTTCCATTGCCTCGATAAGTTCTTCCATTGTGAATTTCTGCTCATCGAATACGTTATACTTAATTGCTGCCAATGAGTCTGTAATTGTTCCGATACCTACACCCTGTAAATAGTTCGTATTGTATCTTGCACCACCTGCATTGTAGTCTTTTCCTTTTGAAATACAATCATTTGTAATAATAGAAAGGAATGGAGCAGGCATATATTCTGCATAGATTTTCTCAATAATGTTACTTCCTTCAATTTTAATATCCACAAGATATTCAATCTGTTTCTTATAAGCATCGTATAATTCTTCATAAGATTTGAAATCTTTTGCATATCCGAGAGGAAGACCAATCTGTTTTTTGCTTACGATGTCATAACCGTTATATAATGTTAATTCCAAAATCTTTGGAAGGTTAAAATATCCTGTTAAAATATACGCTTCGTTTCCGAATGCTCCTGTTTCTACACAGCCGCTTGTTCCACCGCGTCTTGCATCTTCAATTGTTTTTCCGGCATTTAATAATTCCTGAATAATCGCTTCCGTGTTATAGAAAGCAGGCTGTCCCCAACCTTTTCTTGATATTTCACAAGCACGTTTTAAGAATTTTGTCGGTGTTTTCTTACTAATCTGTACGTTTGAACTTGGCTGTAACAGTTTCATTTCGTCCATACAGTCTAAGATTAAATAACTTACTTCGTTGACACCATTTTCGCCTTCCGGTGTGATACCGCCGGTATTTAAGTTTGCAAAGTCTGTGTATGTTCCACTTTCTTTTAATGTAACCCCTACTTTTGGAGGCGCCGGCTGGTTATTGAATTTTACCCATAAACATTCTAATAATTCCAACGCTTTTTCATCATCTAAAATACCTTCTTCTGTATCTTTCTGATAGAACGGATTCAAGTGCTGGTCAAATCTTCCCGGGCTGTATGCGTCCCATGGATTTAACTCTGTTGTAACTCCAAGATGAACAAACCAGTACATCTGAATTGCCTGCCAGAATGTCTGTGGAGCATGTGCCGGTACAACATCACAGTTTGCCGCAATCTGAAGTAACTCTGCTTTACGAGTCTCATCTGTCTCTTTATCTGCAAGTTCTCTTGCATATTTTGCGTATCTTTCACCTAAAATCATAATGGCATCACAGCAGATTTCCATCGCATTTAACTGTGCCTTTTTGTCTAACGCCTCTTTATCGTTTAAGAAATCCAAGTTATTTCTCGCTTCGATAATGTCGTTTTTATAATCTAAAAATCCTTTTTTATAAATCTTTTCTGATCCTACTGTATGTCCCGGTCCACGCTGTTCCATAAACTCGGTGAAAATACCTGCTGCATAGGCATCTTTCCACTCCTGACTCATATTCGCTAAGATTTTATGACGAACAGAACGTTTTTCCCAAAATGGAATGATTTTTTCTTCCTGTAATTTTAAATCTTCTTCTGAAACACGGAAATAAATCAAATCACGCGCATTCATAATTTTCATATCTTCTACTGTATGACAGCACAATTCAGGGAAAGATGGTGCAGCCTGTGGTCCGTCACCTTTTTCTCCCACGATTAATTCTCCGTCGTTGATGCATAATGTTTTATTAGCCATAAAATGTTTAAAAGCCAACGCACGAAGTTCCGGAACGGAAACACTTCCTTCATACATCATGTACGCATCTGTTTCCAAGTCCGCTCTTTCCATATAAATGTGTGGTTCTGTCTCCAAACTCTGTTTTCTTAATCTGCGGATTCTTTCGTTCATTCCTCTTTCCATCTCTTAACCTCCTATTTTGGTGTTTGTAAAACCATTTTTCTGAAACATTTCTTTTAACTCTTCCATTCTCTCTTTAGAAGGAACAGTAAATTCTTTTCCTTTATATGTAACATCTAATCTTTGATATTTGCTGCTTGCAATGTCATGGTATGGCAACAGGTTTACCTGTGCTACCGAAATATTTTCTTTTAAATAAGAAATAATTGCCTGTATTTCTTCGTCACTGTCATTCACTCCCCCGATGACCGGAATGCGAATATAAATTCTCGCTCCATTGTCACTTAAATATTTCAGGTTGGTGAAAATCAATTCGTTGCTCTGCCCCATGTATTTCTTATGCTTTTCATTATCCATCAATTTAATATCATATAAAAACGTATCCACATACGGCAAAACAATTTGGAAATTTTCTTCAGGCGCAAATCCACATGTATCAATCGTAATGTTATAACCTTTTCTCTTTAACTTTTTCAGAAGTTCCTCTATATATTCCATATCCTGTGCCATAACTTCCCCACCGGAAAGCGTAACACCCCCAAACGACTCTTCATAAAACATATAGTCTTTATCCACTTCTTTTACTAACTCCGCAATTGTATATTGTTTCCCAACAACTTCTCTCGCATTATTTACACAATAGTCCAAACACGTACTGCATACTTTACATTTCGTTCTGTCCGTACACTGCTTACAATTGTCTATATGAATAACTTTCTCCGGACAAACCTGCTCACAAGCACGGCACCCTGTACACTTTTCTGTGTTAATCATAACTTCCGGCGCAAAATTCTGGCTCTCCGGATTATGACACCACCAGCAATTCAAATAACAACCTTTAAAAAAAATAGTTGTCCGTATGCCGTCCCCGTCATGCACAGAAAACTTTTGGATATTAATTACATTTGGTGTTCTCATATTTCCTCCATTTTCATTTAAATGAAATTTTTATCCGTTTTTTTCATTATATCACATTGTTATTCTTTTGTCATGATATTTTTTATTGTTTTCATAAAAATTTCTAAAAAGAGAATACGCTTTCATTTATTCATTAATCTTTATACAACTCGTTTTATCTGCGTTCTTTTCACCTGTCAAATGCTTGACATTACAACCAACTGGTAATAATATAAACAATATCTTTTAAAGATAGTAAGAGAAAAAGAGGTAAAATCATGGATACAAATGCAATTATCGGACTTAGAATCAAAAATCTTCGTACCGAAAAAAAATATACTTTAAAATATTTAAGCGAAAACACCGGACTATCCATTGGATTTCTCTCCCAATTGGAACGAGGAATGACAAGTATAGCCATCGATTCTTTGGATAAAATTTCTAAGGTTTTAGATGTAGAACTATCCAGTTTTTTCACTACGAATATAAAACCAAATGATGTACATATAATGAGGCGCTATGAACAGAAATCTACTGTTGTAAATCCTGAAATTATTGAGCACGCTCTCACAAATCATGTAGAAGAATTTGATCTTCTTCCAAGACTTGTAGAACTTATGCCCGCATTACAGGATGAAAGTGATTTAGAACCTTATTCCCACGGCGGTGAAGAATTTATTTATATATTGGAAGGTATCTTGACTTTGCAGATTGAGGAAGATATTTATCATTTATATCCCGGAGATTCAGCCCATGTACATTCAAATATTTCTCACAACTGGAAAAATGATACAAATACTGTTGTAAAATTTTTAACTGTACATACTCCGAATCCTCTGCGCCACAAATAAAATATATACAGATTTGATTTTTCGTGATACAATAGATTTAGTTAAAAATTTGTAGTTTAGAATCGGAGGCGTTTACAATGGGATTTTTAGTTTGCATTATTGCAGTCAGCATTATCGCTGCCATTGTTGCAGCAGTTGTTTCCGCATCAGCCGGTGCTTTAATCGGTGCTCAGGAAATAGACGATGAGGAATAAGCATCGAAAGTAAAGAGGGGTATCGCTCAATCATCAAATGTAATGATTGAGTGATCCCCCTTCTCTATATACAAAGAATTTTCAGATAGAATCTTTTAGTTTTAGAATTGATAAGTTTGATACTACAAGAACCTCTATATTATATATATATTCTCTTGTGTTTCATTTTATCGCTATAGTTTAATCTGTAATTCCCATCGATATTTCTACTTCTTCTCTTGTTTCCACAATTGCTTCTATTGCATATTCTAAAGCTTTTGCCATCGTTTCAATCGACATAGTTGCTGTACCCAAAGGCTTTCCAACACCTTGCTGTGTAGAATATGGTACATGAATAAATCCGCCACGAACATTTGGATATTTTTTATTGAGTGTATAAAGTAAATCATACATTACATTATTACATACATATGTCCCCGCCGTATAAGAAACACTTGCTGGAATTCCATGTTCATTAATATTTTTTACCATTGCTTTTACAGGTACTGTCGCAAAATATGCTGTTTCTCCATCCTTTTGCGATTTTTCATCAATAGGCTGATTTCCCGCATTATCAGGAATCGGAGCCTCACACAAATTAATCGCAATTCTTTCTACCTGTATATCCGCTCTTCTTCCTGCTTGTCCGATACAAAGTACCACATCTGGATGATGTTCTTCTATAGCTTTCTCCACTTTTTTCCCTGCTTCACCAAATACAGTCGGTATCTCCACCTTTATAATTTCCGCATTTTTAACTGTATCATGAATTAATTTTACTGATTCATAAGCTGGATTAACCGTTTCTCCACCAAATGGATCAAATCCTGTAACTAAAACTTTCATTCTTTGCCTCCTTAATATACTTCTGGTTCAGGGGTAATAATTTTTCCCTCCATCATAATCTGCCGATTATCGGCATAAATATTCGGCTCCCTACAAACCAAATCATAGTGCCCGCTTGCTTCATGCACTCCGCCTAAAGCAAGATTTCTCCCAAATCCGATATGAAACGTTCCATATGCCGACTCATCTTCAATATAACATTTTCCTCGACATTTGGATTGAGAATTTAATCCAATTCCAAGTTCACTTGCAACCCAAACCCTTGCATCATCATAACTTTTCAAGTATTCTTGGAGTTGACATCCTGTAATCGTGTCTTCTATCTTTGTAATTTTCCCTTGTGAAATATCTATTTTTGTTGGATAATCTGCTTTCCCAATATATCCAAGCGAGCCATCTAAGACCATGACCCCTTCACTTTTAGTTTCTTCTATTGGAACATATACTTCAATACTAGCCGACGAATACCCTTTCCCATCTTTTAATACTCCATTAAAAAATCCGGCTTTTCTATTTCTTTTATATACTTTCAAATCCGTTCCATTCTTAGAAGTGATATGAATAACACTCGCTGAATTTAAGTACTTCATAATGACCATCGCAAGCATTTTACTTTTCTTTGTATCCATGGTCATAAAATCATAACTCAGCATCGCTTTTCCATCATTTGTACAAAGCGGAAGGGAAAGAAATTTTTTTCCTTTTTTAATTGCCTTTTTCGCAGCTTTGGTTGTAACTAAGGAATAGTTCGTCGCACCTATAATGACATGATAATTTGCAAAAATATCTTCGTGTTGATCAAAAAACACTCCTATCTTCATTCCTGTTTTCTCTACAATCATCAAATCTACAGAAGCACTTCTTCTTAATGCAAATTTCTTCAGTGCTTGAGCCTCTTCTATTGTTTCTTCGCTTGTAACAATTAAAAGTTTTTCCCATGGTTTTAATTTCACCCACTTTTTAATTACAATCTCGGCTCCACGATCTATTCCTTTCATTTTTTTACCTCGGTTCTTTTTTATTTAAACATAATCATATATGCAATTTGGAACACAAGCATAAGTACTGCAATTACAACCTGATTTCGAATTACAGTAAATCTGTTTTTCATATCCAACAAAGCAACTGGAACAATATTAAAGTTCGCAGCCATAGGTGTAAGCAATGTACCACAGTAACCGCAAGTAAGAGCAAGCATACCTATTAATACCGGATTAGCTCCATACGCCAATACAAATGGCGCTCCAATACCTACTGTCATAACTGTAATTGCTGCAAAAGCATTTCCCATAATCATAGTAAATACCATCATTCCAACTGCATAAACAATAATACCAACATTTACATTTCCCTTAGGAATCACATTTCCTACAATCTGAGCAATAACATCTCCTACGCCTGAAGCTGTAAAGATTGCCCCAAGACTTGCAAGAAGCATCGGCAACATACTTAATGGTCCTACAGTAGAAAGCATACGCTCTGAGTCATTCAACAACACCTTTGGAGTGTTAGATTTCAAGAATAAGATTAATAAAAGTGCTGAAATCAATACTCCTACTCCTACTCCTACTAAAGCTCCAAGATCTGTAAATAACGCAAATCCTAAAGCACAAACTCCAATAGTAAGTGCAGGAATAAAAATTTTCATTCCTACTTTATCGTAATTCGCTCTTGATTCCTGTTCCGTCGGTTTATCAATTTTTCCAATTTTAACTTTTTGTAAAATAGCAGGAATACACATTACAATAATTAATACACCATTTACTTTTGCAGGAATCCATCTACCAAATGCAAGTACAATACCTAACACAATCCAAAATATACCCGTTCCAATTCTAGATGGGTTTTTTTTGTCCATTACATTTTTCACACCTGTGTAAATTGTAATTAACCCAATTAAAATATAAACAATCTCTAATAATTTTGTTCCCAACAGTTCTTCTGAACTCATAAAAAACGACATAAAAGAACCTCCTTTCTATTTCTCTTTTTTATAGTATTTTTTCATCAATTTCTTATCTCTAAAAATGTAATAAATAATTGTAACTACAAGTGCAAATATCGCTACTGGAATTTCTACCTTTGCTAAATCTACAAGATCCACTTTATATCCAAGTCCTTCTAACGTACTCTGTACAAGAAGACCACCGCTACCTCCAATAAACAATACTTGGAAGAAGAACCATGTTATATTCTCCATACCAGAAGCCATACCTTTTACCTGTTCTTCATGTTCTTCGTTTGCCTTTCCTACTGTATTTTCAATCGCTGCATCTGCCATCGGCATAATAACTGGTCTTACAAAACCTGCAACACCACCAAATCCAACATTAAAAGCTGCAAAAATTGCTCTCATGATACCGTAAGCTACCACAACCGCACCTGCAGTAGCACCTTTTATTTTTCCAATCAATGCTGCCGCCGCTTCTTTTAAACCACTTCTTTCTAGTGTTCCCGTTACAAGCATAACAATAATGAAAATAGCCATGCTTCTATTGGCAACAAAACTTGATCCAAGTGTTTCAAGAAGACCATCTACTCCAAGTCCTCCTACTAATGCTGTTACAACGGCCGCTACTAAAATGGTTAAAATATTATCCAATTTTAGAGCAAACCCAACTATAACAATTACGATTCCTATTAGAGTAATATACTCCATATCTTTTTCCTCCTTTGTTTTCCTTTTTATTAATTTTCAAAACTTCCGATAATCAGTGGACGTTGTCTTATATAACAAATCGAAACTGAATCATCCGCTTTTTCTTCTCTTACTTCAAAAACGCTTTCTCCTTCTACGAACATATCAATAGTCGCTAAATCATGAGTCACATGAGCTTTTGCACACAAATTCAAATAATCATCTTGAGCCGTTTCATCAGCCACTTCACTTGTATATGCCACTGTCGTAATCCACGGAAATCGAATAGATGGATATCTATGTTCCGGTTGATATTCAAATGGAATCCAGTAATTAATCATATCCTTATAATAATTCGCTGGGAATAATTTTGGCATCCAGCCATGTGCAAATTTTTCAAATTGTTGCATCCATTCTTTATTCCACTTATAAATATCTTCTTTCGCTCCAATCGCATCCGCAATAACATCTTCCATTTTCTTATTTACTTTATAGTTACTTTTATATTCCTCATTCGTTACATACCAAAAATATCCATATAATAACGATCTCGGAAGCCAAAAGCCTTTGAACGATGGAGATGTATAGCCTGAAAATTGTTGTTCCCACTCATGACTTGGAACACCATGATTATCTACAACAATATCCGGAAGCATTCTATACCACAATCTTGTAAGTCCCATTGCTTCCGTATGAATCGTATCCTCTTTAAAATGTTCATGGTAAAATTCTTTTCCAATCGCATTAAACCTTGCAACATGAAATTTCCAGTATGGATTTTCTTTCTGCAATTCATAATGTATTGCTGTCCCATCTACATTTTCCATCGGTACAATCACTAAATTAAGTTTTTCTGACAAATCCTTATACTTTTCATTTGTAAGAATTTCTTTCAAGAGTATAAATGCTGAATTTGTACTTGAAACCTCATTTGCATGATGTCTAGAATTAATAATTTCTGATGGCAACAGATTAATTCTCTTTGTCCTTGAAATATACCCTTTACATTTAGGTAAAAGTTCAATCGCATAAATATCTCTACCTGCATATGAAGTTGCAGTCTTATAGACAGAAATTCCTTCAACTCTCTTTAACTGTTTTATAATCTCTAAATACTGATCATATCCAATCAATGTATGTTCCAATAAATCAATTTCTCTAATGTCTAGATCTTTTGCCTGTTCTTCATATTCCGGCACATACATCTCAAAAATCTGACCATCCACATCAAGTTGCACTATATCAACTTCTGCATATCCTTTACACGAAGATAAAATCCCTTTGTTAAACAGTAAAGCATATGCTTCCGCTACTTTAGCATTTCCTCCATCCACACAAATATGCGCAGTTATTTTATCGGATTCATACGTTAAAGAATCCATGTAAATATCTATATCCTGACGGTTTGCAAAAGATGTGATTTCTTTTTGCGCAGAAACTAACATTGGTTTTTCTGCCATGATATCGTATAATGTCACTTTAAAATACGGCTTACCAGTTCCTTTTTTCAAAATCGGAAGAATTAACCCTGGTGCATCTAACATTTCACCTGAATGTCTAACCCCATAATTTTTAAAGAAATCCGTTCCTACAAAATACATATCCTCATGCAATGCATCTAAAGTGGAAATCAAATCTTCTCTACACGGGAGTTTATAATCCGGTTCACTTGCAACCACCTCTAAAGATAGTCTTGAGAAAAACGGTTGAGTTTCCAAGCAAATATGTTCGCCCAATTTTCCTTCAATGAACTTTTGTAAGTCTGCCAAAACTTCTTTTTGATATATTTCCCATATACATTCCACATCTGTTCGCACACGCTCATTTAAAACTTCTTGACCATTCAAGTAAACTTTCACATATCCTGTTGCCGGATGCACTTTCCCCATCTCCGGAAATGCATCTAAATAAGGTCTTTCTGCATTTATCACAAGATAATCTTCTTCTAAAATAGTATTTCCATTTATATCTTCTGCTTCCAAATAATATGTACAGTCTTTTTCTCCTTCATATACAGAAAATACAATATTATCTTTTTCTATTCCTAGTTTCGATTCAATAATATCTACAATTGGATAAAGTTCTTGCAAATAGCGGATTGGCAAGTCATACCATTTATCCGGATTACTGAAATCTATATTGGTATATGAAGGTGTTGCACCGTTTTCATCCAACCATTCTGTTTGCCCTTCTGGTAAAAACGGTCTAAATGCAATATGAAGTTTTCCCACCTTTTCATTTAGCAATTTAGGAATAATAATTTCATCAATCCACGAAAATCCTTGCTTATATGCACAAAGAATTTCCGCATCTAAAAGTTTT
>OGDD01000409.1_pt1 | contig 43880 bp, 39 predicted proteins | sample 1570301 | NCBI WGS metagenome assembly OGDD01 (sample SAMEA2581971, study PRJEB24529) | metagenome | biome: Human gut stool | place: China | collected 2011 | reverse complement strand
TTTTTCCCATGCCATACCAGAGTGATTGCATGAAGTTTGTTTTCTTTTAGCTGCTGATATACATCAGCTCTGGTAAACGTTGGGGGTTCAGCTTTTGGGGAAAGCAAAACGTAACTGCCGATGGCACCAGACAACGCAAAAGTAGCACCAATCACGCTCGCCAGGATAAGGCGTTTTTTGCGTTGATTTTTGGCAGAAAACCTTTCTGGCACATCAGACAATGGCAAGGAATGGTCAATATCACCAATGATGAAGCAACATCCCGCTATATCAATAACCTTTCCGACAGGTAATGGTTTATCTGCTTCATAGGGCGTGGGTTGCCCATCAATCCAAAATTCAACCGGAGATAAAAGGAAAACACCTTCCTCACGTATATCAAGTAAAAACTGATTGAGGCCTTGTTCAAGGGGAAAGTAAACAATATCGTTATCTTCCGTACCTAGCGTTAGGTTTCCCATCGGAAGTTGTAATTCCCGATTACGCATCGCACCATTGAGAAGTTTTATTTTATATGAGGATAACATTTTTAAATTTTATTCATCCTGGTGGTTGAACAATGAGAAAAAATATGGTGAACTTACATCGTCTAAGAATAGAGTAGAAAGGAAGCTGTTGTACAGTACTATTTAATGGAATATTCATAATTAATGATTACGTGAGTTTCCAATGGCTAATGGTATTGAATTTAATCATAATCCCGCATCTGTTTTTAATTCTAATTCATTAGATTTTGAATTAGAATCTCAGCAATTAACGCAAAAAAATTCTTCTAATACTTCTTCGCCATTAATAAATTTGCAAAATGAATTAGCAATGATTACTAGCTCATCGCTTTCTGAAACGATTGAAGGGCTAAGCCTGGGATATCGCAAAGGTAGCGCAAGGAAAGAAGAGGAAGGCACGACAATCGAGAAGCTGCTCAATGAAATGCAAGAGCTGCTTACTCTTACCGATAGTGATAAAATAAAAGAACTATCATTAAAAAACAGCGGGTTGCTGGAACAACACGATCCTACTTTGGCGATGTTTGGCAACATGCCAAAGGGGGAAATTGTTGCGCTAATATCTTCTTTATTGCAATCTAAGTTTGTTAAGATTGAATTAAAAAAGAAATATGCCAGGTTATTATTAGATTTATTAGGCGAAGATGATTGGGAGCTGGCTCTGCTTTCCTGGTTAGGGGTGGGTGAGTTAAATCAGGAAGGTATCCAGAAGATCAAGAAGCTTTATGAAAAGGCTAAGGACGAGGACTCTGAAAACGGAGCCTCTTTACTTGACTGGTTTATGGAGATCAAGGATCTTCCTGAGCGTGAAAAGCACTTAAAGGTTATTATTAGGGCGCTATCGTTCGATCTGTCTTATATGTCTTCTTTTGAAGACAAGGTAAGAACATCTTCAATTATTAGTGATTTATGTCGGATAATCATTTTTTTATCACTTAATAACTATACGGATATTATTGCAATCTCCATTAAGAAAGATAAAGATGTCATTTTAAATGAAGTGCTATCTATTATTGAACATGTATGGTTAACAGAAGACTGGCTACTGGAGAGCCCTTCTCGGGTATCGATTGTCGAAGATAAACATGTTTATTATTTCCATTTATTGAAAGAATTTTTTGCATCATTACCAGATGCTTGTTTTATTGATAACGAACAGAGGGATAATACATTATTAATGATTGGTAAAGTAATTGATTATAAGGAGGATGTTGTGTGATTTAATTATTTTTTAATGAATATTTTTAAACTTATTAAGAGGTATATAATGGATAATTCAGTTACATCATCAATTTCTAGTGCGAGTACTTCGACATCGATGACCTATGATTTAGGGAACATGTCGAAAGATGAAGTTGTTGAGCTGTTTAAAAAAGTTGGCGTATTTCAGGCTGCGCTTATCATGTTTGCTTATATGTACCAGGCACAAAGCGAGCTATCTATTGCTACATATGCAGACATGAATGAGTCATCTAAGGAATCCACCGAGGCACAAAAAATGGCCAATTTGGTGGATGCCAAGATCGCTGAAGTTCAGTCTAGTTCGGAAAAGGATAAAAAGGTCAAACTTCCTGACGAAGTAATTAGTTATATTCAAGATTCACGAAATGGGATTTCCGTAAGTAGTGATATTGACATCACCAAAGAGTTGGGTGCTGGTGACCTGCAAACCGTAAAAGCTGCTATTTCAGCAAAAGCAAATAACCTGACAACGACGGTGAATAATAACCAGCTTACGTTGCAGCAAATGTCTAATACGCTGAATTTATTAACAAATGCTCGTTCAGATATGCAGTCGTTGCAATATCGAACTATTCAGGCAATAAGTTTTGGTAAATAACAGGAGATAACCATGCTTGAGACAAAAAGCGATATCCTGTCTACAACCTCAGGGGCTAATAGCACTACGTTTATTTCAGATATCACTCAATCTGAGCGGACTTCAACGCTGGATTTTCAACTGGTTAAATCCAGCGTTGCGTCAGTAAGTAAGGCTGATACTGGCATTTTACCGGTACCCCCGGCGGGTCATGCATTAGTAACCCCATCTGCTGCTGAAGATATTCTGAGCAAACTTTTTGGCGGCATCAGTGGTGATGTTATTAGTCGCACTGGTGAGACAGAATCACAGAGTAGTACACGAAGTACAACTGGCTATCCTTATCTTTCTCAGGTGAATAACGTTGACCCTCAGGCCATGATGATGATGGCCACTCTGTTATCCCTGGATGCCTCAGCGCAGAGAGTTGCGAGTATGAAAAACTCCAACGAGATCTACGCGGATGGACAAAATAAAGCGCTGGATAATAAAACGCTGGAGTTTAAAAAGCAGCTCGAAGAACAACAAAAAGCCGAAGAGAAAGCACAAAAAAGTAAAATTGTTGGTCAGGTCTTTGGTTGGTTAGGGGTTGCAGCAACTGCTATTGCAGCTATTTTTAACCCGGCACTCTGGGCTGTTGTTGCTGTTAGTGCAACAGCAATGGCACTGCAAACTGCAGTTGATGTTATGGGCGATGATGCTCCACAGGCGTTAAAAACAGCAGCGCAAGCTTTTGGCGGTCTATCTCTTGCCGCAGGTATTCTGACAGCCGGCATTGGCGGGGTGTCTTCACTTATATCTAAAGTTGGCGATGTCGCTAACAAAGTTGGTTCAAACATCGTAAAAGTAGTCACTACGCTGGCCGACACTTTTGTTGAAAATGTTGCATCGAAAATTTCGGCAGTGGCAAATGGTTTAACTACTTCTTCGCGCTCTATTGGTACAACTGTGCTGAATAATGACGCAGCGTATTATAATGTGTTATCACAGGTTTCTGCTTTTGCTGTGGAAAATTTAACTCGACAAAGTGAGTACTTAAGTCAGAGTGCGAAGGCAGAGCTGGAAAAAGCTACTCTCGAGCTGCAAAACCAGGCGAATTATATACAGAGTGCTTCTCAGCTGATGTCTGATTCTGCGCGAGTGAATAGCCGTATTGTCAGCGGTCGAGTTTAATTATTAAAGAGGCGTTTATTATGAATACTATCGATAATAACAATGCGGCAATCGCAGTTAATTCTGTTTTGAGCAGCACGACTGACAGCACCAGTTCAACAACTACATCAACTTCGTCAATCAGTTCATCTTTACTTACTGATGGCAGAGTGGATATTTCTAAACTTCTGCTGGAGGTTCAAAAACTGTTGCGTGAGATGGTCACCACATTGCAAGATTATCTTCAGAAGCAATTGGCGCAAAGCTATGACATCCAAAAAGCCGTTTTTGAGAGCCAAAATAAAGCTATTGATGAGAAAAAAGCCGGTGCGACAGCCGCTCTGATTGGTGGTGCTATCTCATCTGTCCTGGGGATTTTAGGCTCTTTTGCTGCCATTAATAGCGCAACTAAAGGCGCGAGTGATGTCGCTCAGCAAGCCGCTTCTACTTCTGCGAAGTCTATCGGTACAGTCTCTGAAGCTTCAACTAAAGCACTGGCGAAGGCTTCCGAAGGTATTGCAGATGCAGCAGATGATGCAGCTGGCGCAATGCAGCAAACTATCGCGACAGCTGCAAAAGCGGCCAGTCGTACATCCGGTATCACTGATGATGTTGCTACTTCGGCTCAGAAAGCTTCTCAGGTAGCTGAAGAGGCTGCTGATGCTGCTCAAGAATTAGCACAGAAGGCAGGATTATTAAGTCGCTTTACTGCTGCTGCCGGAAGGATTTCCGGTTCTACGCCATTTATTGTTGTTACCAGCCTTGCTGAAGGTACGAAAACATTGCCAACAACGATATCTGAATCTGTCAAGTCCAATCATGATATCAATGAGCAGCGTGCTAAATCTGTAGAAAATCTTCAGGCGTCGAATTTAGATACCTACAAACAGGATGTTCGCAGAGCGCAGGATGATATCTCTAGCCGTCTACGTGATATGACAACGACAGCCCGTGATCTTACTGACCTTATTAATCGCATGGGGCAAGCGGCTCGCTTAGCTGGGTAATTGATCATGGTCGATACGTTTAATGATGAAGTGTTTAATTACTATCTTGAACAAAAAGGGTACACAATACAGAAGGAGTTTCTTTGTGGCAGTGCCTTTTTTATCGGATGGCGGATTGAGACACCTTTTTTTTCATTAGCGTACAGACTGGATGAACAAGAACTGATTTTGTGCTCTTTTGAAGCACGTAACCAAACAGGGCTTAACGGCCCTGTTTTATCACTGACTCGTTTGCTCGAAGAGTTGTATCACCACTTTTCGGGTATTAAGAAAATCAGTGCGATGAAATCTAAGATTGGTTCAGATTCAGAACGTCAAAAGCGCGAAGAGTTGTTTAATTACTTCATCAGAAAGGGTGCCGTGCAGCAAGAAACAGAAGACGGAATTTGGTTCGTAATGAACGTAAATAGTTAAAAAAAATTATTGTATTAACTTCTGAGGGAAATTTAATGAATTTATCTGAAATTACTCAACAAATGGGTGAAGTAGGTAAAACGCTGAGCGATTCTGTGCCAGAGTTACTTAATAGCACCGATTTGGTTAATGACCCTGAAAAAATGTTAGAGTTGCAGTTTGCGGTTCAGCAATATTCTGCTTATGTTAACGTAGAAAGTGGAATGTTGAAAACGATAAAAGATCTGGTCTCAACCATTTCTAACCGTAGTTTTTAATTTTTATGGTTAATGATATTTCTGCTAATAAGATACTGGTGTGGGCGGCTGTAGCTGCGGCAAACCATAAGCTTCCCAAATATGCGGAAGCTATCCTGAATGTATTCCCACAAATTATACCTGATAAAAAAGATATCGCACATTTAGAATTTATTATCTTATTTGGATTAAATAGAAAAAATGATGCGATAAAGGCTTTGGAGGGCTGTATGGATGATGAGTCGAGTCAGTTATTGTACAGTTTGGTCCATGAGAATGTTAGTGGTTGGGTACGAGGATTTTAATTTATTTTGATTTAAAAATCATTTTATTATTCGTTTTGATATATATGAGAGTTAGCCAAGATTAGATATAAAGAGGCATAAATTATGCTTAATGGAATTAGTAACGCTGCTTCTACACTAGGGCGGCAGCTTGTAGGTATCGCAAGTCGAGTGAGCTCTGCGGGGGGAACTGGATTTTCTGTAGCCCCTCAGGCTGTTCGTCTTACTCCGGTGAGAGTTCATTCCCCCTTTTCTCCAGGTTCGTCGAATGTTAATGCGAGACCGCTTTTAATTATGAGCAGCCAGGTGACGTCATTTACTCCCTCTCGTCCGGCACCGCCGCCACCGACAAGTGGACAGGCATCGGGGGCATCCCGACCTTTACCGCCCATTGCACAGGCATTAATAGAGCACTTGGCTGCCTATGAGCAATCGAAGAAAGGATAACCAAATAATTTAAAACGATTAATCGATATTTTGTGTGTCAACTAATAAAAACCGATATCAAACTGTGTAGTAATAAATATGATTAGTAATATCGGTTTTGATTGGAGGGGTAATAAATAATGTATTATTATACGGTGAAAGTGGAGAAAGAGACGTTTTGTTAAAAGCGCACAGAGCTCAAAAGTCTGTTCGCTATTGATTGTGATAATCTGAAAGGCAGTAAACTCAGGTATACTGGCAATAGCGGACACCACCATTTGTTCTTTTTTTGCGCAGTTATCTGGTTATATTTTTCCTGAAGGCTACCAGGGAGATATTCCCCAGACGGGAGTGGCGGCGCTGATGGTTGTAGAAAATCTCAATGTATTTCCGTATTACTTAGATGGCTTCATCCCGGTTATTAAAACGATAGTTTCATTCTTCAGCGTTTACTATAAGTTTTTCATTGAGGTGTTGTCGTAACGGTTACCTTTACGCGGCATGGATGTTTTCAGACCAAACCGCTCCTGTATAGCCCGGTAATCGTGTGTGCAGTACTGCGAACCACGATTGGAGTGGTGGATTAGCCCGACTGGTGGGCGTTGCATTTCCCGGCGTTACCATACGTTTTTGCTGCCCACGTAGTTTCCTGTCCGCACCGATTTTGAGATTTTTCCTGATATCCTCAATGCCCCCTTGTATAACAAAGATGCTGTTAAAAACCATTGTTATGTATTACCTTTTTCCTATTATGGGAGGCTAATATTTCAAGAGGAAATAATACCCCCTAAAGTATCCCCAAAAGCAACTTGATACAGGTTGAGTCGATTGATCTCTGGACACAAAGAAAGCCTGATATATAAGGGATTAGAAGGGGTTTTGTTAACGTCGGGAGAGTTCAGAAGAGGCATTTTGGCGGAAGATCACAGGAGTCAAAATTGCCATATAACCATTTGATTCAAATCGTTTATATTTTTCTATTATAATTCATTTATACACATCCTTATACATATAATATCTATCGATTAATTTTTACACGTATCTTCACGCATGTTAACTCAGGAAAAAAATTTTTTTTCGAAAAAACTGTTCACACTGTTCACCTTTCTTTTTTCTCCTTTTATTTCAGTATGATAGGTGGTGAATAATGGGTGAAGGGTGAACACTGGATTGTTCACCTTCGGGGGATTCAGGGATAAAAAAAGACCGGCAGATGCCGGTCAGATGAGTCATGAGGGTCAGGTTGTTGCAGGGTCGTCACATTTTGGCAGCCAGTCGCCGTAGCTTTCCTCTTTCAGCGTCAGGTTGGTCTGTATCCCCTGTTTGGTATGGCGCTTCTCGTAATTCAGCCCGTATTCCTTCAGCATCACCGGCAGCCCCAGTCCGAACATTTTCAGACTGAGTACATTCCGGTAGCCGTTTGCCTCCATGTAGGCCAGATAGGCGTGATAGAGGTATTTACGGTAATTGCGCGGGATGATACTGGCGTTCCCCATATACATGCCGCTGGTCTGCGGCAGGGTTTCCAGATAGCCGATAAAATCAAACGTCGGGTCGGCATCCCGTTTGATGTTCAGTGCCTCGTCTGAGTTCTGCTGGGACTGAAGCAGTGACCGGGCGAGCATCGGGTCGCTGAATTTCTGCATCAGGTGACGCACGATGACCGCCAGCTCGCGGGTGATTTTGTCCTTAAGCTGCGGGTCGCGCTCCTGCGGGGCTATCTGTTCCGGGAAGTGAATAATCACCCGCCGGCGTGACACGCCGCCGCTGCGGTCGGTGAAGCGCATCGGGTTATTGTTCACGGCCAGAATTACCGCCGGGATATGCGTGGAGTACGCATCCCGGTATTTCGGGTCCACGGACACCGCATCGCCGCCGGTGATGGCCTTGAGTCCGGCACCGTCGCCGCTCCATTTTTCCTGGTCCGGCAGGCGTATCAGTGAGAAGCCAGTTAACGCGGCACGTTCACGCGGGGATTCCAGCGTCTCGATGGTGGCCGACGTGGCGTTATCCTCACCGGCCAGCAGGGTGGCTATTTCGGCCATGATACTTTTGCCGCTGCCGCCGGGACCGGTCACCTCCAGAAAGAGCTGCCAGTCGTAGCGGTTTGCCAGCACCATAAACAGTGCGGCCAGAATCACGTCGCGTTTTTCCGCACGACCACCGGCGGCACGGTCAAGCCAGCGCCAGAACGCGGGGGCGTGGGTTTCCAGCGTTTCCCCTTCCACCGGCGGGGTGAAATCCACATCGCACAGGGTGCGCATCCAGTGTGACGGACTGTGCGGGTGGAACGTGCCGTTCTGCGTGTCGAGCACGCCGTTACGAAAGCCAATCAGGCGGCGGGAGGGGGCTTCCTGCTGCGGAATAATCAGCTTCAGGGTGTCCACCACGGAGGCCACCTTCCCGGAGGAGAACGGCGCACGCAGCCGCTGAAACAGCCCGGCCACATCCCGGGCAAAGTCCTGTGGTGGCAGTACCTTCCAGACACCATTTTCATAGCGGGACAGAAGCTGGCCGTTGGCATCGACCGCGAGCGCCTCGCCGTAATGCTCATAGATACGCATGGCCTTTTCGCTGGTACTCATGGCGGAAAACTCCGCTTCGCTCATGGTGTCGAACGGGCTTTCAGCCGGTGGCCGGATGGCATCATAAATGGCCTTACGGGTGGCTTCCCCGCCGTACTGCGTGAAGGCATCATTCCAGTCACCGAAGACCGGCGGCAGGGCAACAACACCTTCACACGCATCTGCGGCTGCGGCGGCTTTTTTCTGGCCGTCACCGCTGAGGTCACGGTCAGCAGCAAGGACAATCTGACAGGCCGGATGCTTCTGCCGGGCAAGGCTGGCCAGAGAAAGGAGGTTCACGGAAGAAAGCGCCACCATCACCGTTTCACCGGTCAGGTGATGCACGGTAAGTGCGGTCGCGTATCCCTCCGCTATCCACAGACGTTTTCCGGCCTGATTCTGTCCTTCAAGGGTGTGACAGGTGCCCCTGACCTGTCCGCCTTTCAGGGTGCGCTTACGGCCGTCAGCACTGATTAACTGAAGGTTAACCAGTTCGCCGCTGTCGTCATACAGTGGCACCACAAGGTCACCGGCGCACCAGCTCACGCCACCGGCTCTGTGTGTGCCGGTCAGCATCCGGCATTCCCGGCCGGGAAAGCCCTTGCGGGTCAGGTAGGCGTTACCGGTTCCGGGACGGGTTTTTGCCATCAGGGTTTGTGCCAGTGCGGCGGCGTTCTTCCGGGCAGCGTCTGTTTCAGCGCCGGCGGCGGCCGTCACTGCCGGGTCAGCCGGGGGCAGGCTGCCGGTCACGGCAGCCACCTTTGCGGCCGCGTCGGACGGGGAAACACCAAACACCTTTTCAACCAGTTTCAGGCCGTCACCGGCACCACACTGATTGCAGTACCAGGTGCCGCGCCCCTCCCTGTCATCAAAACGGAAGCGGTCACTCCCGCCACAGACCGGACAGGGCTGATGACGGTTCTTAAGCACCTGAATCCCCAGCGCCGGGAGAATACGCGGCCAGTGGCCGAGCGCATGGCTGACGGTGGCGGTTACGTTCATTTTCATGGTGTTGTTCTCCTTCAGTGCAGTACCGGCGCTTTTATGTGACGGGCACAGAGTTCATCCATCACAACCAGCCCGAGAAAGGACAGCGACGGCGCGGCCTTCAGGGGGCCGGATTCCATTAAATCTTCCAGCAGGGCACAGGCTATCTGACGCCCTTTTTCCTCACCGTGCTGGCGCAGATAAAAGCCTTCCAGCTCAGCGGCGATGGCCGCCTCCAGTGATTCAAGGGTGAGATGCGGGTAGCGGTGCTGACGTTCGCACACGGTCAGCCAGGCACAGGCGACAGCACGACGGTAAAGGGCTGCGCGTAAGACGGGCGGTAAGGGTGTTTTCATTTGCTTTCCTCCCTGTGACAGATGACTGCATTCCGTGCCGGTTGCATTAACTGATAAGGCATATCTGCGTCTCCTGAAGACGTGCGTATCCCTGCGCGAATACGCACATTTAATTTTTCGGGTGTCGTTTTTTAATTACAGATAATTGCGGTAACTGTTATCCGGGGTGATTTCCGGGTCAGGCTCCGTGCGGGGAATTTCCCGCCATTCCCGCCATTCCCGCGCCACCGGTGCCGCCCGGCTGACCGGAACAGGGTCCTGCGGGTAAATATCCAGATATTTCTCCCGCCATTTCTGTAATTCCGGGTCGCCGGCCATTTCTTTCAGTACCGCATGCCGGTTTACGGGGCTACGTTTAAACAGGTCAGGACGGTCACAGGTAAATTCCCGCAGAAAACGCCCCAGCGGGATGTCTGTGGTGCGCCCGTCAGCGAGGATACGCACAAGGATACTGAATTTACGGCGGTACGGGTTCCAGACAATGTCCGGGCAGCGGTACGGCATTTCCCACGGAATACCGTCTTCCAGAATGCCGACCACGGCCACATCGGGAAAACCGGCAGAACGGTAAATCTCACCGGGCTGGGGAAAATCAAACATGCGTCTTGTCTCCCCGGTCTTTCTGCTGGGCGAGAAAATCGCGGCACAGGCCTTTGGCTTTCAGCTCATTCAGCACAAAATCAATATCTTCATTCAGGTAGCTGAAAATATGCGGAATGTAGAGCTGATGCAGGCCGGAGAGTTCACGGTGAATCAAATCACCCCCAACAAACTGGGATACGGCGCTGGCGCGGTTGAGCTTATGGTAAGCCTCAATGCTGAGGTGTTCACGGGCGTCATGACGCGCTGAGACGGTCTGAGGGGCTTTTTTATTACGCACGGGACACCTCCACCACCGGCAGACGGGCAGCAAGGGAGAGCACATAGTCACGGACAAGGGAACGGCGGGCGCTGCGTTCATCACCGGCGACGGTGCGAAGCATACAGATACGGGGATGACGGTCTGCGCGACGGACAGCCGCAAACACAAAGACAAATTCAGGGTGTGAGGGGGTAAGGGTTGTAGCCATGATGGCAGCCTCCGTTAGATAGCAGGTTACGCTATCGCCGGAGTTCTCACGCTCGATGGCGATAGCCCAGACGGGGGTGAGAATACCGGCTCTAACGGATACCGGCCAGCCCGGAGGCTGCCCCGCCTGAGCTACCATTGACTCTGCGGCATAATGAGCGGACGCGGGCAGGATGCACGGAGTGCCATCTGCACGACTGACCACACACCACACCATAATCTGGCGCTCTGTGGCGTTGATTGCGACACAAAAAAAGACGCATGGCGCGTCATATGTCGCCGTTAGATTGCTCGGGTTCTCACGCCCGGCTGCCGATTTTGCGGCAGCGGAAAAACTATATCCGCAAATGCCGGAAAAAGGCAAGCCAGAAAAAGGGACTTTTTGCAGAGCGGGCATCATCATGCGTCGTACCCCCGTTTGCGTCCGGCAATGCGCCCGGCCATCCATGCGGTGACTTCAGAGTGCAGCCAGGCCACATTTTTACCGCCAAGACTCACCTGCGGCGGAAATTCCCCCTTACGGATGAGTTCATAGATGGTCGAGCGTGACAGGCCGCACAGGTGCATCACTTCCGGCAGACGTAAAAAACGCTCCTGCGTGATGTCCGGCAGCGGCATCAGTGGCGTCACAGGGGCGGGAGACGGGGAAGAAAAAACAGCTTGCATCGGGCTACCTCGTTAATGTCCATACGGCACCGGATAAGTCCGTCCGGCTTCGGGTAGCGCTTTATTTTGTGAATATTTTTGGCAGACGCAACAGGGGGGATTTGTTCCGGCAGCCTTACAATGGCTGTGTGTTTTTTGCACATCAGCGCCAGATAGCTTTAAAACGCTCTGGAAGGAGCTGGAAAAAATTATAGTGAAATGCAAATTGTTTTTTCTTATTTATTTCAGTGAATTAATAAAAATAAACAGTAGTAAACAGCACAAAAAGTCCATCAACGGGTGAACAGTGGTGAACAGACGGTGAACAGTCATTACTGCGATTGTTCACCCTTTAACTTACTGTATTACTTATCTTTTTTCTTAAGGTGAACAGAGGTGAACAGTAAAATATAAAAAAAACAAACAGTAAGCCGGTTTTTCCTGCGACCTTTTCCTGGCTTGCCGGTCTGAGGATGAGTCTCCTGTGTCAGGGCTGGCACATCTGCAATGCGCCGTGTTGTTGCCCGGTGTACGTCACAATTTTCTTAACCTGAAGTGACGAGGAGCCGGAAAATGTCTGACAACACCATCCCTGAATATCTGCAACCCGCACTGGCACAACTGGAAAAGGCCAGAGCCGCTCATCTTGAGAACGCCCGCCTGATGGATGAGACCGTCACGGCCATTGAACGGGCAGAGCAGGAAAAAAATGCGCTGACGCAGGCCGACGGAAACGACGCTGACGACTGGCGCACGGCCTTTCGTGCAGCCGGTGGTGTCCTGAGCGACGAGCTGAAACAGCGCCACATTGAGCGCGTGGCACGCCGGGAGCTGGTACAGGAATATGACAATCTGGCCGTGGTGCTGAATTTTGAATGCGAACGCCTGAAAGGGGCGTGTGACAGCACGGCCACCGCCTACCGGAAGGCACATCATCACCTTCTGAGTCTGTATGCAGAGCATGAGCTGGAACACGCCCTGAATGAAACCTGTGAGGCGCTTGTCCGGGCAATGCATCTGAGCATTCTGGTACAGGAAAATCCGCTCGCCAACACCACCGGCCATCAGGGCTACGTCGCACCGGAAAAGGCTGTCATGCAGCAGGTGAAATCATCGCTGGAACAGAAAATAAAACAGATGCAAATCAGCCTCACCGGCGAGCCGGTTCTCCGGCTGACCGGACTGTCAGCGGCAACACTCCCGCACATGGATTATGAGGTGGCAGGCACACCGGCACAGCGCAAGGTGTGGCAGGACAAAATAGACCAGCAGGGTGCAGAGCTTAAGGCCAGAGGACTGCTGTCATGATTTACTGCCCGTCGTGTGGACATGTTGCTCACACCCGTCGCGCACATTTCATGGACGATGGCACCAAGATAATGATTGCACAGTGCCGGAATATTTATTGCTCTGCGACATTTGAAGCGAGTGAAAGCTTTTTCTCTGACTGTAAAGATTCAGGAATGGAATACATTTCAGGCAAACAGAGATACCGCGATTCACTGACGTCAGCCTCCGGCAGCATGAAGCGCCCGAAAAGAATGCTTGTTACCGGATATTGTTGTCGGAGATGTAAAGGCCTTGCACTGTCAAGAACATCGCGGCGTCTGTCTCAGGAAGTCACCGAGCGTTTTTATGTGTGCACGGATCCGGGCTGTGGTCTGGTGTTTAAAACGCTTCAGACCATCAACCGCTTCATTGTCCGCCCGGTCACACCGGACGAACTGGCAGAACGCCTGCATGAAAAACAGGAACTGCCGCCAGTACGGTTAAAAACACAATCATATTCGCTGCGTCTGGAATGAGGGCTGCCGGTTAACACCGGCCGTCGCCGCACACCGTATTTTTATTCTTCAGCATGATGAGAAAGAGATAACGATGGAAAGCACAGCCTTACAGCAGGCCTTTGACACCTGTCAGAATAACAAAGCAGCATGGCTGCAACGCAAAAATGAGCTGGCAGCGGCCGAACAGGAATACCTGCGGCTTCTGTCAGGAGAAGGCAGAAACGTCAGTCGCCTGGACGAATTACGCAATATTATCGAAGTCAGAAAATGGCAGGTGAATCAGGCCGCCGGTCGTTATATTCGTTCGCATGAAGCCGTTCAGCACATCAGCATCCGCGACCGGCTGAATGATTTTATGCAGCAGCACGGCACAGCACTGGCGGCGGCACTGGCACCGGAGCTGATGGGCTACAGTGAGCTGACGGCCATTGCCCGAAACTGTGCCATACAGCGTGCCACAGATGCCCTGCGTGAAGCCCTTCTGTCCTGGCTTGCGAAGGGTGAAAAAATTAATTATTCCGCACAGGATAGCGACATTTTAACGACCATCGGATTCAGGCCTGACGCGGCTTCGGTGGATGACAGCCGTGAAAAATTCACCCCTGCGCAGAACATGATTTTTTCGCGTAAAAGTGCGCAACTGGCATCACATCAGTCCGTGTAAAATTCCCCGAAAATCCGCCCGTTTTTACTGAAAAAAGCCATGCATCGATAAGGTGCATGGCTTTGCATGCGTTTTCCTGCCTCATTTTCTGCAGACCGCGCCATTCCCGGCGCGGCCTGAGCGTGTCAGTGCAACTGCATTAAAACCGCCCCGCAAAGCGGGCGGGCGAGGCGGGGAAAGCACCGCCCGCCAGCAGTAAAGTGTTTATTTATAGCGCGTCTCTGTGCTCACAAGGTAAGTACATGCAGTTGGGGTAAAGAGTGATAAAGTGCACTATTTGTTGTCACTTGGCTGTGATGCGATAATGCAATTAACTCCATTGTAATTACTGTTTCTAGTGCAATTTGCTTTAATATTTAATTCATTTAGTTGATTTGTCTTTTGCGGGGCTTTAAAGCACAGTAGAGAAATAAAAATAGTTAACAGAACAGCTAAAACCCCAAAGTAGAAAAGGTTAGCTTTTCCAGTACTATGCATATTTTTCCAGAGCAAAATATCTTTTGGGCTACTTTTTCCTATGGTTTCTGTAAGATTAATTCCTGGGATGTCGGATGCAATTTCTTTTTCGAGTTCTGAACCTTTCTTTACAGCTCCAAGAAGTAATGGGTGATACCAGTAAACGTCAACAAAATAAAATAACAACCAAACAACAGATGCCCCGAAAGCAAGAATGGCAGCAACAGAGTAATGATTGCCAAAGGCTATAAATTCAGCGCCGGAATTAAAGCTTACACCAATTGCACCAATAAATGCAGACAAGATCAAAATTCCGAAGTTTCTAACCTTCATCTCAAGATCATTAAAATGTTTCTGAACGTCAACAACTGTCTTCCAGATATCAATTTTCAACTTGAGATTTTCTAATTTTATAGCGTCATCATGTTTCTTTAATTCTAGATCGTTCATTCTATTTTCCTTTAAATTTGGTAAATTCAAAAAAAGACAAAATATCTGAAAATTGTTTGGCTACATATGTGGGTTTTGCTCCGAAGGCATTTTCTTTAATTTTTCTTTCCCTTTCAACATCAGCATCAGTCCAGTGGGTTACCGCACGGAGTAATTCATATCCCTCCTTGTTCTCTTCAAAATGATTCGTTCCATAGCTTGCAAAAACATCTGATACGTTTGCTTTTTGGGCCATTTCTATATCTTTCATTTCACTGTCACCTATATATACACACTCTTCTGGTGTGGCACCAATTGATTTTATTATGTCCAGAAGAAGTTGTGGGTTTGGTTTAATTTCATCAATAGGTGTATATTCTTGCTTTGTCAGCATTAGATTATATTTATCTTGTTTTTTCTCACCATCAGGGATTTCATGATCTTCAGGAGAGAAAAGGACATCAATCACACCATCTAATCCTAATCTTGTTAAGCGGAAATTGGAGTAATAAGCTTTGGATTCAGTGTACGCGACAATATAACACCCTTTACTTTTTAATACACTCAAAGTGTCCATTACTGTTGGGTACAGAGAAAGATATTTCTTTCTCTCACTTCTGAAAGCGTGTATAGCATCATCCATAACTAAATTGATGGAGTTTCTATCACCATATTTTTCTTGTAAAAGAGGTATGCTTTCTAGAATAAAAGAGTATTCGGCAGTACCATATTTTTGATGAATCGGTTTTATCTGTGCAATAAGCTCGTCTTTAGAAAAACCGGAAATCTCAACGACTTTATTTAGCATTGCATTAAAGCTATGATACCAAACGCTAAACCAGTCGAATAGTGTGTTATCTAAATCAGTTATAAGTACTGTCTTCTTCATTTTCAATCCTTACTATATTGTTAATTTACAGTATACAGCATTAACTTCTATTATTCTATGCTTTATCTCTATTAAGGATATAATCACTGTACCACTGCATCATAGAACTTCTCTTTTCTAAATATTGGGCATGATTATAAGTGCCTCGAATACTATTCTTATCAACATGAGCCAATTGTAATTCTATCCATTCGCTGTTAAATCCGTACTCATGCAAAATAGTAGACATTGTATGGCGGAATCCGTGGCCCGTAGCTCTTCCTTTATAGCCAAGTAATTCTATTACTTGGGATACACTTTCTTTAGAAATTGGCTTAGTGTGATTATTACGGCCGATAAAAATATATGGATAGTTTTTGGTGATTAGCTTGAGTTGTTGAAAAATTTCAACTACTTGAGTGGAGAGTGGTACAAGATGTGGTCGGCGCATTTTCATTCGTTCGGCCGGTATTTCCCATACCTTTTTTTGTAAATCAATTTCGTCCCAAGTGGCAAAACGCATTTCCTGTGTCCTGACTCCAGTAAGCATCACAATTTTAGTTGCATTTTTAGTGATTATGCTACCTGTGTAAGCCTCAAGATCTCTGACAAAATGAGGGAGTTCTTCTGCTGATAGAAAAGGATGATGTTTTTGCTTCGGTACAGCTAATGCGATAGCTAAATCAGGTGCTGGATTGTATTCAGCGCGGCCAGTGATGATCGCGTAGCGAAACACCTCTCCGCATCGTTGACGTACTTTTCTGGTTTTCTCCAACGCTCCACGTTTTTCTATGCGTTTAAGAACTTCAAGCAGTTCTAGGGGTTTAATTTCAGCTATTGGCCGTTTACCAATGAAAGGAAAAACATCCTGTTCAAATGTTTTAATAATTTCTTCGCGATAAGCTAAAGTCCAGCGATCTGCTTTTGCTGCATGCCATTCTCTGCTAACGGCCTCAAAAGAGTTTTCAGTTGATAATTTCTGAGCAATTTTCTGAGCCTTACGCTCTGCTACTGGATCAATGCCGTTTGCTACCTGCTTACGAGCCGTATCGCGTTTCTCACGTGCTTCTGCGAGGCTTACTAAATCGTAGCTGCCAAATGACATTAACCGCGCTTTCCCTGCAAACCGGAAACGGAAACGCCAGCCTTTCGAGCCATCGGGATTGATAAGCAATGACAGACCTTGTCCATCGTTTAATGTGTATGGTTTGTCTTGTGGTTTTGCACGTTTGATCTGTATATCGGTTAGGGCCATGTGTATAACTGAAAACTACGTATAAAAAATCTATACACATTACTATACATATTTTTCGCGGATTCAGGGAGATGATCTCGGACTATTACGGACAAGCTGATTATTCATCGCATTGAATATAAATGATTTTATGGAGTGTCTCGGAACTGGCTGGATGAGGTTTGGCGGAAGATCACAGGAGTCGAACCTGCCCGGGACCGCTGGCGGCCCCAACTGGATTTGAAGTCCAGCCGCCTCACCGGAGACGACGATCTTCCGCGCCTCGATTGCTACATGGAGGCGGGGCGCATTATAGCTACTTCCTTGAGTTTCTACATCCCCCAGATCAGTTTTTTCCGCCTAATACACGCAGCGTATTATCACGAAAGCATTATAGTTCATATAAAACCCATATTTTACAATGATATATGAGCGGAATTAACGCTACCACGATCACATAAAACAAGAATCATAAATTAATAACCAGATATCGGAATATTCGCTCTCACAGGGATGGTTTACAAAATGCGTTATCGGTCTCAGCACCCCTATAGCATCAAGGAAAAGCAGATGAAGAGTGAAGTGTTGTCCGTTAAAGAGAAAATTGGTTATGGCATGGGAGACGCCGCCAGCCACATTATTTTCGATAACGTAATGTTATATATGATGTTCTTTTATACCGATATTTTTGGCATTCCTGCCGGATTTGTCGGAACCATGTTTTTGGTCGCTCGTGCACTGGATGCGATTTCCGATCCTTGCATGGGGTTGTTGGCCGATCGAACGCGCTCTCGCTGGGGTAAATTTCGTCCGTGGGTACTGTTTGGCGCACTGCCATTCGGGATCGTCTGTGTACTGGCCTATAGCACGCCAGATCTCAGTATGAACGGAAAAATGATTTATGCAGCAATTACTTATACCCTACTTACCTTACTTTATACCATCGTCAATATCCCTTACTGCGCATTGGGTGGTGTAATCACCAATGACCCGACTCAGCGTATCTCGCTGCAATCCTGGCGTTTTGTGCTGGCGACCGCGGGAGGCATGCTCTCTACTGTTCTGATGATGCCACTGGTTAATTTAATTGGTGGTGATAATAAACCACTCGGTTTCCAGGGCGGTATCGCGGTCCTTTCCGTGGTGGCATTCATGATGCTGGCATTTTGTTTCTTCACCACTAAAGAACGCGTTGAAGCACCACCTACAACAACGTCTATGCGGGAAGATTTACGTGATATCTGGCAAAACGACCAGTGGCGGATTGTCGGTTTACTAACCATTTTCAATATCCTGGCGGTGTGCGTACGCGGTGGGGCGATGATGTATTACGTCACATGGATTTTGGGCACGCCGGAAGTGTTTGTCGCTTTTCTCACCACTTATTGCGTGGGTAACCTGATTGGTTCCGCACTGGCGAAACCGCTGACCGACTGGAAATGTAAAGTCACTATCTTCTGGTGGACGAACGCCCTGCTGGCAGTGATTAGCCTCGCGATGTTCTTTGTTCCCATGCAGGCCAGCATCACTATGTTTGTCTTCATCTTCGTGATTGGTGTGTTGCATCAACTGGTGACACCTATCCAGTGGGTAATGATGTCCGATACCGTCGACTACGGCGAGTGGTGCAATGGTAAACGCCTGACCGGGATCAGTTTTGCTGGCACGCTGTTTGTGCTCAAACTGGGGTTGGCCTTCGGCGGCGCTCTTATCGGCTGGATGCTGGCTTATGGCGGATATGATGCGGCAGAAAAAGCGCAGAACAGCGCCACGATTAGCATCATTATTGCGCTATTCACGATTGTTCCGGCGATCTGTTATTTGCTGAGCGCGATTATCGCTAAACGCTACTACTCACTCACGACGCACAATCTGAAAACCGTTATGGAACAGCTGGCTCAGGGCAAACGCCGTTGCCAGCAACAATTCACCTCTCAAGAAGTGCAGAACTAAGGAACGGCAATGAAAATTAGCGATGGAAACTGGTTGATTCAACCTGGCCTCAATTTGATTCACCCGCTTCAGGTGTTCGAGGTTGAACAGCAGGGTAATGAAATGGTGGTCTATGCTGCCCCCCGTGATGTACGTGAACGTACCTGGCAGCTTGACACGCCTTTATTTACGCTGCGCTTTTTCTCCCCACAGGAAGGTATTGTCGGTGTGCGGATTGAGCATTTTCAGGGGGCGCTGAATAACGGTCCTCATTATCCGCTCAATATTTTGCAGGACGTGAAGGTCACAATCGAAAACACAGAACGTTATGCTGAGTTTAAAAGTGGCAACTTAAGCGCGCGTGTCAGCAAAGGTGAGTTCTGGTCACTGGATTTTCTGCGCAACGGCGAACGTATTACCGGTAGTCAGGTGAAAAATAATGGCTACGTGCAGGACACGAATAATCAACGCAATTATATGTTTGAGCGGCTTGATCTTGGCGTTGGCGAAACAGTTTACGGTCTGGGAGAGCGCTTTACTGCCCTGGTGCGCAATGGCCAGACGGTAGAGACCTGGAACCGGGACGGCGGCACAAGTACTGAACAGGCGTATAAAAATATCCCGTTCTACATGACTAACCGTGGTTATGGGGTACTGGTCAATCATCCCCAGTGTGTCTCTTTTGAAGTGGGATCGGAGAAAGTCTCCAAAGTGCAGTTCAGCGTTGAGAGTGAATATCTCGAATACTTTGTTATCGACGGCCCGACGCCGAAAGCGGTACTTGATCGTTATACCCGCTTTACTGGTCGTCCGGCGCTGCCGCCCGCGTGGTCCTTCGGCCTGTGGCTAACCACTTCATTTACCACCAACTACGACGAAGCGACGGTAAACAGCTTTATCGATGGTATGGCGGAACGCAATCTGCCACTGCATGTTTTCCACTTTGACTGTTTCTGGATGAAAGCCTTCCAGTGGTGCGATTTTGAGTGGGACCCGCTGACTTTCCCGGACCCGGAAGGGATGATCCGCCGCCTGAAAGCGAAAGGGCTGAAAATCTGCGTCTGGATTAACCCCTATATCGGTCAAAAATCCCCCGTCTTTAAAGAGTTACAAGAGAAAGGCTATTTACTCAAACGCCCGGACGGTTCGCTATGGCAGTGGGATAAATGGCAGCCAGGTCTGGCGATTTATGACTTTACCAATCCGGATGCCTGCAAATGGTACGCCGACAAACTGAAAGGTCTGGTCGCGATGGGCGTTGATTGCTTTAAGACCGACTTTGGCGAACGTATTCCAACCGATGTTCAATGGTTTGACGGTTCCGATCCGCAGAAAATGCATAACCATTATGCGTACATCTACAACGAACTGGTGTGGAACGTGCTCAAGGACACCGTTGGTGAGGAAGAAGCTGTCTTGTTTGCCCGCTCGGCCTCCGTCGGTGCGCAGAAATTCCCGGTACACTGGGGTGGCGACTGTTACGCTAACTACGAATCAATGGCGGAAAGCCTGCGCGGTGGTTTGTCTATTGGCCTTTCAGGTTTTGGCTTCTGGAGCCACGATATCGGCGGCTTTGAAAATACCGCTCCGGCGCACGTTTACAAACGCTGGTGCGCGTTTGGTTTGCTCTCCAGCCATAGCCGTTTACACGGTAGCAAATCTTATCGTGTGCCGTGGGCCTACGATGATGAGTCCTGTGATGTGGTGCGCTTCTTCACGCAACTGAAATGCCGCATGATGCCGTATCTGTATCGTGAAGCTGCACGTGCAAACGCCCGGGGTACGCCGATGATGCGGGCCATGATGATGGAGTTCCCGGACGATCCGGCTTGTGATTACCTTGACCGTCAATACATGTTAGGCGACAACGTGATGGTTGCGCCTGTGTTCACTGAAGCGGGCGATGTGCAGTTCTACCTGCCGGAAGGTCGCTGGACACACCTGTGGCACAACGATGAACTCGACGGTAGTCGCTGGCATAAACAGCAGCACGGCTTCCTGAGTCTGCCCGTTTATGTGCGTGATAACACTCTACTGGCGCTGGGCAACAACGATCAACGTCCCGATTACGTGTGGCACGAAGGCACGGCATTCCACCTCTTTAATCTGCAAGACGGGCATGAAGCCGTCTGTGAAGTGCCCGCTGCTGACGGATCGGTGATCTTTACTTTAAAAGCAGCACGTACTGGCAACACGATTACTGTGACTGGTGCGGGCGAGGCGAAGAACTGGACACTGTGCTTGCGCAATATTGTGAAAGTAAATGGTCTGCAAGGCGGTTCGCAGGCTGAAAGTGAGCAGGGACTGGTGGTGACTCCTCAAGGGAATGCGCTGACAATTACGTTGTAATCTATTGAAGAATGCCGGATACGAATGGTTTTGTGTCGTATCCGGTAAATAATCTCACATCTGGTAATAAATATTTCTTCCATCGTATTTGCGAGCATGATCACGATTATTCATCGCGAAAATGTGATCTGTGCTGAAAAATATCCCTTAACCGCCTTGCTTTGTTTTATCACTGTCCGGATTACGGACAGATTTTAGTATTGTTGTGAAATTATTCTGCTTTATATTTACCCTCAGAGATGGCAACTGAAGCTCTTCCACATGGGGCTTCTTAATCTGTGATAAGGGTAAAAAATGCAAATGATTACCTCGCGACAAAACAGATTATTACGATTCCTTTTACCTCGAAGGGAATATACGACTATTGTTACGATTGCCGGCTATTTAAATGTTTCGGAAAAAACCATTCAACGTGATTTACGTTTACTTGAGCAATGGCTGGGGCAATGGAGAATAAATGTTGAGAAGCGTGCTGGCGCGGGTGTGATGTTAAGCGCGGAGAATATTGCTGATTTGCTGCATCTTGATCATTTGTTGGGAGCAGAATGTGAAGAGATTGATGGTGTAATGAATAATGCCAGGCGCGTTAAAATAGCGTCGCAGTTATTAAGTGAAACACCGAATGAAACGTCGATCAGTAAATTGTCAGAACGCTACTTTATCAGCGGAGCCTCTATTGTTAATGACCTGAGAGTAATTGAGTCCTGGCTTGCGCCGTTGGGGTTATCGTTGATCCGCAGCCCAAGTGGTACGCATATTGAAGGTAGTGAAGGGCAAGTCCGACAGGCAATGGCATTACTGATTAACGGCATTATTAACCATAATGAGCCGCAAGGTGTCGTGTATTCACGTCTGGATCCCGGAAGTTATAAAGCATTAGTCCATTATTTTGGAGAAGAAGAGGTGTTATTTGTCCAGTCATTGTTACTGGATATGGAAAATGAATTAAGTTGGTCTTTGGGAGAACCTTATTACGTTAACATTTTTACTCACATCCTTATTATGATGTATCGCAACACGCACGGGAATGCGTTATCAAGAGAAGAAGATCAAACCAGGCAATATGATGAAAATATCTTTAATGTTGCCAGTCAGATGATTCATAAGATAGAACAACGAATTGCACATACATTGCCCGATGATGAAGTCTGGTTTATTTATCAATATATCATTTCATCAGGTGTGGCGATTGATGGACAAAAAGATGTTAGCATTATTTCACATATGCAGGCCAGCAATGAAGCGCGTCTGATTACCTGGCGTTTAATTACGGTATTCAGTGACATCGTGGACTGCGATTTTAGTGAAGACAGCGCATTATATGATGGCTTATTGGTGCATATTAAGCCGCTGATTAACCGTCTAAATTATCGCATTCATATCCGTAATCCATTGCTGGAAGATATTAAAGCAGAATTAGCGGATGTCTGGCGGTTGACGCAATATGTGGTGAATCAGGTATTTAAAACCTGGGGTGAGAATGCAGTGAGCGAGGATGAAGTGGGTTACCTGACCGTTCATTTTCAGGCTGCGATGGAGCGGCAAATTGCCCGTAAACGTGTATTACTGGTCTGTTCAACCGGAATCGGAACTTCGCATCTACTGAAAAGCCGTATTCTGCGAGCATTTCCTGAATGGACGATTGTTGATGTTATTTCAGCAGCAAATTTATCACAAGTTTTGCCTGACAATATCGAACTGATTATTTCGACCATTAATTTGCCTACAGTCACTATGCCGGTCGCTTATGTTACCGCTTTTTTTAATGATGCCGATATTAAGCGGGTCACTGAAATGGTGATTACGGAAAAATTACATCATGCGACGTCTCGGGTCGTTGAAATTTAATGTCAGAATTTTATGAGGTATGACGAATGGACATAACAAAAATCCTGAATACGAATCGCGTTATTTTAGATATGCAAGCGACGAATAAAGCGGAGGCGATTGAAGAATTAACTAATCTTCTCAAAAAAGATGGTGCGATCGATTGTCGGGAAACCTTTATTAAAGATGTCTGGCAGCGCGAAGCGGAAGGCTCGACTGGTTTTGAAAATCATATTGCGATCCCGCATGGTAAATCTTCAGCTGTGATTAATACTACGCTGGCAATTGGCCGTACCCGCCAGGATATTCCCTGGGAAACGCTGGATGGCAGTAGCGTGCGCTGTATTATTTTATTTGCGGTACGTCTTGAAGATCAAAATACCACCCATATCCGTTTACTTTCCCAGGTCGCGGGCGCGCTGGCGGATGATGACATCATAGAACAATTGTTAGTTGAGACGAGTCCGCAAAAAATCATTGATCTCTTTAGTCAGTATGCACAATCCGATGTCTGCTAAATAACAGGGAGTATGTCATGAATATTGTCTGTGTTGCCGCCTGTACGGCGGGTATTGCTCATACCTATATTGCTCGTGAAAAGTTAATCAAAGGAGCAAAAGCTCTGGGCCATACCATTAAAGTTGAAACCCAGGGAACCATTGGTACAGAAAATGAATTACAGGCGGCAGATATCTCTGCTGCTGACGTCGTGATTCTTGCTGTAGATGTGAAAATAAAAGGAGAAGAACGCTTCACCAATAAACGTATTGTGCGAGTAAAGACAGAGATCGTCATTAAATCGCCCGTTCAATTTCTTGAAAAGGTCGAAAAATCACTGGGAAACAAATGATCCTTATACTGGAGGGATCTTAATATGAAAGACAATAAAATTCCGGTTTCACAGGAAATTAAAAAACATTTATTAACCGGCATCTCGTGGATGATACCCCTTATTGTGGCCGCCGGGATATGTATTGCGTTGGGGCAAGTTCTTGGCGGTACAGATGTTGGTGAAAAAACAGGAACAATCCCGTGGATGCTTAATCAGATTGGCGGCTGGGGAATGGGGCTGATTGTGCCGCTGATTAGCGCGGCAATTGCCTATTCTATTGCCGATCGTCCCGGATTTGCCCCGGGCCTGATTGTCGGCTTTCTCTGCGGGCAAATCCATACCGGATTTATTGGCGGTATGTTGGGTGGTTTCCTGGTGGGCTACACCATTTTGCTACTTAAACGCTATATCCGCCTGCCGCAGTCGATGCAAGGACTCATGCCAATCATGGTGTTGCCGGTATTAAGCACCATTATCGGTGGGCTGTTAATGATGACGCTGATTGGTAAACCCATCGCCTGGTTACAAGAAGCACTGATTCATTTGCTCGAGTCGATGCAGGGTGGATCGCGCTTCCTGATGGGGGCCATACTTGGCGCGATGGCAACCTTCGATTTCGGTGGTCCGGTCAACAAAACCATGTCGCTGTTTTCCGATGGCTTGCTGGTCAGTGGCGTCTACGGACCAGAAGCCGTGAAATTTGTCGGCTCAATCATCCCTCCGTTTGGCATCACACTTTCGTTCTTACTGACACGCCATAAATACACCCGTGCGGAGCGCGAGGCGCTGAAAGCCGCGTTTCCGATGGGGATCTGCATGATCACTGAAGGAGTCATTCCGATCGCCGCGCGTGACCTGTTGCGAGTAGTGGGATCTTGTGTGGTGGCATCGGCGGTCGCGGGCGGCTTAATCATGGTGTGGGGCGTGGAGAGTCCGGTTCCGCATGGCGGCATGTTTGTTGTGCCTCTGTTCACCCATCCTCTGCTGTTTTGCCTGGCGCTGGGTATAGGCACGGTGATTTGTGGCGTGATGCTTTCACTCTGGAAGAAACCGGTAACGGAACGCGACGAAGAGTTTGATGAACTGAGCGATCAAAAGCTGAAAGATGAAGAGATCACTTTCACCCTCGAATAACCGGAGGCCCTATGTTTGCCGATATGAAAAGTATGGTGATGAAAGCCTGGCATGAACATTACGCCTTGCTGGCGATCAACTGTATGAATCTGGAAAGTGCTCACGCAGCTATCCGCGTGGCGGAGAAGAATCGCGCTCCGATCATTCTCAATCTCTATCAGGGGCATCTGGCGCATTTTCCTGCACCCGTCGCGGCGGCAGTGGTTAAAACGCTCGCGGAATCTGCCTCAGTACCGGTCACTCTGGCGCTTGATCATGGCAAAAATCCGGACTGTATTCGTCAGGCGTTTCGTGCTGGTTTCAGCGGATTAATGATTGATGCTTCTGCTTTTCCCCTGGAGGAAAACGTGCGCCAGACCAGGGCGGTGGTGGAACTCGCCGCCAGCGCGCAGCTCTGCGTGGAAGGCGAACTGGGCCATCTGGCAGATGCGCCGCGTTACGACCAGGCCGCCAATGCAGACATGATGACGCAACCCACTGATGTGGAAGCGTTTATCGCGCAGACAGGCATTGATCTACTGGCCGTCTCGGTAGGCACGGCGCACGGCATGTACGCGCCTGGTGTTGTACCTGCTATTGATTTTCAGCGTCTGGCGGAGATTTTCCACTGCTCGAGCGTGCCTCTGGCATTACATGGCGGTAGCGGTACGCCGTTCGATCAGCTCCAGCTCTGTACGACGCTGGGGGTAGCAAAAATCAACGTGGGGGCGGCCATTTTTGAACGGGGGAAATCCGCGCTCCTGCATACCCTCTGTCACGATATATCCATTGAACTGGTGGACGCGCTGAAAGCTATGGAACTGGCCTTCGAAGAAGCGATTACACCGTATTTACAGGCGAGCGGCGCTATCGGCAAAGCCTGATTCATTTTCTGTCATGGCCTTTATGCCAGTGCAATAACGCACCGGCAGGGCGGACTACACGCTGAAACTGGAGATTTAACATGTTAGTTTCGATGAAAGAATTACTGCAACCTACCCGCCAGCACGGCTTTGCCATTGGCGCATTTAATGTGGCGGATGACTGTTTCCTTCGCGCAGTCGTGGATGAAGCAGAAGCGACAAATACTCCGGCGATTATTGCCATCCATCCCAGCGAACATGATTTTGTGGGCGATGCCTTTTTCGCTCACGTTCGCGAAATTACCCAGCGTAGTCCGGTCCCGTTTGTACTGCACCTCGATCATGGTGCCTCTGTAGAGCATGTTTTGCGTGCGATTCGCTGCGGATTTACCTCAGTAATGATCGACGGTTCGCTGCTGCCGTATGAAGAAAACGTGGCGCTGACCGCAGAAGTGGTTCGCCTCGCTCACGCGGTTGGCGTATCGGTTGAGGGTGAACTGGGAACCATCGGACAAACAGGAACGTCGGTAGAAGGTGGTGTTTCACAAGTGACCTACACAGATCCGGCGCAGGCCGCCGATTTTATTGCTCGTACAGGTGCCGACACACTGGCTGTGGCGATTGGTACAGCGCATGGCATCTATCCAAAAGGGATGCAGCCGAAGCTGCAAATGGACATTTTGCGCGACATTGCCGGACGTATTGATATTCCGCTGGTGCTACACGGTGGTTCGGCAAACCCGGACGCGGAGATTGCTGAATCAGTTACGCTCGGCGTCGGCAAAATCAATATCTCCAGCGATATGAAATACGCCTATTTCCAGAAAGTGCGTGAAATTCTCGCTAAAGAGAGCTGGTGGGACCCGAACGTCATCTATCCGGATGCGATTAACGCGGCGCGGGAAGTCATTCTCCACAAAATGAAACTGTTCGGTTCGCTCGGTAAAGCATCACTGTACTAAGCCAGAAGGGCGGGGTGACCCGCCTTTTACGCAACAAGGAACGAGATATGCACTATCTGGGGTTGGATATTGGTGGGACCAAAATCGCCGCCGTTGTCATGGATGCGCATGGCTGGGAGATTCGCCGTTACCGCTGCCCGACGCAAAAGTCGACATATCAACAATTTGTCTCATGCGTTGTGGCGCTTATCGAGCAGATTAGGCGGGACGTTCAACGACCGATGCTGACAGGGATCGCCTTACCCGGCAGTATCTCGCCACTCACTGGCCTGATTAAAAACGCGAATATTCAGGTGATTAACGGTCATGCGTTACAGGCTGATTTGCAGCAATTGCTTGGGCAACCGGTGGTGATAGCCAATGATGGTAACTGTTTCGCGCTATCAGAAGCTTGCGACGGTGCCGGGCAAGATTATGACGTGGTATTTGGTATTACGCTTGGTACGGGCTGCGGCGGTGGCATTGCCATCAAGCAACGACCGTTTATAGGGGCCTGGGGAAATGCTGCCGAATGCGGTCATATCACGTTGCCAGGCTATACGGAGCAGGAAGATGGTCCATCAGTCAGTTGCTATTGCGGCAAACACAACTGCGTGGAGTCGTTTGTTTCCGGCAGCGGTTTTAGTGAACGCTATCAACAGATGACTGGTAACTTGCTCACTCCTGCGGCGATTGTCACCCTGGCACAACGTGGTGATGCTTGTGCCATGCAGCAGGTGGCACGTTTTCGCCAACAGCTTGCCCGCACGCTGGCAACCATCGTTAACGTTGTTGACCCTGGCGTGATTGTGATCGGCGGCGGGCTTTCGAATGTGGAACTGCTTATCACCGATCTGAACGCAGAAGTCGCTCCACTGGTTTTCACCGATCAATTCACCACTCCCATTGTAAAAGCACAGCACGGCGACAGTAGCGGAATGCGTGGCGCTGCCTGGCTTGCTATGCGCAACGGAGAAGCCAATGAAACGTTCACAAATTAATTATGTTATTGATAAAGCACATGCCATTGCGCAGACCTTCCGCGTTTGTTTGCCAGAGTTCGCCTATTTTACGGTGGATGACTGGCTGCAGCGGGAACGGGATAACTGGCAAGAAGTGGTCGACTTACAGCTCGGTTGGGATATCACCGATTTTGGTCGTGGTGATTTCAACCAAACGGGACTAACACTGCTAACGATGCGCAACGGCGCGCTGGGGTCGGCGGCATATCCAAAACCGTATGCTGAGAAAATGTTGCAGATCCAACAAGATCAGCAGACTCCCTGGCATTTTCACACCCACAAAATGGAAGATATCCTCAATCGGGGCGGTGGAGACTTATGCATGCAGTTGGCCTGGGCCAACGAAGCCAATCTCTGTGATGATCAACGAGTCATTACCGTGAGTGTTGATGGTCAGCGGCGTACCATGAAACCTGGTGAAACGCTGGTGCTAAAGCCGGGGCAGGGCATTTGCCTGCCACCGCGTCTGTATCATCGCTTCTGGGCGGAAAAAGCGTTTGTTCTCGGCTGGGAAATCTCGATGGTAAATGATGACCAACACGATAATTATTTTCTTGAGCCGGGAGGACGTTTTCCTGCGATAGAAGAAGATGAATCGGTGAAATGGTTATTGTGCAGTGAGTATGGAATTTTGCGCTAATAACGGGGAACGCTAGCGCTGATATCCGCTAGCGTCCTTATTTTTACTGCACCGGCTCCGTCGACGTAACTTCACCACTGGAAACTACGCCCGCATTCATGGTTTGAGTCACTTGCTGCTTTGCGGCATTCACGGCATGCAATTGCCCGCTAACCGTAGGTTTCAGCGGGACATTGGCCTGAATATCGCCACTGGCAGTAAGCTGAATATTGCCGTCGCCAGTCAACAGTAATTCAGGCCATCCCCACTGTTGCAAAATATTCACCGGCACACCGCGTCCATTCAGGCTGATATGGGTCTGACGTTGTGGCGTTTGTGAAACACTGGCAGTGGCTTCCAGAATGCCTTTTTCAGTAAATGCACTCAGTTCGCTGATATTCACCGTGCTGCTGTTGGCGGTCAGCGCCAGCGACGGGCGACGAACATCAACACGATTGAATGTCGCGGCGGCGGCATTCAGATTCGCCGAGCCACTCCAGACGCCCCATTTATGATCGGTAACCAGCGTCAGGTTGGCACCGTAACCATCGAGCGTGGTGAGCTGCCACGGGAAGTCAGGGTCGATATCAATGATCAGATTGCGGCTGGCGCTAAATCTCTTCAGTTGCAGGCTGTTTAACCAACCGGGTGTCGTTTCCATCCACAACTGTTGCCAGTTTTTCGGCAAGGTATATTCCAGCCCGGCAATTGCCGCATCATCAAGGATCAACGTTTTCCCGTCACGCAGCCAGTTCCCTGACGTTCTGACCATACCCCCTTCCCAGCGGCTGGTGAACTGGCGCAGCGCTACGCCCTGCGGGGAAAATTCCGCGTTTATAATCGGGTCAAATAAATGCAGCGAACCATAAATGAACTCGCTAGCGTTCATCGACAGTTTGCCTTCTTGTGTCTGCCAGTCATCTTTACTGAAGGTCATGTTGCGCAAGCTGAGATCGAGGTCGGTCACCGCCCAGTCCGGACCTTGCAAACGAGCATCGATCACTTCCAGGCGACCAATCTGCAACGACGGGACAGAGCGTAATGGCGCAAAGAAGTCGGTTAGCGATTTTTCGCTTTGTAGACGGATATCCGCCATGCGCAGGTTTTCCACTTGCCAGCTGCCGTCGGCGTTACGCTGCGCGTTTCCGGTTAATGTCCCGCGCGCGATGTCGGCACCCAGGTTAGTCAGCGTAACGCGATCGTTATCAATACTGCCTTCAATCAGTACATTGGTGGCAGGAACATCATTGAGCGAAAGCGATCCGGCACTAAACTGAATCTGCGCCTTCGTACCCAGCACTTTACCGGCTTCTGGTGACCACGGAACCACGCCGCCATTTACCCGCTGCGCGCTCAGTTTCCATTCGCTATTCGGGCTATTAAACGCCATATCACGCAGTTGCAGACGATCGGCTTTGAACGGTAGCGGCGCGGTCTGGTCGGTGAGATTCAGCGTCCCGTTTTCCAGCAGGATGGTATCGACATGGCGTGGTTCGGTCAGTTGCCGACTGCTTAGCGCAATGTCGACACTTTTTGCCACCAGGGTCGCGGGCTGACCATCACGACCAAACGTGACGTTCTCCAGCACGATATGAGATGGCGCGGAAAAACGGTGATCCATCGCCCCGAAGGCCAGATGATAGTCGCTATTCTCGGAAACCCATGCGCTGATATGTTCTGCTCCCCAGCGGGTTTGCAGAAGAAAATAGAGGCCAGCGATCACCACTAACAGAGCGATGAGAATGTAGAGAAGCAGCTTCCCAATAAATTTCATGGTCTTCCATCCCGTGAAATGCACATAAGGGAGTTATGCACGATTTACGCGCAATCCTCAAGGCGGGAATGGTGAAAGAGGTGAGACTGCGGCGGTAATTATCTTACCGCCGCCAGTGAATTACTGTTTTTCTGGTGGGAAAATCAGATTCAGCACGATGGCAGTAATACCGCCCGCGGCGATCCCGGAGGAGAGCAGGTTTTTCAGCCATTCAGGGGCAAACTGCAAAATCAGCGGCTGCTGAGACACGCCCAGACCAACCGCCAGCGACAGCGCGATAATCAGAATCGCCCGACGGTTCAGCGGCTCACGAGAAACGATACGCACACCGGAGGCGGCGATGGTGCCAAACATTACAAGCGTTGCGCCGCCCAGAACCGGTTCTGGAATGTGTTGTACAAAACCGCTCACTGCCGGGAACAGACCCAGCACGATCAACATCAGCGCGACGACAAAACCGACATAGCGGCTGGCAACACCAGTCAACTGGATCACTCCGTTGTTTTGCCCGAAGCAGGAGTTCGGGAAGGTGTTAAACACCGCCGAAACAAACGAGTTCAGGCCGTTTGCCAGCACGCCACCTTTCAGGCGTTTCATGTACAGCGGACCGGACACTGGCTGTTCGGAAACGTCAGAGGTCGCCGTGATATCGCCAATGGTTTCCAGCGAAGTGATCATAAAGACCAGCATCAGCGGCAGCAGCAGACTCCATTCAATGCCAAGACCGTAATAGAGCGGCGTTGGCACCATAATCAGTTCTTGCGTCATCGGTTCGTTGCTTTCTGGCAACATGCCCATAAACCACGCCAGCGCATATCCGGCCGCCATCGCAATCACCAGTGAGGCCACGCGTAAGTAAGGGTTACGTTGACGGTTAAGCAGGATAATTAAGGCTAAGACCACGCCTGCCAGCAGCAGATTTTTCGGTGCGCCGAAGGTGTTATCGCTCATGGCTGCGTAACCGCCGCCAATGGACGTTAACCCAACCTGAATTAGCGACAGGCCGATAATCATCACCACAACGCCAGAAACCAGCGGCGTAATAATGCGGCGCGCCAGATGCAGAACGCGGGAGATCACCATCTCGGTGCAACTTGCCAGCATCAACGTGCCGAACAAAGCCGCCATCATGGTAGGAACATCAGCACCACCGGTTTTCAGCGCGGTACCGCCCATAATCAGCGGGGCAACAAAGTTGAAGCTGGTGCCCTGAATAGACAACAACCCGGAGCCAACCGGACCCCAGGCCTTAATTTGAATAATCGATGCCACACCGGAGGCAAACAGCGACATACTAATAATGTGTTGCGTGTCTTGTGCCGGTAAACCCAGCGCCTGGCAGATTAATAGCGCTGGCGTGATCACCGCAACGAACATCGCCAGCAGATGCTGACAGGCGGCAAACAGGGTTTGAGGAAGCGGCGGACGATCTTCAAGACGGTAAATCAGTTCGCTGTTTTGAGTCTGCGCAACCGGTTGCGCATTTTCTGACTCGAGGGTGGAAACAGACATCGAAAACAATCCCGTGGTAGCAAAGCGGGCATTTTAGCTGACCGAAAGAGAAAAGCAAACGTTTGCCACATCCTCATCTAAATATTTAAATGAGATAAATGCACTTTTTTATATAACTTTTGGTATTTTTCTGCTTAAAATCCATGCCATTTGTTCATTAACAGCTGAGAATTTGACCCAGGAAAGCATAACTCGATACCCGTCATAGTTCATGAGGTTGCCACTGCGCGATGAAGTATGACGAGTATGAAAGAGTGATGCGGATACAAAGGAGTAACTATGTTTCATCTCGATACTTTAGCAACGCTTGTTGCCGCAACGCTGACGTTGCTGCTCGGGCGTAAGTTGGTCCATTCCGTCTCCTTTTTGAAGAAATACACCATACCGGAACCTGTTGCGGGTGGTTTGTTGGTGGCGCTGGCGCTACTGGTACTGAAAAAAAGCATGGGCTGGGAAGTCAACTTTGATATGTCCCTGCGCGATCCGTTAATGCTGGCTTTCTTCGCCACCATTGGCCTGAACGCCAACATTGCCAGTTTGCGTGCCGGTGGGCGTGTGGTTGGCATCTTCTTGATTGTGGTTGTTGGTCTGTTGGTGATGCAAAATGCCATTGGCATTGGTATGGCTAGCCTGTTAGGGCTTGATCCGCTGATGGGGCTGTTGGCCGGTTCTATTACGCTTTCCGGCGGTCACGGTACGGGCGCTGCGTGGAGTAAATTGTTCATTGAACGTTATGGCTTCACCAATGCGACAGAAGTGGCGATGGCCTGTGCAACGTTCGGTTTGGTGCTGGGCGGCTTGATTGGCGGTCCGGTAGCGCGCTATCTGGTGAAACACTCCACCACGCCGAACGGTATTCCGGATGACCAGGAAGTCCCGACGGCGTTTGAAAAGCCGGATGTGGGCCGCATGATCACCTCGCTGGTGCTGATTGAAACTATCGCGCTGATTGCTATCTGCCTGACGGTGGGGAAAATTGTTGCGCAACTTTTGGCTGGCACTGCTTTTGAACTGCCGACCTTCGTCTGTGTACTGTTTGTTGGCGTGATTCTGAGCAACGGTCTGTCAATGATGGGCTTTTACCGCGTCTTTGAGCGAGCGGTATCCGTGCTGGGTAACGTAAGCCTGTCGTTGTTCCTGGCGATGGCGCTGATGGGGCTGAAACTGTGGGAGCTGGCTTCGCTGGCGCTGCCGATGCTGGCGATTCTGGTGGTACAGACCATCTTCATGGCGTTGTATGCCATCTTCGTTACCTGGCGCATGATGGGCAAAAACTACGATGCGGCAGTGCTGGCTGCGGGTCACTGTGGTTTTGGCCTCGGTGCAACGCCAACGGCAATCGCCAACATGCAGGCGATCACTGAACGTTTTGGCCCGTCGCACATGGCCTTCCTGGTAGTGCCGATGGTCGGTGCGTTCTTTATTGATATCGTTAACGCGCTGGTGATTAAGCTGTATTTGATGTTGCCGATTTTTGCCGGTTAAAAATGAAAAAGCGTCGGAAGGAACCGGAAACGCTACGTGAACACTGTCGCCATATTTTTGGTGATGAGCCGCCAGTGCTCTGTGTATGGGAAACGGAATTTGATTACGCAGATGCCGAACTCAAGGCGCTGGCGGCTAAAGAGTGGCAACAGATAGGCGAATGGGATTTGAGTGCTTACTATGTACTCAATCTCGTTTATAACGAACCGATGCAAATAGAGCTGTTTCGCTATCTGTTTCCGCTATGCCTGGCGCAATGGCATGAAACCGTTTTAGCTGGCGGTTATGGTGATCACTTCGAAGAATCCTTAATGAAGGCATTGCGTCGGCCCTATCTCTGGCAGGAGATGATGAATGCTTCCCAACGCCAGCAGGTACGGCAATTTTTACTGGAAACCGCGTTGCAGCGTATGGATAACGAGCGTGGTTTCAATAATGTTCTTTGCTGGCTGGCGGTGTTCAATACTCTGGGCGGGGCCGCGCCGTTAATTCATTCTCTCTGGTCACGCTGGTGGGTGCTGGATACGCCGGGAAAAGCGGTGTGTGCTATTCAGTATGCCGCGCATCTAATTTATCCCATAGAAGCCAATCCGTTATGGTCGCAAGAATGGTTAGGCTGGGGGCATCCATTAGGTCATAAAGATGGCTGGTCCTCTGAGAATCGCGCTTTTCTTCGCCAAATGTTAACACCTGAAATGATTGTGGCTGGCATACAGGCAGCGGCTGAAATTCTGCGTGGTGAACCGGAAGGCGCAATGGCGGCGCGAATTGCGCAGGATGCGTATGAGGCAGTGGATATCATCACTATCCAGATTGAAGATTTACTGCGTGACTTGTCTTGTGATGAGTCTGGTCATGCGTTGGAGTAGCGTTCTGTTTCTGGCATCCAGCGTTCTATCAGGGCTTTTGCCTGTTGTGGGTAACGTTCGTGAATATGGCGTGCCAGGCGCTGAACTTCCGGGATCATCGCCTGATCGCGCAGTAAATCCGCCACTTTAAATTCAGCATTACCCGTCTGACGCGTACCTAACAGTTCACCCGGTCCGCGAATCTCTAAGTCTTTCTGTGCAATCACAAAACCGTCGTTGCTGTCGCGCAGCACTTGCAGCCGAATTTGCGCGGTTTTGGAGAGCGGCGTTTTGTAGAGCAGCACGCAGTGAGAAGCCACCGCTCCACGACCTACACGCCCGCGAAGCTGGTGTAACTGCGCCAGACCCAGACGCTCAGGGTTTTCGATAATCATCAGACTGGCGTTAGGCACATCAACACCGACTTCAATAACGGTAGTGGCAACCAGCAGGTGTAGTTCACCTTGTTTAAACGACGCCATCACCGCCTGTTTATCGGCAGGTTTCATCCGCCCGTGTACCAGGCCAACGTTCAACTCTGGTAGCGCCAGTTTCAACTCTTCCCAGGTAGCTTCCGCCGCCTGCGCTTCCAGCAATTCCGACTCTTCAATCAACGTACAAACCCAGTATGCCTGACGACCTTCAGTTATGCAGGCGTGGCGCACGCGGTCAATAATGTCGGTACGGCGGGTATCAGGAATAGCGACCGTAGTCACTGGCGTGCGGCCTGGCGGCAGCTCATCTATCACCGAGGTATCGAGATCGGCATACGCAGTCATTGCCAGCGTGCGGGGGATCGGCGTGGCGGTCATGATCAACTGATGAGGATGGAAGCCTTGCTGCTGGCCTTTCTCCCATAACGCCAGACGCTGATGCACGCCAAAACGATGCTGTTCGTCGATAATCACCAGCGCCAGGCCGTTAAACTGCACCTGTTCCTGGAAAATGGCGTGAGTGCCAACAATCATCTGCACCTGACCGCTGGCGATGGCTTCCTGCTGTGCCAGCCGCGCTTTACCTTTCTGCTTACCGGCGAGCCAGCCCACTTCGATACCAAGCGGTGCAAACCAGTTACGGAAGTTATTGGCGTGCTGTTCGGCGAGTAATTCGGTTGGTGCCATCAATGCCACCTGTTTGCCGTGGGCAATCGCACGCAGCGCGGCGAGGGCAGCGACCAGCGTTTTACCGGAACCTACATCGCCCTGTACCAGGCGCATCATCGGCACATCCAGCGCCAAATCGCGCTCGATCTCCGCCACCACGCGAGCCTGAGCGCCCGTTGGCTTGAACGGTAAGGCGGCAAGAAGTTTATTTTTCAGCGTGTCATTGGCGCTCAGCGGCTGGGCATGGAAACGTTGCGCTCCGGCGCGTAAGGCTAACATGCTGAGGTTATGCGCCAGCAGTTCTTCCAGAATCAGACGACGTTGCGCCGGATGCTGTCCGGTTTCCAGATCGCTAAGCTGTAGCGTCGGCGGCGGGCGGTGCAAAGTGCGCAACGCTTCCGGTAGCGTCATCATTCCTTGTGACAGTTCCGGCGGCAGGAGTTCTTCAATGGCGCAGGTGTCGAGCAGATCCAGCGCCTGGTCGGTTAATTTACGCAGCGTGGCCTGCTTTACGCCTTCCGTAGTTGGGTAAACCGGCGTGAGCGTTTCCTGTAACTCTGGCGTGCTGAGATCGCCTTGCACGCGGTATTCCGGGTGGATCATCTCCGCACCATATTTACCGCGCTTTGCTTCTCCATAAGCCAGTACACGGCGGCCCGCCGCCAGGCTATTTTTCATTGCCGCGCTGAAATTGAAAAAGCGCATGGTGAGGATGCCGGAACCGTCGCTGATCTGGCAGGTCATCATCCGCCGACCGCCGAAGGAGATATTGCAGTTCAGCACTTCGCCTTCCACCGTGGCATAAACGCCCGGCAGTAGTTCTCCGATGGGGTAGAGATGGGTGCGATCTTCGTAGCGCAGGGGAAGGTGTAAGAGTAGATCCTGCACGGTATGCAGGTTGATTTTCGCCAGCTTGTTACTAAGCGCTGCGCCAACGCCCGTTAGGGAACTGAGCGGGACAGCATCTAACAGGCGACCTTTCATGGCACTTACCCTGCAGCCTGCATAGTAGCCCACCAGTCGGCATCAGCTTCGATCTCGCCTTGCTGATTGACGTGGGGATAAGGCAGGCCTTTGCGTTTTGCGACTTTCGCCAGCACCGGATAGCCGCCTTCAAACAACAGGCGTTGTTGCTCTGCTTCCGGCAACATGCTGTTTTCACGCAGGTACATGCCTGCATTTTGCCGCTGACGCTGGGCTTCGTAAAGAATGAGGGCTGAGGCAACGGAAACATTCAGCGACTGCACCATGCCGATCATCGGAATGATGATGTCCTGATCCGCCAGGGCCAACGCTTCCTGCGTGATGCCCGTTTTCTCCTGTCCCATCAAAATACAGGTCGGGCGAGTGTAATCAATTTCGCGGAAATCGACAGCGTTATCAGAAAGATGGGTTGCCAGAATCTGCATGCCCTGGCCTTTGAGATGAGCGACGGCATCGCCAATGGTGCGGTGTGTTTTCACCTGTACCCAGCTGTTACTACCCGCAGCTGCCGAAGCCATGGTGCGCATCCGGCTGCCAGGCCAGACAGCATGAACTTCATGTACGCCAACGGCATCTGCGGTACGAATAATCGCAGAAACGTTATGAGGTTTGTGGACCTGCTCCATGCAGACGGTCAGATCAGGCTGCCGCCTGGCGAGCATTTCGCAGATGCGTGCATAACGTGTTGGGTTCATAAAACATTAATTTCGGTTTCGGGTGACTTTAATCACGTCTGGCATCACGCGGATTTTGCGCATGATATTCGCCAGATGCACACGGTCACGAGCGGTCAGACGAATAAAGGCGCTGTAGACGCGACCATCTTTCTCTTCCGTATTCAAACTTTGAATATTCGAAGTCGTGGTGTTAATTGCCGCCGTCAGGTTTGCCAGCGCACCCTGATGATTGAACATCTCCACCTTGATTTCGGTGATGAACTCCTGCGCCGTCTCTTTATCCCATTCCACAGCCATAAACTTCTCTGGCTCTTTCTGGTAGCCACGGATGTTACGGCAGGATTCATGGTGGATCACCAGACCTTTACCGGGGCTGACGTGGGCGATAATCGGGTCGCCAGGAATTGGGCGGCAGCATTTCGCAAAGGTGATCAGCACGCCATCGGCACCTTTAATGGGCAGATGTCCGTGACTTTGGGTTGCCGGTGGAATGGAGGCGTCCCCATGTTGCAGATTTTTCGCGACCACCACGCTCATTGCGTTACCAAGGCCGATTTCTGCCAGCAGATCGTCAAGCGTTGCCAGCTTCATGCGATCCAGCTCGCGCTGAATATTTTCCTGCGGGATTTCATTCAGCTTACGGCTACCACCCAAAGCATGGTTGAGCAGACGACGGCCCAGGCTTACAGAATCATCACGCTTGAGGTTTTTCAGCAACTGACGAATTTTGGCGCGCGCTTTCGAGCTAACGACAAAGTTCAGCCACGCGGCATTCGGGCGAGCGCCCGGTGCGGTAATGATTTCAACGGTTTGACCGCTGGTAAGCGGCTGCGACAGCGGGTAAGGCTGGCGGTCGACGCGTGCGCCCACGCAGGCATGACCGATATCGGTATGCACCGCATAAGCGAAGTCGACGGGCGTTGCACCGGCAGGCAGCTCGACAATGCGCCCTTCCGGTGTGAAAACGTAAATCTCATCCGGGAAGAGATCGGATTTAACGCTCTCGATAAATTCAAACGAGCTACCGGCACTCTGTTGCAGCTCCAGCAGGCTTTGCATCCAGCGCTGGGCGCGGATTTGTGCGGTAGTACTGGTTTCGCCGTGCTCTTTATAAGCCCAGTGCGCGGCAACACCCATCTCCGCCATCTGATCCATATCTTCGGTACGGATCTGGACCTCAACCGGCACGCCGTGCGGGCCAATCATCGAGGTGTGCAAAGACTGATAGCCGTTCGCTTTTGGAATGGCGATATAGTCTTTCACGCGGCCCGGACGCGGCTTGTACAGGCTGTGCATCTGGCCCAGCACGCGATAACAGGTGTCAGAATCATTGACGATCACGCGGAAAGCGTAGATGTCCATGATTGAGTGAAAACGCTGCTCTTTGAGCACCATTTTGCAGTAAATCGAATAAAGATGCTTTTCGCGACCACTGACGCGGCACGGTATTCCCGCTTCCTGCAAACGCCCTTCGATTTCAGAAAGAATCTTCTGGATCATCTCTTTACGGTTGCCGCGCGCGGCTTTCACCACTTCTTTGATTACGCGATAACGGTTGGGATACAGCGCCTCAAAACCCAGCTCTTCGAGTTCGGTTTTAATGTGGTGGATACCTAAACGGTGCGCCAGCGGGCTGTATATTTCGAGAGTTTCACGGGCGATGCGGCGACGTTTGTCCGGGCGAAGTGAGCCCAGCGTGCGCATGTTGTGGGTACGGTCGGCAAGTTTGATGAGAATGACGCGGATATCCTGCACCATCGCCATAATCATCTTGCGAAAGTTTTCGGCCTGCGCCTCTTTCTTATCGCGGAACTTGAGTTTATCAAGTTTCGACACCCCCTCTACCAGCTCGGCGACGCTTTTACCAAAAAGCTGTTCCATATCCTGGTAGGTGGCGGGAGTATCTTCAATCACGTCATGCAGCAGCGCCGCCATCAGCGTTTCATAGTCGAGTTTCATCTCGGCCAGAATGCAGGCAACCGCTACCGGGTGCGTGATATAGGGTTCACCGCTTGAACGTGTTTGCCCCTCGTGAGCATCACGTGCAACGAGATACGCCTGCCGCAGACGCTTGATTTGGTCTTCCGGCAGGTAGTTTTGAATCAGCTGATTCAGGCTTTCAAACAGATACAAGGGCGACCCGCTTTGTGATTAACGACGACCTTCAGCAATAGCGGTAACGGCTTGTAATTCAGCGGCTTCCTGCTCTTGCTGTTCCTGGCGTTCGCGAACGTCGAGGATCTGGTTGTTGATCAGACCTTCTTCGATTTCGCGCAGCGCGATTACAGTGGTTTTATCGTTTTCTTCCGGTACCAGCGGATCCTTTCCGCCTACCTGCATCTGACGAGCGCGACGCGCGGCGACCAGTACCAGGTCAAAACGGTTACCAATTTTCTCTACAGCGTCCTGAACAGTTACGCGTGCCATACTTAAAAAGCTCCACAGGTGAAGAAATGACTGGGCATGATACTGAAATCAGGTTCAGTCTGCCAACAATTTGCTGATTAAAGCGTCATGACGCTGCTTTTGGCGGCTCATGCGCAGACGTTCGGCGCGAATAATGGTCTTCAAATCGGTCAACGCGGTATCGAAGTCATCATTCACAATCAGGTAATCATATTCGGCGTAATGGCTCATTTCTGCAACAGCTTGCGCCATACGCTTTGCAATGACCTCTTCGCTGTCCTGACCGCGACCGCGTAGACGGCGGTCCAGTTCAATTTTAGACGGCGGTAAAATAAAGATACTCCGCGCGTGCGGCATCTTCTGGCGAATTTGCTGCGCGCCCTGCCAGTCGATATCGAGAAAAACATCGACACCGGTCGCCAGTACTTGCTCAATGGCCTCACGCGAAGTGCCATAGTAATTACCAAAAACTTCTGCGTGTTCGAGGAACGCATCTCTGCTAATCATTTCTTTAAATTCATCATGATTAACAAAGAAATAATGTTCACCGTGGACTTCACCAGGACGCGGTTGGCGTGTGGTGTGTGAAACAGAAACCTGGGTGTCATACAACGGTTGGGTTTTTAATAAAGCCTGAATCAGGCTGGATTTACCCGCGCCACTGGGGGCAGAAACAATATAAAGCGTGCCTTGAGCCATGAGTATCTTTCGTATGTGATTAGCGAAATAAAGCCTACATACGAGCTTATTATACACGGCGCGGCCATGTGACGTAGCCCTTGCTCACACTTTTTGCGCAAAGTTGTTGCGTTTTGCGTAGCTGCTTCCGCATTTGCCTGTCATTCACTGCAATAAAGACGATTTTCAGGAAGCGTCCTCGCAGACTCCGTTTTTGCCACTCGGCTTTGCTTTCATCACGTTGTATATCTGCCTGACTATCTACAGCGGAGGTGATGATGAAAGTATGGATGGCGATATTAATAAGTATCTTGTGCTGGCAATCATCTGTGTGGGCGGTCTGTCCGGCCTGGTCGCCAGCCAGAGCACAGGAAGAAATTTCCCGCCTGCAACAGCAAATAAAACAGTGGGACGATGACTACTGGAAGGAAGGAAAAAGTGAGGTGGAAGACGGTGTTTACGATCAGTTAAGCGCCCGTCTTACGCAGTGGCAACGCTGCTTTGGGAGCGAGCCCCGCGACGTGATGATGCCGCCTTTAAATGGTGCGGTTATGCATCCGGTTGCCCATACGGGTGTACGCAAAATGGTGGATAAAAACGCATTAAGTCTGTGGATGCGAGAACGTAGCGATCTTTGGGTGCAGCCAAAAGTTGATGGCGTTGCGGTAACCCTGGTTTATCGGGACGGGAAACTGAACAAAGCAATCAGTCGCGGTAATGGCCTGAAAGGCGAGGACTGGACGCAGAAAGTTAGCTTAATTTCCGCTGTGCCGCAAACCGTTAGCGGGCCTTTAGCCAACAGTACGCTTCAGGGGGAAATATTTCTCCAGCGCGAGGGGCATATCCAACAACAAATGGGGGGAATAAATGCCCGCGCAAAAGTTGCTGGCTTGATGATGCGCCAGGACGATAGCGACACGCTGAATTCTCTGGGCGTTTTTGTCTGGGCATGGCCGGATGGACCGCAGTTAATGTCTGATCGTTTAAAAGAGCTGGCTACCGCAGGTTTTACTCTAACGCAGACGTATACCCGTGCGGTGAAAAATGCTGATGAAGTTGCGCGCGTACGCAATGAGTGGTGGAAAGCGGAATTACCCTTCGTCACCGATGGCGTAGTTGTACGAGCGGCGAAAGAGCCAGAATCCCGCCATTGGCTACCGGGCCAGGCAGAGTGGCTGGTGGCCTGGAAATATCAACCTGTAGCTCAGGTTGCCGAAGTGAAGGCAATTCAGTTTGCGGTGGGTAAGAGCGGTAAAATATCGGTGGTGGCGTCACTCGCACCTGTCATGCTGGATGATAAAAAAATCCAGCGGGTGAATATTGGTTCCGTCAGGCGCTGGCAGGAGTGGGATATTGCGCCTGGTGATCAGATCCTCGTCAGCCTTGCCGGTCAGGGTATTCCTCGCATTGATGATGTGGTGTGGCGCGGTGCAGAACGTACAAAACCGACACCACCAGAAAACCGCTTTAACTCGTTGACCTGCTACTTTGCTTCTGATGTTTGTCAGGAACAGTTCATTTCACGCTTAGTCTGGCTGGGGGCAAAACAGGTTCTTGGGCTGGATGGCATTGGTGAGGCCGGCTGGCGCGCGCTGCATCAGACTCATCGCTTTGAGCATATCTTTTCCTGGCTTTTATTAACGCCAGAGCAATTACAGAACACGCCGGGGATCGCGAAAAGTAAAAGTGCGCAGCTATGGCATCAGTTTAATCTGGCTCGTAAGCAGCCTTTTACTCGCTGGGTGATGGCAATGGGAATACCGCTAACCCGGGCGGCGCTTAATGCCAGTGATGAACGGTCCTGGTCGCAACTTTTATTTAGCACGGAGCAGTTCTGGCAGCAGCTGCCGGGCACTGGATCGGGGCGCGCCAGACAGGTTATTGAATGGAAGGAAAATGCGCAAATCAAGAAGCTGGGCAGTTGGCTGGCTGCCCAGCAGATCACAGGTTTTGAACCTTAGTGTCCTTCGTGGCTGTAGTAAAAGACCGGTAATCCCAGCTTAAGGCGTAGCGCCAGTAAGCGGGCAAAAAAGCCGAATACCAGGGTGGAGATAATTACCACATCATGATTAGAAACATAGTGTTGCAGCGCGATGTACAGCACGGCGGAGGCAAATGAGACACCGGCATACAACTCTTTCTGGAATACCAGTGGGATGCGTTTACAGAACATATCGCGCAAAACGCCGCCAAACACGCCGGTGGTTACCGCCGCGACAACGGCAATAATTGGGCCGTGCCCCATATCCAGTGCAACCTGTGCGCCGATGATAGAAAAGACCACCAGTCCGAGCGCATCGAGCACCAGAAACACTTTGCGCAGGTAAGGCATTACAGGAGCAACGATAGTGGTGAGTACTGCGGCGGTAGCGACGATAATCACATATTCCGGGTGTTTGACCCAGCCGAGCGGATAGTGGCCCAGCAGAATATCGCGCACTGACCCTCCGCCAATTGCGGTGGCGGTCGCAATAATAATTACGCCAAATGTATCCATGCGCCGTCGTCCGGCCGCCAGCGCCCCCGTCATGGCTTCGGCAGTAATGCCAACCAAATACAAAATGTGTAACAGCATGGTTCTCTCCCTAAAAATCTGTCTGGCAGGGTAGCGATTTGTGCGCATTGTCACGATTGAGATTTTTTAAGGTGAGGGGAAATTGATAACTTGTAGTTATGTGAAATCGCTATTTTCTGTAGCAGAGATGCATTCTTCTGACTTCTTGTCTGAGAAAATGCATAAGAAAAAATAGGTTAAAACTGAGGGGGGAAAAGAAAGGTGCAATATTTAGCCATTGTGTTCACTGCACCTGGACCTTGGCTTACGCATCGGGTGTCTCAATCAACAAAAAGAGTTTTTAGTTTCTGCTATTTCTTCTCTGTAATTTTTACACTGTTTTCCAACTGCTTGATGCTGACCTGCGGGGTCGGCAACTCCTCAGGCATGGTTCCGCCAAGTTCCTGAATGGTTTGCCTCACCTTGCTACCCACGTCAAAGTGTGTGGTATTAGCTTGCTGTTTTGAATTCACGCCATCCCGCTTGAGTTTTTCTTCTGTTTGGGTAGCTCGAAAGAGATTAGCCGCCAGTTCTGTTGAACCCATATGATCCAGGATCTTCTGACTCTTTTTCAGCCCCTTCAGTTGGTGGATGGCTTTCTGATCTAATCCACCATACAGCCCCTGGTAACCATGATTCTGAAATATGGCGAAATCAGTAGCTGTCGCTACCCCAGCTTGCTGTGCTGCCTCAACCAATTGTTTGTTATGTTCTTTCAATCCATTTCTCAGAAAAAGACGCTTTTCGTCTTCACGAAGTTACCTGAAAGCTTCATCGTCAGCCAGCTCCTGCCGTCGGGTCTGGATAGCAAAATAAGTTTGCCCTGCCGCAATAACCGGTTTCGCAGGGTCGCCGTTTTGTACTACCAGGTAACAGGCATAGCGGGAGAGATGAACATCTTCAAGTTCTCGTTGAGCCCCTGAACCTAATACAACCATTTTGGTGGTTTCAACGAAATGGTCAGATGCAGCTTGATTGCTGGCTTCGCACGCTTGAGTCGCGCGGGCCAGTACCTTTTGAAAATTGCGCCAGTCCCGATAATCCAGTAACGGTGCCAATTCTCTAGCTGACCAAAATTCTTGCCCTTCAGTGCCATAATGCCGTATTTCTTCAAAAGGTTGATGATGTTCGTTCATTGCCCACTCCATGTGATATCGATTGCAAAGAAAGTAAATCTGTAACTGTATTTATATACAGTTGTGAGTATCTCACGTTCTCAGTGTGCTGGGCAAAAAAACATCGCAAAATCTGGAGCAGGCACGCAAAACAGAATTGAAGTTGCGGGGAAGAAAAATGCCGCTCTGTTTGAGTGGGCGGCATTTGTGAAGGCTGAAAAGTAAGAATTAGTGTTACGAGTTACTCAATATTCTGAATCTGCTCGCGCATCTGCTCAATCAACACTTTCAGCTCGATGGCGGAGTTTGTCACTTCGGCGTTGATAGATTTCGACGCAAGAGT
>OGDD01000397.1_pt1 | contig 44474 bp, 39 predicted proteins | sample 1570301 | NCBI WGS metagenome assembly OGDD01 (sample SAMEA2581971, study PRJEB24529) | metagenome | biome: Human gut stool | place: China | collected 2011 | reverse complement strand
GTATTTATTCTGTTTCTGAGTTCAATCATTGACGGTACTGCTATTTCTGCCGCCGCTGACGGAGTAGGCGCTCTTAAATCCGCAACATAATCCGCAATGGTCGTATCCGTCTCGTGCCCTACCGCTGAGATAATCGGAACCGCACAGTTAAAAATTGCTCTCGCCACACTCTCCTCATTAAATGCCCACAAATCCTCAATTGAGCCTCCGCCTCTGCCGACAATAATAAGATCTACCCCTTTTGCTTCCAGCATTCCGATACCTTTTATAATGCTCTCCGATGCATCTTTTCCCTGCACAAGCGCCGGATATAAAATCAGTTGCACATACGGATTTCTTCTTGATGCAATATTCATTATATCACGAATTGCCGCTCCCGTAGGTGCCGTGACAATCCCAATTCGCTTTGCATAAAAGGGAATCGGCTGCTTATATTCCGGCGCAAACATTCCCATTTCTTCCAGTTCTTTCTTTAACGCCTCAAACTTTTCATATAGCAAACCTGCACCGTCCAAAATTATTTCTTTGGCGTAAAGTTGATATTTTCCATCTCTTTCATAAGTTGTGACACTGCCCAGAACGATGACCTGCTGACCTTCCCGCATACGAAAAGTAAGCCCCGCCCGCTGTCCTGCAAACATAATGCAGGCTAACGTTCCGGACTCATCTTTTAAAGAAAAATAGATATGACCTGATGTATGATATTTACAGTTGGATACTTCCCCTTTTACATAAATACGGTTTAACATAAAGTCCTGTGTAAACATATTTTTAATATATGAATTGACTTGTTTAACCGAATATACATTGCGCATTGGACTACTCCTAATTTACTAATTTCCCAAGTACACCATTGACAAATGACGGACCTTCTTCACTGCTGTATTTCTTCGCAAGTTCAACTGCCTCGTTAATTGCAACTCCTACCGGAACGTCTTCGTCCCATTTCAGTTCATATGTCGCCAGACGAAGAATTGTCAAATCCACTTTGTTCATTCTCGCTGTCTTCCACCCTGTCGCATTTGCATTCAAAAGTTCATCTATCTCTTCTACTTTCTCCACAACCGACCGATATTTATTTTCTATATATGCTCTGTCTTTCTCTGACAACTCTTCCAAATTATCTAAATAAAGTTCTATCTGTTCGGACATCTCATCTCTTCCGTTAAATTCTATTAAAAATAGTATTTTAAAGATATGTTGTCTTAATTCTGTTCTTCCCATATTTTATCCTCTCTGTTATCCTCTTCATTTAATATCTTTCTAATTTATATATTATACTACATTTTATAAGCAAATCCAATGCCGAATCATTAATAAAAAAAGGAAAACAGAAAAACTGTTTTCCTTTCACGTTTACTGTGCGTCCATTTCCACGCCTGCAATGCGGATATTGACATCTGCCACTGTAAGCCCTGTCATATTCTCAATCGCAGTTTTCACTTTTTCCTGTACTTTTCCTGAAATTTCCCTAATGCTATATCCGTATTTTAAATTCAAGTTCATGCAGACAGTAACAATTCCTTCCAACACGTCCACTTTCACACCTTTGGACAATGTCTTCATGCCAAGTTTACCGATAATCTCTCTTGTGGCATTGCCCGCCATAGAAGCAACTCCGTCCACTTCCATCGCTGCAAGTCCTGCAATAATTGCCACTACTTCGTCAGCAATCTTCACTTCTCCCAAATTCTCATCTGATTGTATCGTATAAGCGTTTCTTTCTTCTTTTCCCATATCTTAAACCTCCTGACTGGTTTGTTATCTCTTGTTATTATAACAAATTTACTGCAGTTTGCAAAGACAAAGTTTAAGAACGTCCAAACTCGGACAATTTAAGCCCTTCATTTCGTTCTTCTGTCATACGAATACTCCAACTATGAACAAACAGTAACAATGGTCTGTCTTTTAAGTCTTTAATCTTCTTCATATCTGAAGTTCCGATGAGTTTGTCTAAATCCAATTCCTCATTTTCAATCCAGCGAATATGTTCGTAAGGCAGTCTTTCCATGCGTATTTCTACGTTATACTCATTTTCCAGACGGTATTTCAGCACATCAAACTGAAGTTCCCCTACTACACCAACAATAATTTCTTCCATTCCGGTATTGTATTCCTGGAAAATCTGAATCGCCCCCTCCTGTGCGATTTGGTTAATACCCTTGATGAACTGTTTTCGTTTCATCGTATCCACCTGACGAACCCTCGCAAAATGCTCCGGTGCAAATGTCGGGATACCTTCATATGCAAATTTCCTCGGCGATGTCGTCAGTGTATCTCCGATAGAAAAAATTCCCGGATCAAATACACCGATAATATCTCCGCCGTAGGCTTTGTCAACCATCTTTCTCTCACTCGCCATCATCTGCTGCGGCTGCGACAGACGGACTTTTTTGCCACCCTGTATATGAAACACTTCCATACCGGCATCAAATTCACCGGAACAGATTCGCATAAACGCAATTCGATCACGATGCGCCTTATTCATATTCGCCTGAATTTTAAAGACAAACGCTGAGAAATCTTCTTCTTTTATCGGATCAATTTCCCCTTCATCAGACTTTCTCGGCAGCGGTGATGAAGTCATTGCCAAAAAGTGCTGTAAAAATGTTTCCACACCAAAGTTTGTCAACGCCGAACCAAAAAAGACAGGTGACAGTTCTCCTTTATTTACCAGTTCCTGATCAAACTCTGCACTTGCCCCGTCCAGCAATTCAATCTCTTCTTCCAACTGCACTCTCTGTTCTTCACTGATTAATGTTTCCACTGAGGAATCATTTAATGCAACTTTTCTTACTTCTCCTACACTTGTTCCCTTTTTTGTATCCGAGAATAATTCTATCTCTCCGTGTTCTCTGTCAAACACACCTTTAAACTCTTTCCCTGAACCGATTGGCCAGTTAATCGGACATGTGGCTATTCCAAGTTCTTTTTCAATATCGTCCAACAGTTCAAAAGTATCCCTCGCTTCCCTATCCATTTTATTGATAAAGGTAAAGATAGGAATATGGCGCATTACACATACTTTAAACAGTTTTCTCGTCTGTGCCTCAACACCTTTTGACGCATCGATAACCATAACCGCCGAGTCCGCAGCCATCAATGTACGGTATGTATCTTCCGAGAAATCCTGATGCCCCGGCGTATCCAAAATATTGATACAGTATCCGTCATAATTAAATTGAAGTACAGATGAAGTTACCGAAATACCTCTCTCCTTCTCAATCTCCATCCAGTCGGAAACCGCATGGCGGGCAGTTGCCTTTCCCTTTACAGATCCGGCAAGATTGATCGCACCTCCGTAAAGCAGGAACTTCTCTGTCAATGTCGTCTTACCTGCATCCGGGTGGGAAATGATCGCAAAGGTACGTCTTTTTTCTATTTCTTTTCTTAAATCAGCCAAAATATATCCTCCAAATATAAAAGCACAGCGGTTCTCAAAAAGAACCTGTAATGTGTAAATAACGTCCCAAGAGACCGCTGTCATGTCTCATTGTAACACCGCACAGCCTGCTTTGCAGACTGCCGCCTTATAAGGATATAACGATAGCCGAAGAAAATCAAGGAAAATCTGATATTATTCCGTGTCCACCTCGCCTACTACAATTGGCGTAATGATCACATTTTCCGCGGAAACATTTGTTTTGCGTTTCACAATATCCTCCACCTGTGCGCGCTTTGCATCCGTCACTTCTCCCATATTTAAGACAACATCACAGCTGTCCTCGGTGATACTTACCACCACATCTGTGAATCCTTTTGCCTCCAAAAGCATTTCTGCCGCATTCTCGCGCTCCGCGATATCCGTCATCGCGATCATTTTATTGATCGCATCCTGTTTTAATTCATCGGAAATCGCATTATTGTTTACAATCTCCAGCAGAGTCTCCTTATTTTTTGAGCGGATCTGTTCACGGTTTAATTTCATTTCCGAAGCATAGTCGATATTGGCAACGGTCGTACTGGTGAGCACCGCCTCTCCCGGATTGACGATTTCCTCTGCCCCTGCTGTTCCATCTGCCACTGTCTGCCCTGTTCCTTCCGCTGCAGGTTCTCCCTCCGTGCCCGCCGCTGTCTCTGCGCTTCCATCCGTTACTGCCGCTGTCTCCGTCCCGTCCGGTTCCTCCGCCGTAAAAATCTCATTCTGCAAAACATCTTCATCCGAAATGTCGTAATCCTCTTCCAGTTTCCCTGCACTCACCTCTGCGTTTGCCGCCTCCGCCGCTGTCTGAAGTTTTCCGTCATCCATATTGTTATTCATGTAACTGAAATACCCTGCAACAGCGATCATAAGTGCCAGTGCCGTGATCACCAGCTGATTTTTTCGAAATATTTTCTTCATGTGATTCCTCCTTGTTTACTCCCTGGAACTACTCATCTTCACTACTTTTATTTTATGTGCCTCCACCCGGAATAATGCCATTACTGTATCGGAAATATCAGAAATTACCCTGGGATCATCCCCGCCCTCTGCCACCACCAGAACGCCCTCCACTTTGGGAAGCACTTCTTTTGTCACATAAGGATGCTTTTCACTGCCGTTTTCGGCATACACCGTTGTCTCCTCCGTCTCCTGCTCCGTCGTTGTACGGGTTCCTCCACCGGCATCACTTTCCTCGATGCGTTTTTCCTGTTCTTTCTGATCTTTCTCCACGATCGTTTCACCGGAGTCTGACAGCGTGATCATCACCTCTGTCTCCCCTACCCCCTCCATCTGCCCAAGTACCTGCTTTAATCTCCTTTCCAGCGCAGCCGCATAAGCATTCTGGCTGCCCTGTGTGCTCCCGGAATCCGAAACTGCCCCGGCTGTCTCCTGCCCCGCCGTATTCCCACTCTCTGACTGCTTCGGCGATAACGGCATTGCAATGATGAGAATCAGCACACCTGTAAGTGCAATTGCGATCCAGTCACTTTTTTTGAGCTGCCGCAGTCTATTCATACAGGATATCCAACTGTTCTTCCGATAATTGATAATAACTCACCAGCTTTTCTTTTAATTTTTTATATGCGCCATCCTCAGAAGCCTGTTTTTTCTGTCCATCCTCCAGCACGACTTTTCCGATCACAATCCCTTCCTTTACCGGATTAGCCAGCGTCATGCGGATACATTTGATCTCATAATTTTCTGTCATCTCCACTGCGATCTCCTTCACTGCAAAATTTTCTTCCTGCGCCATCTGTGTAACATCAAGTGCAATGGCATCCTCGTACTTTTTCACATAGTGATCATTGTCCAGATAAGTGATTTTTTCTGCATCTGACTGTACCTCCTCCATCTTCTGTAAAAAAGACTGATATTCAATTTTTTCCAGAAAAGCGTCACTCTCTCCCATCCAGCCCAAAACCGGATAGAGCAGTCCAAAGACCAGGATCATCTGCGAAAAAAAACGGATATACTTCTGCATGCCCGCCTTCGGAACCATCTCAAGCAGTATCGTGAGCACAAGAAAAAGAATGACATAGCTTTTCAGATAACTAAAAATCCCGTTCATCGGCTCCTTCCTATTATCCTCAATAAATAAATCCCGACGCTGCCGCCGTCAGTGCGATCGTCACAAAAAACAACAGCACACTGTACCCCAGCAGTTTTACATAGAGCATACCTCCGTTTGCCAGACCTTTTAAGCAGCCGGAGATCCGCTTATCCGACACGGGCTCAGTCACTGCCGCTGCCAGTTTGTAAAAGAATGCAAGGCACAGCGCCTTGAGCAGGGGAACAAGACTGATCAGGACAAGCACCACAAGTCCCGCTGTCCCCACACAGCTTTTCATGACGATCCCTGCGCCAAGGAGCAGCTCGGTCACGCTGCCCACCGCATTTCCAAGCCCCGGGATCACAGAAGCCGTTTTTGCAAAAATCCCATGCCCCATCCGGTCTTTTGCCGGGCCAATCAGGTTCTGTACTACATTCAGCCCCAATACGAGCACTCCTGCGATTTTTATCCCCCAGCTGATCACCTCAGAAAACAGTTCCGTCAGATTTGAAAAGCGCTCCTCCGGCACAAAATGACCGAACATTTCCAACAGCACATAAATATGGATCAGAGGCATCAGCAGATTTAAAAACAGCCACTCCACCAGATAGATCACCAGAAATGCGGTCTGGTAAAATCCCGCAGCACTGCTCACATTTGAGGCAAACATCATGCTGAGACAAAACGTCGGCACCATGACTTTCATAAATTCCACACAGCTTTCCAATGACTTTGACACGACCTCCTGAAAGAGAAGAAATGTCTGCAAAAGCATGACTGCCATGACACAATACACCAGCAGAAAACATAGCTCCGAGATATACGACGCATGAAATGCACCCGCAAAGTTTTTCAGAACCGAAAAACAGAACGCCAGCAGTACAATTTCCAAAAGCATCTTCCGGTTAGCTGCTATCTCCCCAACGAGCGATGTTTTTATCGCAGAAAACACATGTTCTCCCCACGCTGTGCTCACCCCATCCTGCATCAGTTCTTCCACCAGACCGGAAAAAGAAACCTGCTCCATGCCATAGTCTTTTAAAAATGTATCCAATTTTCCATAGTCCATCTCATCCGAAAGTCCATCCAGATAACTATCTGTCTCTTCTGCATGAACCTTCACCGGACAAAAAAGCCCTGCAAGCATCAGAAACAGAATAACGCTCCACCGCCATCTCTCTTTTCTCATAAAAGGCTTCCTACCGTATCAATAAATGCCATCAGTACCGGGAGACTCACCACAAGGATCGACATTTTTGCAAAATTTTCAATCTGTCCTGCAATCGCACCATAACCGGAGTCTCTGCACACATTTACTGCAAATTCTGCTGCGTAGGTAATGCCCACCATTTTGATCACCAGACCAATATAAGTACTGTCAATGGCGATCATCCCCTCTAACTTCTCCACAAATTCCAACACGATCTGAACCTTTGTGATAATATAAATAAAAATGCAGATACAGACTGCCATGCTTAAAAACATACTGTATTCCTGCTTCTCTTTGCGCAGCGGAATTGCCATCAAAACCGCTGCGACACCTAAAATCCCCACTTTTATGATATCCATGTCTTTTTCACTCCCTGCCAGATTGTAACTGCTATATGATCTATAACGTAAAAAGCGACTGCATCGTCTCAAACAGTTCATAAATATAAGGCACGATCCAGAACAGCACGATGATAAGTCCTGCCAGACTGGTCAAAAAAGCATGTTCTTCCCGTCCACTGTGTTTTAACACCTGACTCAGCACGGTCACTAAAATCCCAACCGCAGCAATTTTAAAAATCAAATTTACACTCATAAAGTTCCTGCCTTTCCACAGCTTTCGGAGCTTTTACAAAAACAGAAGAATGATGATCAGCCCACACATCACACTGACGGTCTGATACACTTTCTGTTTTTCCTTTTGTTCTCCCCTCACCTGATCGATCACATAATCCAGACGTTCCAGATAATGTTCGAGGCTTTTTTCATTTTCTCCCATGCTTTTTCCGAAAAAGGCGCATCCTGCCCCTGCAAAGATTTCTTTTTCCTCCAAAGAGAGCCCCAGCCTTTTCTGCCACGCTTCGATCCGCTCCTGCCAGAGTTCCTGTCCGCATCCTCTTTCCTTCTTCTGTAATCCCTCACCCATCTCCTTGCAGATCTCATTCAGATACGGGTTTCTGCTGTGTATCGCATGTTCCAGCACTACCTCCATGGGATCCATCGTATACGCTGTTTCATTTGCAATGTCTAAGAGCAGTTTCCGTATGTCATAAAGCAGCCGCAGATGATTTCTCAGATCCATTTGGATTTGAAATCCAAAACCAACGCTTGCCAGAAGAATCAACATACTTCCCAGCACTTTTAACATGTGATCCGCTCCATATGCTCGTCATAAACCTGCATTTTTCTCCTCCCGTTGGTCTCTTTTTCCAGAAAAATGAACCGCTGAAAAAGTCTTCGCTCCATCCACCGTTTCAGATACGGTTTTTCCGACAGTTCTTTCATATTCCCTGCATGGATCGTGCCAAGCACTCTGCTCCCACAGTTTAATGCCTGCTCTACCGCATAAAAATCTGACTCGGCTCCAAGTTCATCCACCGCAATGATCTGCGGTGACATGGAACGGATCAGAAGCTGCATTCCCTCTGCCTTTCCACAGCCGTCCATCACATCGGTTCTCGGTCCCATGTCATTCTGTGGCACACCGTGAAAACTTGCCGCAATCTCCGATCGCTCATCCACCACACACACCTTCAGCCTGATCCCATATGCCTCCCCATTCGACAATGCCCGGATGGAATCACGCAAAAGTGTTGTTTTTCCGGCTCCCGGCATCGACAGGATCAACGTGTTATAAATGCTGTTCTTCTGCCGGATCAGTGGCAATATTTTTCTGGCGCATCCACACTTTTCGTGGGCAATCCGGATATTTAAGAACGTGATTGGACTGATCCCTGCAATTTTTCCATCCACCAGAACGGTCTGCCCTGCCACGCCAACCCGGTGTCCTCCCTCGATCGTGATATACCCCTGCTTAATCTCCTCTTTGTAGGCATACAGCGAATAATTGCTGATATAATTTAACATTTCCCGCAGATCAGCCTCGCTCGCATGGTACAGATCTTTTTCCCATCTTCTGTAGTCCTTTTCGTTACAGAACATTTGTTCTTTTTCTTTGCCGATCAGATAACAGTTGTCGCTTCCATAGCAAAACTCGATTGGTTGTCCGACTCTCACCCGGATCTCCTCCAACCCGCTCTGCCATGTATCGTCCTGAAAAAATGTTCTCATATGTACCGGAAACAACAATCTTATTTCACACAAGGCGGCACCTCACTTTCTGTTCCATCCTCACGGAATTCTTTTTTTAAAGAAAAAAAAGCCATGGGAGTTTGTTTTCTCCCATGACTAATTCTATGACTTGTCTTTCTTTTTATGACTGTTATTCTATTCTTTTCTTACATTCTCTCCGGTGCAGAAAATCCTAATACATCGATACAGGTCTCAAGAACGGACTTTGTAAGCTCTAACAGACGGATGTACGATTTCTGGACTGTCTCATTCTCCTCGGACATGATCTTGGTTCCATGATAGAAACTGTTGAATGCATTGGCGAGGTCATAAATATAGGAACAGATCTTATGAGGTGCTGTCTCCTCAAAAGCGCTCTCCATCACTGCATTGAACTTGGAGAGTTCTAACATTAAATCTTTCTCGCTCTTAGAGTGCGCCGCCTCGATGACTGCACCGCTGTCATCTTTTCCAAGACCGTGATATTTGTTTAAGATCGATTTGATACGGACGATCGTATACAGGATGTATGGGCCTGTATTTCCCTCAAAAGAAGTAAAGCGGTCAATATCAAAGATGTAATCTTTGCTTGCCTGATTGCTCAGATCACCGTATTTGATTGCTGCAAGTGCGACCATTTTTGCAGTGTTCTCCGCTTCCTCTGTGCTGATCCCAAGGTTCTCCTTTGTCTTCTGGTTCTCCTGGATCTTTGCAAGCATCTCCTCATTAATACCGGAGATCAGATGCTCTAAACGCATCACACCGCCATCACGAGTCTTAAATGGTCTTCCGTCCTTGCCATTCATCGTACCAAAACCTAAAAACTTCAGTTCTGTTTCCGGTTTTACGATACCTGTTTTTCTTGCGCAGCGGAATACCTGTGTGAAATATAACTCCTGACGCTTGTCTACCACGTAAATAATCTCGTCCGGGTTATAGTCTTTCATTCTCCATACCATAGTTGCAAGGTCTGTTGTATTGTAAAGGGAAGCTCCGTCTGATTTTAAGATCATGCATGGTGGGATCTCTTTCGTGTCGGTATCCTCTTTGACATCCACGACAAGAGCGCCGTCGCTGATGTATGCAAAGCCATCGTCCTTCATCTTCTGAACCATATCCGGAATATATGGCTGTGCATCAGACTCGCCCTTCCATAGCTCAAAGGAAACATTTAAGTTTGCATAGTTTCTCTTTAAGTCTGTCACGGACACATTTAAAATATGTTTTAAAAGTGCCTGATAACCGCGTTTTCCGTGCTGCAGTTCAAAAGTCGCCTGCATGGCCGCTTCCTTATACGCCTCATCCTCTTTGGATTTCTTGCTGGCAGTCGGATAAATCTCCTCTAACTCAGAGATTGTAAATGGTGCTTCTTCTGGATACTCTCCGGTGTAAGCATCATCAAAATAAACGAGTTCCGGTCTTCTTAACTTTAACTCTGTGATGATCAGTCCCATCTGAAGTCCCCAGTCGCCCAGATGCACGTCACCAATCACATTGTGTCCCATAAATTTGCCGATACGCTTCACACTCTCACCAATGATTGCAGAACGCAGATGTCCTACATGGAGAGGTTTTGCAACGTTTGGTCCGCCATAGTCGATCATGATGGTCTTTGGCGCTTCTGTCTTTTCACATCCAAAACGTCCCTCATCTTCCTGCATTTTTGCAACATAATCTGCAAGGTATGCCTCATCAATTTTCAGATTGAGGAAGCCCGGTTTTACAGATTCTGCCATCGCAAAAATCGGGTTTGCAGCAAGTTTTTCCACCACTTCGTCTGCGATCATAAATGGGGCTTTTTTGTATTCCTTGGCGGCTGCCATGGCGCCGTTACACTGGTATTCACAAAGATCAGGTCTGTTTGATAAAGTAACCTTTGCATATTTTGCATCATATCCGCATTCTGTAAATGCTTTTGTCACTTCATCTGTGATCAAATCCAAGATTTTCTTCATAACTTTTTCCTTTCGTTCTCTCTTATAGATACTGCTAACTATATAGTTTACTTGCGTTTTCAGAAATCGTCAATATTTTCTTAAAAATTATTAAAATGCCATGAGAAAGAGAGTTTTATCTCTTTGACATGGCATTTTTATAACCTTCACATTTATTCATTCTTAAAAATAACATTTCTCATTTTTGCCAATGCATTCAATAAGATAGAGCCAAGAATACAGCAGCAGATCACTTCTCCCGCGCCGACGGTCAGCATGTAAAAAGGAATTGCGACATCATGTCCACCAACTTCCATCGCAAGTCCGTATCCATAACGCAATACAAATGGAATGATCACCATATTTGCGATCACCGGAGGAAGCGTGCACAAAAACTTATGTTTCCGCAGTAAATATGTTCCGACTGCACCGAGTAATGTTGCAAGGCTTCCGAACACGACATCATAAACCGCTGCCCCTGTCAGCAGATTGCTCAACAGACACCCGATCGCCAGTCCCGGAATCGCTGCCGGTGTAAAAAATGGTAAAATGGTAAGTGCTTCGGAAATTCGTACCTGAATGGCACCGGAAGCTAAGTTAAATGCACTGATAAAAATAGTCAGCACAACGTAGATCGCTGCGATCACTGCAGCCTGGGTAAGAAATAATACCTTTTTGTTTCTCATATGTTTTTCTCCTTTAGTTTTGTTTTTCGTCAGGAAGGTTCCGAACTGACGTTTGTTTTTGCAGAATTGTACCTCTGCATGAAAAAATCGTTGTGTTATTCACACAACGATTTATAAACTATCATATTCTGCCTGCAATTGCAAGACTTTTTTATAATGGTTTCCATATGTTCCCATATTCCCTGCTGCTGTGCGGTATTCATAACACCAAGAAATTTTCCAATTTAAGCAAAAAAATTTTCCGCCAGCGTAATACTTCCGATATAAACCACAGGTCCTGTCATAAACACGCGGTCGTCCTCTGCAAATTCCACAAGCAGATCTCCGCCCTGCATATGAACCTGCACACGGTTTCCCACCAGTCCGAGTTTATGTGCTGCAGATGCCGCCGCACAGGCTCCCGTGCCTGACGCATATGTGTACCCGGCTCCCCGCTCATAGATTTCAATCTGAATATTTTCCCGGTCAACTACGTGACAGAGCTGCATATTAATCCGGTTTGGAAAATATTTTGAATTTTCCACATATGGTCCTAAATGCAACGCTTTATTCTTGCTGATTTCTTCCATCATCACGACACAGTTTGGGTTTCCCATGGACACGCAGGTGATATTGTAAAAATTATCACAGAAGAAAACGGATTCATTGATCATATCTCCCTCAAATCCTACTGCATGGATACTGTCTGCTCCAAATGCGGCATATCCCATATCGACTTTCATGCGCGATGCATCCTCATCTAAAAACTCCACCTGTACCGGTCCTGCCTTTGTCCAAAGCTCATAGCACTTTTCTTTCACATATCCGGCATCTTTCAGATACTTTGAAAAAATCCGGATGCCGTTGCCGCTTCTCTCAGCTTCACTTCCATCCGGATTAAAAATACGTACTTTTATTTTTTCATTCTCCAACACAGGACCAGATAAAATACCATCTGCTCCCACTCCGGTATTGCGCCTGCACAACAGCTGTATCTGCCGTTCCTGTAATAATTCACGGTTCTGATTCGGATCATAGATCAGATAATCATTCCCAAGACCGTGATACTTTTTTAATGTAACCAAAACGATCCCACCATCGCCTGTTCTTACTATTACATTATGTGGCAGACTACAAAATGTGCATCTGCCCGCAACCCTGCCAAAACAGCTTCAGGATTCCTATCCCTCATGCTGTTCATGTTCGATCAGGTTCTGTAATCTGTCATCTTTCTCATGCAGGATCTGTTGGATTTTTGTCTGTGACACCTCGTCGATTGCCTCGATCTCTGCCTGTTTTAACTCTGACTCTTCGTCATAGACATAATTTTCCTGTGGATATATGCCGGCGGCATGTTCCCGCTCTTTTTCTTCCTCTTCGCCGCCAATTGCTTCCGGGGAACCATAGGAAACATTCCAGTATTTTATGATACTTCTTTTCATTTTTTCCTGTCTGTTCTTCTCATCGATCAAATCTTTCATATATGCACCAGCTTCTTGTTGTATTTTTCGTATCCCATTTGATTATGCTTTTTTAAAACAATCCGTCTCTACTGAAACGATTTTCTTACTGTGTATAGTATAGCATTTTTTTCCAATAAAAAAAAGTTTCTTTCTGTATATTTTTTTCTGAAATGCCACATCCTCATTAATAGCATCCGACATCGACAGACCTCGGAGCTGATCCTGATTTTAGAAAAGACCGGAGGATAGCAACATGCCTGCATATAAAGTAGAAATCTGTGGCGTCAATACCGCCAAACTCCCAATTTTAAAAGAAACCGAAAAAGAAGCTCTGTTTGCACGGATCCGGCAGGGCGATCAGGAAGCCAGAGAGATGTATATCAAAGGCAACCTGCGCCTTGTGTTAAGTGTGATCAAGCGGTTCTCCGGCAGCCATGAAAATCTTGATGATCTGTTCCAGATCGGCTGTATCGGACTGATCAAATCCATTGACAACTTTAATCCTGATCTACAGGTAAAATTTTCCACTTATGCGGTACCGATGATCATCGGGGAGATCCGCAGATATCTGCGTGACAACAACAGTATCCGTGTGAGCCGCTCCCTCCGCGACACCGCCTACAAAGCGATCCATGCCAAGGAAGTTCTGTCCAGAAATTCATTTAAGGAACCTACCCTGCAGGAGATCGCAGAGGAATCCGGGGTTGCCGCAGAAGACATTTTATACGCACTGGATGCGATTCAGAGTCCGGTAAGCCTCTATGATCCGGTCTACACCGATGGGGGCGATACCCTCTATGTCATGGATCAGATCAGTGATAAGAAAAATAAAGAAGAAAACTGGGTGGAAAAGCTCTCTCTAAGTGATGCCATGAACCACCTGTCAGAACGCGAAAACTTCATTATCAACCTCCGCTTTTTTGAAGGAAAAACACAGATGGAAGTGGCGGATGAGATCCATATTTCCCAGGCACAGGTCAGCCGTCTGGAAAAGTCTGCATTGAAAACCATCCGCCAATATCTTACCCTATAATATTATCTCGACCATTTATCACATAATGCATTAATCTGATCTGCAAATTTTGCAAGTTCCTTGTTCGGCAGACCCTCGCACTTATTAATAACCTCAAGCAGCCTCTGTCCTGCCGCAAGAAGTCTTGCAAATACGTTGCTGGAAGCTTTTGATGATCCATTTTTCTTCTTCTCAATCATCTCTCTGCTTCCGTCCGCAATCTGCTCTCCCGTCACAAGATCAAACGTATCGCCGCTATATGGTGCATACGTGTCATACCCATATACTTCATGCACATGCGCCGCAAAATTCTCCGTCACTTTGTCGTCCCCATGTACAATAAACACTTTTTTCGGTGGTGTCTCAAATGCCCCAATCCACTTTGTCAGATTATTCCGGTCTGCGTGACCGCTGATTCCCGGAAGATTCTCAATCTTCGCATGTACCTCGATGGTCTCACCAAAAAGCTTTACCTGCTTTGCCCCATTTAAAAGAGAATTTCCAAGTGTTCCGGGAACCTGATAACCAACAAATAAAATCGTGGAATCCTTTCGCCAGAGGTTGTGTTTTAAATGGTGGCGGATACGTCCTGCCTCACACATACCGGATGCGGAAATAATAACTTTCGGCTGCTCGTCGAAATTGATCATCTTGGATTCATCACTCGTGATTGCCATGCGCAGTCCCGGAAAACCGATTGGGTTAATTCCCTGATGCACAAGATCCAACGCTTCCTCGCTGAAACAGTCCTCCACGTTCTTATTAAAGATCGTAGTTGCCTCCACTGCCAGCGGACTATCGACAAACACCGGGAAATTTTCAAACTCCGGCAACAGATGTTCCGTCTTGATCCTTCGGATAAAGTAAAGCATCTCCTGCGTTCTTCCTACGGAAAATGCAGGGATCACAAGATTTCCACCTCTTGTAAAGGTATCCTTCAATACCCCTGCAAGTGCGACTGCATAGTCCGGCGGTGTCTCATGCTCTTTGTCACCGTACGTGGACTCCATCACAACATAATCCGCGTCTTTGATATACTGTGGATCTTTGATCAGTGGACGATTGCCATTTCCGATATCCCCCGAAAATACAACTTTGACTTCTTCATCGTCCTCTCTGATCCACATCTCAATGCTGGACGAGCCAAGCAGATGTCCTGCGTCCACAAACCGTACCTTTAATCCGTCACAGATCTCCACAATGCTGTTATATTCACACGGCACAAAGTGTGTCAGCACCCCCATTGCGTCATTCATATCGTACATTGGTACCACTTCCGGTTTTCCGGCCCGTTTTGCTTTCCGGTTTCTCCATTCTGCCTCAAACATCTGGATATGTGCGCTGTCTTTTAACATGATATTACAGAGTTGCGTTGTTGCCTCTGTCGCAAAAATCTGTCCCCGGAATCCATGATTATACAATAGTGGCAGCAGACCGGAATGATCAATGTGTGCGTGTGTCACGAACACATAATCCACCGCTGCTGCATTCACCGGAATCTCCTGATTCACATACAGATCCGGTCCCTGCTCCATACCACAATCCACCAGTACATGTTTATCCCCGAATGTTACATAATGACAGCTTCCTGTCACCTCATGCGCTGCACCCAAAAATTCTATCTGCATCTGTCCTTCCCCCTGTCTGTAAATTCCAGTCCGTTTTCATCTGATTCCCATGCAGCCATCTGCTGCATGTTGTCTCATCTGTCCACTGTCTGTTCCCATTGTCAAATAGTTCGACTTCTCCTTTAATTTATAACACAATTATACTCCTGTTATTCAAATCGTACAATTTCTTTTTTCAATCTTCCCATAATTTTTTTCTCAAGTCTTGAGATATAGGACTGGGAGATTCCAAGCATATCTGCCACTTCCTTCTGTGTCTTCTCCTCCCCATCAGAAGTATTCAGTCCGAACCTCAGTTCGATGATCATCCGTTCCCTTCCAGACAGCTTTTCGATCGCAGTCTTTAACAGTTTCCGCTCTACATCCGTTTCCATGTCTTTCCCCACGACATCCTCATCCGTCCCCAGAATATCCGATAAGAGCAGTTCATTTCCATCCCAGTCCACATTTAAGGGTTCATCGATGGAAACCTCCAGTTTTGTCTTGCTGTTTCTCCTCAGATACATTAAAATCTCATTTTCAATGCAGCGCGATGCGTAAGTGGCCAATTTAATATTTTTGTCCGGATTAAAGGTATTGATCCCTTTGATGAGACCGATCGTTCCTATGGAGATAAGATCCTCCACTCCGACCCCTGTGTTATCAAACTTTTTTGCTATGTATACAACCAGCCGCAGGTTGTGTTCGATCAGCTCCTTTCTCGCCCGCTCTGCATGCACACCATCGAGCATCCGGATACAGTATGCTTCCCGCTCTCCCTCCAACGGTGGCGGCAAAATCTCTGCACCTCCAATATAGTGCACCTCATCTTCCTTTCGCAAAAAAAGGCTGCAAATCCCGGACAGAAAATGAACCTTTTCATATCTTGGCAGTACAAGTCTCATGATCATGTTTTGTTCCTCTTTCCTGACACTCCAGCATAGATGCATGAAGAATCATATCATATTCTTTTCCTTCCAATAATCCTTCATTTGCAATTCCAACCGTTGCCGGTCTTATCTCGACTTCGTGCCTTCCATTCTGAATTTTTATGCATGTGATCTCTGTCACCGGCAAAAGCCCCTCCTTCTGCCCCAGGGAACAATAAGGGATAAAATGTACCCTGTCCTTTTTCGGATTTAAGATCTTTGCGGCCACTTTTTTACTTAAAATACATACTGGTCTATGATTATATGGATCTCTCAACTGATTTCCACTGTCCCAGTATCCCATAGTTTCCATCGCATGCCCCCGATGCACCAATGTCACTGGAAAAAGCTGATTTCCAAACTGTTTTCTACGTCCCAGATACCATGTGACAACCGACAGAACCAGTGCCGCAATGACCGCCTGAATCCAGAAAAATGTCATTCCTGTTGCACTGCTTCTCAATAATTCCATAACCCCGCCAAGGAAAATGACCATCAGATAAATGACTGCCCAGTTTTCTAAAAACTCACGCCACGAACTTTTTCCAAAACACAGAACAACCATTCCTGTATTGAGCAGGAAGTGAATCAGAATCGCCCTGCAAAAAGGCTCCGTAACGGTCAATGTAATGATCAGAGTTCCTATGGATGACAGAAATGCAATAAACCACAGTCTTCTTCCCTTTACCCTGCGCCGCAAAAGACAATTTGCGCCCGCAAGCGCAATAAAATCCATCCACAGATTCTGTAACAGATAGACATCTGCATAAAAAATATATATTTGGAACCACTCCCTCCTTTTCCTTCTCCATAGTCACATTATATTTTTTTAGAACCATCTTTTTTGTCAAAACACTCCCTCTACTTTCAGAAGTTCATCCAGTTTTTCTGACAAAAAAAGACCGTTACATGAAAACCTTATGATCTTCATGTAACGATCCTGTCATCTTCTTATGTAATTATCTTCTGGAATTCTTAAGGAAATCCGGAATCTTGATATCCATCTGCTGTACAGAGCTTTCTGGCTGGCGTGGTTTCTGAATACCAGAGAAAGTTGGTGCCGGGTTTGGCTGTACCGGAGCTGTATAACCAGCCTGTGCTGCTGGTCTTGGTGTTACAGGTGCTGTCGGTCTTGGAACAGTTCCCATGTTCTGATACTGCATCTTAGGAACAATTTTGCTTGCTGCGTTTGCACCGGCAGTCTCAAGTCCTGTTGCAATAACCGTAATGGTTGCCTCATCTGTCATAGACTCATCAAACTTCGCACCGAAGATAATATTGGCATCATCTCCTGCAAGATCCTGTACATAGCTTGCTGCATCATTTGCATCCATCAAGGAGATATCTCCGGAAATATTAATAATAACGTGTGTTGCACCGTTAATAGTTGTCTCAAGCAATGGGCTGGCAACTGCAAGTTTTACAGCTTCGATCGCCTTGTCGTCTCCCTTGGCAGAACCAATACCGATATGTGCAAGTCCCTTGTCCTTCATAACGGTGGAAACATCCGCAAAGTCAAGGTTAATGAGTGCAGGTAAATTGATAAGGTCTGTGATTCCCTGTACTGCCTGCTGTAATACTTCATCTGCCTTCTTCAATGCATCCGGCATTGTAGTACGTCTGTCTACGATCTCTAATAATTTATCATTTGGAATGACAATCAGTGTATCTACGCTCTCTTTTAAACGTTCAATACCACCGGTTGCGTTCAACATACGCTGTTTTGCTTCAAATTTGAAAGGTTTTGTAACAACACCTACCGTTAAGATTCCCTGCTCTTTTGCAATCTTGGCAACGACTGGTGCGGCACCTGTACCGGTTCCACCACCCATACCACAGGTAACGAAAACCATGTCTGCACCTTTCACTGCAGCTGATAACTCCTCTGCGCTCTCTTCCGCTGCTTTCTGTCCAACCTCAGGCTGTGCTCCTGCACCAAGTCCTTTGGTAAGCTTCTCACCGATCTGGATCAATGTCGGTGCCTTACATAACTGTAATGCCTGCTTATCTGTGTTGATACCAATAAACTCAACACCGCCAATATTTTCATCGATCATTCTATTTACAGCATTATTACCAGCTCCTCCAACTCCGATCACGATAATTTTTGCACTGGCATCTGCTTCTGTTGTTCTAATTTCCAGCAAGGTAGTTCCTCCTTCATATCTCCCTATATTTATGTCAAATATGATAACCAGACAAGCCCATTTCTACTTTGTTTAGTTATCTACTCTCGAAATCATACTATATTTTGCGTTTTTTAACTCTTATAAACTATAATATAATTTTTCCTACAACAAATCAACCGCTTTTTCAAAAAAAAATCAAGTTTTTTTACGGTTTTTATTGTTCCACTGGCGGCATATCCTCCGCCGGTGCATTTTCGGCTGGCTGCTGCTCTTCGGCCGGTGTATTCTCTGCCGGCACATCCTGTGCAGGTTGTTCTTCCGCTGGTGTATCTGCCGACGGCTCCTCAGAAGGCTCTTCTGTCGTCTCCTCTTCTGTTTCCGATTGTTCTTCTGCCCTGTCCCAGATAATGTCGGTCGTCTCCGGTGTCCATGTCTCTAAATGGAGTGTGCCGCTAAGTCCGTCAAGCTGTGGCAAAATAATGGATAACCTCACAACTTTCTGCGACAGGTTGTCCTCAGAACCAATTTTCACCTGGATTGTTCCATAGTAAAGCACCGGCTCCATGTTACTGTCATACTGGATCTCATCCGGGAGCAGATTATATTTTTTCAAAGTCTGTGTCAGGTTCAGTAAATCCCGCAAAATATCACTGTTCTCTAATTGCAGTTTCTCATAAAGTACCACTTCCTCACAGGAGATTCCTGTGATCTTTGGCACACCGTCAATCACTTCCGTAGATGTCTCGACTACAAATCCATCTTTGTCAAAATAAGCATTCTGACCAATGGAATTAATATAAAGATAGCCGAGCATTCCTTTTTCGTAAACTCTAATATGTACGGTATGGGGATTGTCCAGTGAAACCTCCATCGTATCTACAAACGGAACTTCCCCGATATCCACAAATCTGTATTTCAGATCTACATACAGGGAATTCCAGGAATATTCATCATTCAGCACCATGTTTTCAATCTGTGTGGAGCTGTACAGTTCATTTCCCTCCACGACAACGTTTTCCACGGTAAAAACATTCATGACAATGAAAACGCCCGCTGCGATAAGCAGAATCAATATCAACAGGATGTACAATCCTATCTTTCTGCGCTTTTTTCTTCTTCTCTCTTCTTTTATCATATTTAATTAACCTCAAATTGAATTCCCTTTGCCACGGAAAGCGCAAGCCCCATCTCTGCAAGCAGGAATAAAACCGAAGTACCTCCATAACTGATAAACGGCAGTGAAATACCGGTATTCGGGATCGTATTGGTCACAACCGCAATATTTAAAATAACCTGGATGGACAAATGCGCCATAATACCAACCACGACCAGCGCCCCATAAAGGTCTGACGCATTATTGGCAATGATCATAAATCTCCAGATCATCAGCAGAAACAATAAGATCACGCACACCGCGCCAAAAAGTCCAAGTTCCTCACAGATAACAGAGAAAATCATATCATTCTGCGCCTCAGGAATAAATCCCAGCTTCTGCATACTCTCGCCAAGCCCTTTTCCAAATAAACCGCCGGAACCGATCGCATACAGTCCCTGTAAGGTCTGATAACCCTTCTCGTAGGCTTCCGGATTCAGCCAGATCTTGATACGATCCATCCGGTATGCCTCAAAACTGATGAAAACAACACCTACCACACCGACTGCCGCTGCCATCAACACAAAGTGGGAATACTTCGGACTGGCAACAAACAACATACAGACTGCAATTCCAAGTATAATGATCGCTGTACTTAAGTTATTATAGGCGACCACCGCAACGATTGGGAGCACAATGACCATAATCTTGACAAGACTCATGAACTCTCCCATTTTCTGTGGTGTCTTATAAATAACCGTTGCCAGAAAAATAATAACCGCAAACTTGGCAAACTCTGACGGCTGGAAAGATAACGGCCCGATTTTTAACCATCTCGCCTGACCGTTTGCCTCTGTACCAATAAAAATAACGGCGGTACAGAGCACGATAGCTGCCAGATACGCCATGGAACTCACCTTCATCCAGAACCGATATGGGATCTTAGATACGATATACATACCCACGATCCCCAGTCCTGTTGCAAACAACTGTCTTTTTACAAAATAGGAAGCATCCCCAAACTTATTGGAACCTGCATAGGAACTGGTACTGTACAACATGACCAATCCAAAACACAAAAGAAAAATGATCAGAAACAAAAGACTGTAATCGAAATATTTAATTGGCTTTTTTTTCTTTTCCGTCTGCTGACCTCTTGCCATTCCAATTCCTCATTTCTTATTTACTGCACGTCATGCCATTATGCCTGACATTTTTTATTCTGCCAGATTGCGCACGTATTCCTTAAAAATGCGTCCGCGCTCCTCATAGTCTGAGAACATGCCCCAGCTTGCACATGCAGGGGAAAGCAATACCGCATCCCCGCTCACTGCGTTTGCATAACAGGTGTCAATTGCCTGCTCAAATGTATCACAGAGTATGACATCCTCAAAGCCATGTTTCTTCGCACATTCCGCAATCCTTTCCTTCGTCTGACCGATCAGTACGAGTTTCTTCACCTTGCCGTCAAAACTCTCGATCCACTCATCATATTCAGACTGTTTGTCATAACCTCCACCGATCAACAGTGTCGGACGGTTCATCGCGCGGATTCCCTGGATTGCCGCATCCGGGTTTGTTCCCTTGGAATCATTGTAAAACTTCACGCCGCGTTTTTCTGTCACATACTCAATTCTATGCTCGACTGCCTGGAAACGTTTCAGCACTTCCACAATTTTATCCATCGGCACACCAAAGCTTAACGACATTCCAACGGCAGCCATGACATTCTCATAATTGTGTTTTCCCAAAATATTCAGCTCGTTTACATTGATCACTTTTGTGTCCGTTGTGCCGTCTGCATAAAAAATATCTTCTCCATCCAGATAAAGTCCCTTTTCCAGTCTGCGCCTGCTGCTGAAAAAGACAACTTTTGTATGAAGTGTCTCGCCAAACCTGCGCAGCACTTCATCCTCATAATTCAACACACAGGTATCCCCGGCGGTCTGATTCTTTGTAATGCTCTCTTTTGTCTCGATATAACATTCCATCGTATGATGACGGTTCAGATGATCCGGTGTGATATTTAAAATAGCTGTCACTTCCGGCGCAAACTCATGTGTTGTCTCTAACTGAAAGCTGCTGATCTCTGCGACTGTCACAGTATCCTCTGTCGTGTCTGCCGCTACCGATGTGTATGGGATTCCAATATTGCCGACCACTTTCACATCATCGAAATAATTCGCCATGATCTCACCCACAAGCGAAGTTGTCGTAGTTTTTCCGTTTGTTCCGGTAATTGCAATAATTCTTCCTTTTGCAAAATGATAGGCAAGTTCGATTTCGCCCCAGATTGGAATCTGTCTGTTTCGAAGTTCATTGACCATCGGAAGGTCTGTCGGCACGCCCGGACTTAACACAACAAGATCAATGCGCGCCATATCTTCCGGTGCAAGTTCTCCCAAAAGAATCTCTGCTCCGGCAAATACCGGATTTTTCTCGATCAATGCTGTCACATCTAAATCTTTATTTCCATCAAAAAGTACAAATGTGATTCCTTTTTTTCTGAGCAGTTCTGCGGCTGCAACTCCGCTTTTTCCAGAACCTACTACTAACACTCTTTTTCCTTCTAAATTCATCGTCTTATCCTTCCAATCTCCTGTCCGAATCCGGCAGGTCATTTTGCAATTTTCCAATGCGATTTATAAGCCTAATAATGCAAGCATGCAAAGCAGTGCTGTCACGATTGCAAACACTGCGACAACTCTCGTCTCTGACCATCCACCAAGCTCAAAATGATGATGGAGCGGAGCCATTCTGAAAATCCGCTTTCCAACACCTGTTTTTTTCTTAGTGTATTTAAAATAAGTAACCTGAACCATAACAGATATGACTTCTGCCAGATAAATCAGTCCAACGATCAGGATATATAATGGCATCTGGAGCATATAGGCAGTTGCCACAACAAAGCCGCCCAGTGCCAGGGAACCGGTATCTCCCATGAAAACACTTGCCGGATACACATTAAATAATAAGAATCCAAGCAGGGCTCCTGCTACTGCACAGGTGATCGGAGCGATCCCGGCATTTGTCCCGATCGCCACAACTGAAAAAAAGGTTGCAACCATAATCGTAACGCTTGACACAAGCCCATCCACACCATCCGTAAAATTCACACCGTTTACGGTTCCGATCACTGCAAAATAAAGTAATGGAATCGCAAGCCATCCGATATTTAAGTACTTTCCGCCGGAAAATGGGATCAACATAGTAAGTTCAATTCCGGAATAACGCACCATGTAAACTGCAAATACTGTTGTCACAATAAACTGTAAGATCATCTTCTGCCACGGGAACAGTCCGTCTGATCTGCGGAGCACTACCTTCAGATAATCATCCAGAAAACCGATCACACCGAATCCTACGGTCATAAAAAGGATTGGGATAATTCTCGGATAATCTTTGACATAAAACAGGGAGGTAATGATAATACTTGCCAGTATCATAAGTCCACCCATAGTCGGGGTTCCATTTTTCTTCAAATGGGATTCCAACTCTTTACGCTCCGTCTGCCCCACCTTTAACCGTTTCAAAAAGGGGATCACGATCGGTCCTAAAATTGCACTGATTGCAAAAGAGATCAAAACTGGTATCACTATTTCATAATCCATGACTAAACACCTCTTGTATTTTTTCTAACGTTCAATTCGCCTAACTAGTATACGTTATTTCATCTCATTTATCAAGGTAAGGCAAAATGTTTTCGAATATTTCCTTCGCCACAGGAGCAGCGATCGTTCCGCCGTAATAAATCCCCTGCGGATTGTTAATGACAACAAGCACAAGCACCTGCGGATTGTCAGCGGGCGCAAATCCGAGAAACGATGAAATGTATTTATGGTCGCTTCTTGGAAGTGTCTGTGAGGTTGCTGTCTTTCCGCCGATGGAAAAGCCCTCAATTTTGGCATTTTTTCCGGTTCCCTCTGACACCACTTTCTCCAACAGATAGCGCATCGTTTCCGAAGTTTCTGCTGTGCAGATATTCTCATGCGTTTCATAGGAGAACGTTTTTACTGTATTTCCGTCCGCATCCTGCACGCTTACGCCAAAATGTGGTGTCACGCGCGTTCCCCCATTAATAATAGAAGATACCGTCGTGACAAGCTGGATGGGGGTAATCTGAAACGACTGCCCAAACGAGATTGTCGCAAGTTCCACCGGTCCAATATTTTCCGTCTTATGCATGATCGTTCCCGCTTCCCCCGGAAGATCAATATTCGTTTTGGATAACAGCCCGAACTGTTTGAAGTAACCGACAAAGTTCTCCGCGCCTAACCGCTCGCCAAGTTCCATAAAAACCGGGTTGCAGGAGTTCATGATCCCTGTCTCAAATGTTTCCGCACCGTGCCCTGTCGTTCTCGCGCACCGGATTCTTCTGTCCTCCACTATTTTATAACCCGGGCAGAAAAATGCATCGTCCAGTTTTACCACTCCCTCTTCTAACGCTGCCGCTGCCGTAATAATCTTAAATGTAGAACCCGGCTCATAGGTATCACTGATGCACTGGTTTCGCCACATTTTATTCAACAGATTCTGTTTTTCTTCCGCTGACACAGCTTCCCCGTTGTCCCCAACCAGTGTAAACGGATCGTTCAGGTCAAACTCAGGATAATTCACCATCGCCATAAGTTCACCGTTCTGTGGGTTCATCACGATCACGGAAACACTGTCCGCCGATTTTTTCGTGCAGACTTTTTTTGCCGCCTGCTCACAGTACATCTGAATATTGTAATCTAATGATAAGCAAAGGTCATAACCGTTCACGGGTTCTAATCTGCTCTCCCCGGCATTCTCAATCTCAATTCCTCTCGCATCGGTTAACGTGAGGATTTTTCCGTTGGTTCCCTGAAGGTATTCATCATACTTTACTTCAAGTCCCAAAATGCCCTGATTGTCGGCCCCGGTAAACCCAAGTACTTTGGAAGCAAGCGTCCCATAAGGGTAATATCGTTTATAATCCTCATCCACTTTCACTCCGGAGAGTCCATAGGCTCTGATTGCATCCCCGGTCTCCTTTGCGACATTTGTTTTCACTCGCTCGATGGAACTGACTTTCTCCACACGCTTTCTAGCAGTCTCTTCCGGAATACCAAGTTCTTTCACAAGCATAGCAATGACTTTTTCAGGTTCTTCCATCTGGTTATGGATCACGGAGATCGTGCACACAGATTTGTTTGTAGCAAGCACTGTACCGTTTGCATCTAAAAGTTTTCCCCGTGCCGCCTTAATATCTCGCTCCCTCTCATGAAGATTCTCCGCTTTATTTCCATAATATTCGGAGCAGAATATCATCAGATAGACCAGTCTTCCAATCAGAAACATCATAATAAAAAAAACTGCCACGAATACGATCATTACCTTTTTGCGGTTAAAGGTCTTATTCCGATACATAAAACAAAAACCTCATAAAAGTCTTCCTTGCATTTTATTCCAACTTTTATGAGGTTATGTTTCTATTCACTGTTATCGGATGTTGTTCCTGCTTCTTCTGCATTTACACCATCATTTTCGGCGTTTTCTTCGTTGTTTTCCCCGGCTCCCGGAATATCCTCCATGGTATCCGGCACATCATCCGTTCCTTCCGGTTCTTCCTCCGGAATATTTCCTGTCACACGGTCTGTCACAGCGGCTGCGCCTGTATCCGTTCCGGTAATATCCCACCCAGAATGTAAGCCTGTCGTCTCCTCATCCGGATAAATATTCATATAAGGAAGTACTTCTTCTAAAATCTCCCTCACAATATTCTGTGCAAATGTGCTGTGTGGCTGATCCTGCGAGTTCGGCTCATCCACAAAACAGTAGATCATTAACTGAGGATCGTCCACCGGTGCAAAACCGATAAAAGAAACCAGATAGTTCACACCATCACGCGGCACTTTCTGTGCCGTTCCGGTTTTACCTCCCATGGAGTAACCGTCTACTTTTGCCGTATTTCCGGTACCGGATGTCACGGTTGAGTACATGTATTGTTTTAATGTATCACTTGTTGTCTTAGATACAGTTTCACGCAGCAACGTCGGAGAAATATCCTGAATCGTATTTCCATTCTGATCCGTGATCTTGCTTACCACTCTCGGCTGATATAACTTACCGCCATTGACCAGGGAACAGAAAGCAGTTCCAAGCTGGATCATCGTGGTATTAAAGTTCTGTCCGAAAGCATTGGTTGCAAGACTCAGCTGTGATGTTGTATCCAATGTGTAAATCAGGGAATCTGTTCTCGATTCTCCCGGAAGATCAATGTTCGTTTTCTGTCCAAATCCAAAAATCTGCTGGTACTCCGTGAAATTCTCTGCCCCGATCCGGTAGGACATCTGCATCAGGGCATCATTACAGGAATTCATCAATGTCTGTTCCAAAGTCTGCATTCCGTGTCCACCTTTTCTATAGGCAACACATTTTACGGTAAATCCGCTGAGCTGTTCGGCTCCATCACAGAAAAAGGTATCATTGGTCGACAGTGTTCCTGTCTCAAGCCCGGCTGCAACCGTAAATGGTTTTGCCGTTGATCCCGGCTCATAAGTATAGGTCAGACATATGTTCTGCCACAACTGATTTAACGCTTCGAGTCTCGCATCATCATCCATTGCATCGATCTCTTCCTGCGTATAATACTCCGATAAATCCCATGGATTGCCCAGATCGTAGTTTGGATACTGTGCCATTGCAAGGACATCGCCATTGTCCGGTTTCATGATGAGCACGCCGATTCTTGTTGCTCCGCCCTCACCCTCTCTGTAACCATCTGTATAGGCCTCATTAAACTCCTGTATTTTCTTCTCTACCACCGACTGGATCGTCGCATCGATCGTTGTCACTAACGTATTGCCGTTGACTGCCGGTTTGATCGTTTTTTCGAAATTGCTGTCCGAATTCAGATATCCATACTGTCTGCCGTTAATTCCATTTAACGTGTCATCATAATAGTTTTCCAGTCCATTAATTCCGAGGTTACCGGATGTTGTGAACCCGATCACAGAACTTGCCAGTTTTCCATATGGATATTGTCTCTGGTACTCTTTTTCAAACCAGACACCTTTGATATATGGATTGACCAGTTTTCCCTTTTCATCCCGCTCCTCCTGCAGATTCACAAAAGGCTGGATCGTATCATAGGACAAACGTTTGGCAAGCACAATATATCTGCTGTCCGGAGAGTCTTTCAGATAAGAATAAAGCTGTTCACTCGTCAGATCCGGGAAGCAGCTTACAAGCGCATTGATCGTCGGCTCCACATATTTTTCATCATCATTTAAAACGGAACAGTCCAGAATCACATTATAAACTGCGATACTGGTTGCCAGCACAGTTCCTTTTGCGTCTACAATGTCACCTCTCTGATAAGGAATTGTCTGGCTGTCATAGCCCTGCTGTGCCAGAACGATTTTCTCATATTTTTCTCCACTGGTGTATTCAATATACATCAGTCTTCCGATGAGTCCGATCATAAGCGCTGCAACAACCGTAAACATGACGATCATTTTTTTCTGCATACGCTTTGGAAACTTTAACATCGGCTTTTTCGGTCTTCTTTTTGCCATTCTACCACCTGAATTATTTTTTTGTCTGAAAATCCCCCTATTGCGGGATTTCATTATACTGATTCATGTAGTCTGTCTTATCTACAGAGTAGTAGACGATCTGATCCTGTGTTGCATAAAACATACCAAGTTCATTGATTGCCTTCTCCTTGATCGCATCGAGATCTACTGCGGTATTAATTCTCTTGTAAGCCTCGTCATTGTCAGCCTTAAGGTCTGTCACCTGGCTCTCTAAGCTTGCTATTTTTTTCATTCTTGCAGTCACATCAGACTGAAGCTTAATATAAGCTCCACAGAAAATGCCAAATACGGTCACTGCCATTGTCAGGAATACAACATAACTTTTGCTCATGCGAAGCGCTTTTTCCTGATTTCTGGCTGCGGCACGTCTACGTTTTCTCAGCTCTTCCTCGCGTTCCCGCTCCTGTCTGTCTCTGCGCTCTTTGCGGTAATCCGGCATCGCCTCCATACGGCGTACGGTGTTGCCATCTACCTGATAGGCTGCTCTATTTCGATTGTTGTGATTTACTGTTCTGTTCGGCATCTGCTACACCCTTTCAAAAACTCTTAATTTTGCACTCTTGGAACGGGAGTTCACTTCTAATTCTTCCTCGGAAGGAAGGATCGGTTTTCTTGTGACTACCTTTCCCTTGGATTTTTTACCACATACACACACTGGAAAATCGCTTGGACAGGTACATGGGTTCTCATTTCGTTTAAAATTCGTCTTTACAATACGATCCTCTAAGGAATGGAACGTGATAATACAGATTCTTCCACCCGGATTCAAAAGGTCGATCATATCATCCAGATTATTCTGCAGTACTTCTAACTCTTTGTTCAGCTCAATACGGATTGCCTGAAAGGTTCTTTTTGCCGGATGTCCACCGGTCACCTGAACTTTCATTGGAATGGAAGCCCTTATGATCTCTGTCAGTTCTCCGGTTGTCTCGATCGGTTTCTTTGCCCTCTCCTGCACGATGTGTTTTGCAATATTTTTTGCGAACTTGTCCTCACCATAATCACGGATGATCCGGTAAAGCTCCATCTCACTGTATCCGTTTACAATATCTTTTGCAGTCAGGCTCTGTCTGTCATCCATTCTCATATCAAGTGGAGCATTCTCATCACGGTAAGTAAAACCACGCTCCGGTGTATCTAACTGAAACGAAGATACGCCAAGATCCAACACGATTCCATCCACCTTTTCCACGCCAATGCGGTGAAGTTCCTCTTTCATGTTGGCGTAATTGCTTCGGATAATGGTGATCTTGTCACCAAATTCCTTTAATCTTTCTCCGGCGGCTGCGATTGCATCCGCGTCCTGATCGATTCCGATCAGCCTGCCTTTTTCTGATAACCGTGAAGCCACCTGGTAAGCATGTCCGCCACCGCCAAGTGTTCCATCCACATAGATTCCGTCAGGCTTGATATTCAAATTTTCAATTGTCTCATTTAGTAATACTGAATAATGATTAAATTCCATTGTGATCCTCTCTGCCTGACTTTTGCTCTGGCTCTCTTTTTTTATTCTCTGTGGATCAGATGCTGAACCCTAAATCTGCCATGTGTTCTGCAATCTCATCCATCTCATCTTCATCATATGTATTCTCCTGCCATCTGTCTTTGTCCCAGATTTCCACTCTGCTTAAGACTCCGACTAAAACGACATCTTTTGTCAGATTTGCATATTCTCTTAAAACTGGTGGAAGAAGGATTCTTCCCTGCTTGTCCAGCTCACAGGAAGCTGCTCCTGCAAAAAAGAAACGTGAAAACTTTCTTGCATCCTTGGAAGTCATGGAAATGTTTCTGAATTTCTCTTCGATGTTGTGCCATTCTTCTGACGTATACACAAATAAGCATCCATCAAGTCCCTTTGTCACTACAAATTCATCGCCAAGCTGCTCTCTGAATTTTGCCGGAACTATCAGTCTGCCTTTTGGATCAACTGTGTGGTTGTATTCTCCCATAAACATGACACAATCACCTGCCTTTGTGCGGCAGCTGGTTCCTCTTGATTTTCCATTTCTGTGGTCATTTGCCACCACTTCGAACCATTCTCTACCACTTTCCACCACTTTTAAACATATATTAGACTATTCTTAAGAAAAAATCAATATTTTAGCGCAAAAAAATAATGCCAGACCAGTTATTTCCTGATTTGGCATTATTTTCCATTCTTCTCTACTTACTTCTTTCTGTTTCCTCGATATACTCTTCAATCAGCTGATCGAGTTTTGTACTTTTTTGATAGTAATTATCAAACTTATCCTGTCGTAAAAGTGCCTGATCCAGTTCAAATCGAACGGATTCGATTTCCTGCTGTAACTCACTCAACTTTCTCATATGAATCCTCCTGATTTCCTCAATGGAAAATGCAATTTTACAAATTCAAATTTCTGCTAATTGCCGGAGCAGAGAATAGTCCCTTTTTCTTTTCCCCTTTTTCTTTTCCTCTCTTTTATATTCTCCATATTACTATCCGCAGATTCAAAAATCAAATGAATTAGGTGATGAGTTTTCTCCAAAATTCGACATTTCCAAACGGATTTTTTCACAATTGCACGTATTTCCTACAAAAACAGCGCATCCATTTTTCGACTTTGGATGCGCTGTTCATAAAAAATTAATATTTGATTCGTATGTTTTCCTATCGTTTTTGTATGTTTTTCATTTTTCAGGAATGTTTTAACCGGAATTCTGCCCTTTTCTCGGCGAGTAAATGTATCATTGTCTCCATTGCCTTGTAGTTCACCTCCACAATGTGATGGATATCATCCTCCACATCATGCTTTCTCACAAGATAATCATCATGGGATTTCTGGATAAAATCGCAAAGATTTCTGGCACTGTTAAATTCCAGATGATCTGCTTTATGCGGTTTTGCAGCGTCCGTCCTGATATATCTCCGCAAATCCCGCTTTAACTTCTCCTCGTAAGAACAGTGATCCTTCAGACTTCCCGGATAGATCTTATTGTGAGGATAGGTAAAATAGTCTGCCAGATAGTGGCTGATCTGTCCAAGATCCATGTAATACTTGCGCCCTTTTTTCTTCTCCACCAGTTTCCTGCCCTCGGAAAGGCGCTCAATATGGCGTCTGATATCCGGGTAAGTTCCGTCCATCTCATGGCGCTTATAGACGAAAGATGGCTTAATGTCCGGCAGGACACTTCCGATGTAAAAAGATAATTTATGTTTTTTCAGATCATTGTCTTCCATATTATTTACAATGTAACGTGCCAGTGAAATATGTGATTTTTTTCTCATAAGTACCGCCTCCAAACAGGAATCTTTTTGTTTTTCCAACTCCCATACTACATCTCCGCGGCAAAAGAAACAAGGGTATCTTTGTAAACTTTTTGTGTAGTTTTTGTGTTTTAAAGCACTGGAATCCTGCTTTACAGATGTAAATTTTCTTATCCTGCTTTTTTATGGTCTGCACAAATGGAGCATGTGCAGACCAGTTTCATACCTGTATTAATTATTCATATTTACAGTTGCACTCGAAGCTTGCGCACTCTGTCTCTCCACAGGTGCAGGCTCCGGCACCGGAAATACCGATATGATCTGCGTGACATTTCTCATTTTCATTGAAACGGCAGTGTGTTGCCTCACACGCAACGTCGATTTCCTTGGAAACATCTTTTAATGCGTTACAGGCTGCACCGTTTGTTCCGCGGTCTTTGAAACTTCCGCAACAGGTGCTCTGTGCTTCGGTTGCTTCGCGTCCCTCCACCTGAATGTCGCCTTTGCAGCAACAGCCGTCTTCATTATTGTAGGTGCAGCTTTTCACTGAACAATCCAAATATGCCATACTTTTTTCTCCTTTTCCTTCAAATCTGTCAGACAATTGTGAAACTCCTCATAATCTTCTTTAAATTGTTCAAAATTAACAAAAACACTCAAGACACGCTTTCGCTATGTGTCACTCGCAACGGTACTGCTCATTCTTCGCAGTACTTCGCAAATTCATTTAAAATCTGCTTCGCAGATAGGAATTTGCTCACTCTTGAATCATCTTCGCACGGTCTGTGCAGTAAATGCACAGACCTGATAAAAAATGTCGCACCTGCCTTCTAAGTACCGGCGGTTCCCCAGTGTTTTCTCAAGCTTTTGTTGATTTTTCACAATTTAATTTACGTTATGAATGAGTTTCGCAATTATCTACATTCTATTTTATATTATAAATCATTTAGGTCGAAAACTTCCATTCCTTTTTCATTTTTTTGCGGCACATCCATTTTTTCATTTTCTATAGGTGATTTTTTCTCGGACATTTCTTCTGTCACTGGTTTCTTAGACGGGGATGGAATTTCATCCTCATAATCATTCCATTCGCGGTAAGCCCTGTTGATTGGATGATCTTCCTCGATGTACTCTTCCTCATCATCAAAGTAATCGTCGTCCTCTGCATCTTTTGTTTCTTTTACTTTTGCTCTTTCTGATTCTATTTTTTCTGCTTTTTTCGTTTTTTCCTGTGACGGTTCATCTAATACCAAATCAATCGTCTTCTCCTGACTGATTTCATCACCCTCATCCAGCAGAGAATCATCCTCTTTTTTGCGGAATCCATGGAATTTTCCAAAGAGAGGCTTTTTATCAGTTTCGGTGTCTTCTACTTCATCCTCATCTATATCTTCGTCATACTCTGCATCTTCGAGTTCGACGTTATCGTCCTCTAAGAGTTCGTCTTTTCCTTTTTTCTTTCTGCCAAAGAGAACGATATTCAGGATGATCACAACTGCGATTGCCAATACAAAAATAAGCACAGCGATCATGTTTCTGGAAAAGGATTTTGCATCTTTATATTTCTTTGAGAGTTCATCATACTCGCTCTGCAATGCTGCAAGATCATCCGAAGAAGAATCCGCTGTCTCTGTAATATTTCCGTTCACACGCTGGTAAGTGCCTTCTGCTGCATCATACTGATACCAGCCTTCGGTTCCATCCTGGTTCACTCCATAAAAGATATAGAAATCAGATGCTTCCTCTCCATCCTCTACCGGAAGCTGGTAAGCGGTCATCACGGTATTTTCCGGCATTTGCAGGGACACCTGCACATAACTCTCCGGCAGTACCGAATCAAGCGGTGCTAAAAGTGGGATCACATAACTGCTCTCCCCTGCTGTAAACTTCATAAAATCATAGACAACATCCCTGGTCTCATCATAAATAAAAAATCTGCCGGTCGTTGCGTCCACATTGTCTGTTTCCAGATAGATCAGAGAAATTGTTCCTTTGTCAAACGTCAGACCTCTGCATTCCGTTCCCCGAAAATGAACCGTTGCCTCTGTAAAATCAGCCGGAATCTGTTCCTCTGTAAAATTGTCTGCGATATGGTAGGTCGTGTTATTGATCACAACGTCTGCCGCCGGCACCGGAGTTTCCGTTGCATCCACTTCCTCGGTGTCTTCTGGAGTCTCGCTGTCACCATTTCCGTCGTCTCCGTTTTCACCGCCTGTAGTTATCGTCTCACTTCCGGTGGTTCCTGCAGCCTGTCTTGTCACAGTGATTTTATAAGTAGCTGTTGTGCCATTTTCTGCTTTTACGACTATCTTAACAACGTTTGCCCCAACTGCAAGATTCGTATTTCCAGTCACAGACTCAATCGTTGCCTTTTCATTGACCGGTGTTGCACTCACTGCAATACTTGTCACGGAATTATCAACCGTTGCCGTGTACTTTGTGGTGCTTCCCTTAAAAGCCGGAGACAATGTTCCCGGTGAAATCGTCAGTGCCTTTAAGGAATTATCTGCGGATAAAGCTGCCGTATTCGTATTGCTTCCAGTATTGTTGTTACTTCCTGTTCCAGAACTGCTTCCATTTCCCGCATTTCCATTGCTGCCGGAGCTTCCGTTGTTACCGGCACTGCTGTTATTTCCTGTATTGCTGCCTGCTGCTTCGTTTTTGACCGTTACAGAAGTGCTGCTGCCTGCCATGGAATCCAATTCTTCTTCGGTACCGTAAATAACACCATCCGTAGCAGAAAGCGAAATAGAAGCTTTTCCCGCACTGATTGCTTTTAATGTCACACTGAAGCTGTCACTCGCTACCGAAATACTTCCGCCGCCACCGCCATAAGTTGCATTACAGCTCACAAACTCCAGAATGCCGGCATCATAGGTCAAAACCATATTGGCATATGCACTGTCCCCGGATGCACTTAATGCTTTTGCCGTTACCGTCACAGTCTGTCCGATATTCAGGGAACCGGCAGACACAGCGATCGTTGTTTTTCCGGAAGCCGCCTTGGCATGCATCTGCGGTGTCATAAGGCAGATGCATAATGTTAACAGTGTAATGATCACACCTAATTTCTTTTTCATTTTACTCTCCATTCTTATGTGTGAAAATTGTATTTTCTCACTAAAATAACTCTTTCTATCCACACAGCCCTATTACTGTTCAATCTGTGCTGCATTTATAATATGTTTCTGCAAAAGCACAAGGTCTTTTACGGAAACTTTTCCATCTCTGCTTATATCCGCAGCCGCTGCATACGCACCGGAAAGCTGTGATGTTCCAAGAATCTGTTTCTGCATCATGACCAGATCGACCACAGAGATTTTACCATCTCCATTGATATCGCCGTAAATGACCACATCATACTGTTTCACCACGGCTCCGCCTGCATAGACTGCAATTTTATTTCCAGTACCTACTGCACCCGTATTCTCCGTGCCGTCTGCTTTGAGTACTTTGACCGTGCCGCTTCCCGCTGAGATATTGGCAAGCACAGAAGAAGCGCCTGTTCCCGGTGCAATACCTGTGATCACGGTATCTCCCAATTTATAGGAGGTAGAAACGGATACACCGTCCGCAACCGTTGTTCCACCACTTTCCGGTGTCTGGGTATTGTCTGCTGCCGGCTGCTGTCTTACCACATTGATCGTGTAAGTCCGCGCCGAACCGCTCTGCGACATGCAGGTAATATTGATCGTATTATTTCCGTAGTTTAATGCATAAGTTCCGGCTCCTGACACGCCCGCTTTGGAAGCCACCGCAGAGGCTCCTACTGACACGGAACTCACCTCTGTCCCAACGATCACGGAATAATCGGTCACTGCTCCCTGAAACGAAGGTGTCAGACCATATCCGGTCACGCTGATAGAAGAAAGCCAGTTATTCGGATTGCCGCTGTCAGAAAAGGCCACTGCCGATTCCGGCATATTGCTGTACACCGGGATACGGAAAATAAATCCCTGGGATTTATCTGCATAAGCGGTACTCATGCTTTTTCCCTCTGACATTGCCGCCTGGACATTTGTCATGTACTGATGGGTATAAATGCTGTTCATGTTCACAACATTAAATTTCTGGAAATAAAGGGTGTTCTGTCCTTTTTTCACATAATTATTTCCTACGATATCTGCTCCGCCGCTGATGGATCTATAAATAGAATTCCATCCATTATTTTTTGCATAATTTAATCCGTTGACCGTAGCGGATGCTGTCGATGTCGTATATGCCCCAATGTTAAAATAATTATAATATCCATTATAACCGGAATAGTTTCCTGCGATCAGAGGACTTGTCCCTTTCGTTCCCTGTTCCTGCTTACATCTTGCCGCAAGGTGATAGGGGCTGACACTTAAATTCTGTCCTGTCTCCATAAAAGTGTCCGCATAACTTCTGGAAGCTCCATCTGTATCTGTATAGCTGCCACTCATAAAACTGCCCGAAAGAATGTTTCCAACTCCGGTCACATTCTGATATGGTGCATATTCCAATGTCTCAAACTGAAAAATGTAAGTATCATTTAAGTAATTTCTCGGATCCATACAATACGCTATGTAATTGGAAGAAGCACTCACCCAGCTTTTTCCGTCATAACCATACCAGCTATTTGTTGCCCAGTCGTAGGCTCCTGCCTCCGTGGATTTTCTTGCATCATTGGAAGAACTCTGCACCAGATTCCTTCCGACTACACTCTCATTTGCAATGACGGTATTCCAGTCCAGTCCGGTCTGTACCGGAACGAACTGCCAGTTTGGATACTTCTGGTGCAATGCCAGAAGCGAATTGCAGTAGCTGTCCGGAAATCCCGCTGCTTTTAAGGATGCAACATACTCATCATCCGTCACCGTTGTGGTGTCTCCCTGCGATCCATCCGCAGAAGTCTGTCCGGTTACTGCCAGATAGGTTCCACAGATCCAGCCTGCATAATCCACACCATTCTTATTAAATGTCACATTGTACCACACAGTTCCATTTGTGGTTGTCTGTCCGAGTACATTGACTGTCTGATCTCTTTTTACCGTCGTGACCGGAGAATATGCCGTGCTCGCACCTGTCCTCACATAGACATTGCCGTTCGTGTTGGTGACAACTCCGGCTGCACCCTGTGCTGAATTATCTGTGATCGTACTTCCCGCAGAAGTATCCTCGGATGACAGCGTGATGAAATCAGACCTGATATAACCGGTCGATGACATTCCATTGTAGGAAATCTGTACTTTATACCACTTCATTCCATCCGAACCGTCCTCTTCATCGATCACGCGGACGGCTGTTCCAGCCGCCAGAGATGTGATTTTTTCGCCATTCACCGGAGATTTCCGCATCTGCACCGGACCATCGTTCAACACTCCTGCCGTCTCCGTGTAGGCATAACTTTCCACCGGCTCCACCGCTATCGCGGCTGTCGCTGCTGCCACGCTAAAAACCGTTGCAAAAATCAGGCTCCGCCATTTTCTCTGTTTTATATTAAGGTTTCTTCTCATTTTTCCTCCAAATGCCTTCGGTACTTCCCCAAAAGGCACAGTAAATCAAGCTTATTATATGTAATTCACGATAGAGCGTCAACCTTAATCTGGTAAATATGGTAACTATTCAGAGCCAAGACAATTTTCATAAATTTGCGAATCATGCTTGCATGAATGAGCATAATTTTGAAAATTTCTTTTGCGAATGAGGTGCTGAATAGTTATTAAATATGTATGATACAGCAAAGTGCTCAGATACTGTCTGAGCAGTAACGATGTTTTGTCCTTTTTTCCACCTTAGCATTGTTCAAAACTAACAATAATCCCCACAAAAGTCCTCCGATAGCCAGAAAGCTTCCCACGATTAAAGGCAGGTTATAAACATAAATCTTTGCCCCAGCCAGCACAACAATGCCAGCTACCATTCCAAGCGCTGCGATAAATGCAACAATACCGCATGTAAAAATAAATTCATAATCCAACTTTCTCATCCTTTTTTACCTCCCATGGGAAACAGCTTTTGTCATCAATATAAACATCCGCATAAATCTTTCTTCCGTCTGATCCGTACCTTTCGATAATCTCCGGCAGATTCTCATTCACCGCATCAAATTCCAGTTCCCACTTCCTGCACCATTCCACTGCTTCCTCTAACTGATTTCCACAGCGGCACGTCCATAAAATAATCTGACGTCCCTGCTGTTTTAATCCTTGTAACAGCTCGATCAGCGCTGTATTCGGCTGTCCGATCTTTGGGAAGCAGTCCGTACAAAGTGTTCCGTCAAAGTCTACCGCAATAATCTGATATTCCATTTTCATCTGCCATCCTCCTCATTTTCCGTCATTTTGCCCTCTTGCTGCTTCCCATTATCCATATTTTCTGTCCATTAATTCGGGCAGAAAAAGACCACCTCACAACTTAAAATGCAAAAAAACAGGATCAATCAGTCATTTTTACTGATCAATCCTGTTACTTGTTTATTTTTCTATTATAGTTCTCACTCATTATGGCTATGAACCATAAAGAAAACTATGACTATCATAGTGCTTATTTAAAACTGTTCTTACGTCTGCTTACGAAAAGCATTCCACTTACACCTGCAAGGACAACTACTATCATTAGAATTCCTGCCATTGGAATTTCTCCTGTCTTCGGCGAAGTTGTAACAATTGCTTCCTCTGCAATAATATAGGTTGAGAAATGATTGGTTAAAAATGTGATCATTCCATTTGAAATACTGGTCTCACATCTGGTTAATGTTCCATCATCCTCCACTCTATATACAACAATCTGCTTTCCAGCCGGAACTGTGGCTGCATTATCATTGTAATAATAAGAAAGTGGATAAGATACCTGCACATAATCCCCCAATTGATGGATTGCTGTTCCATTGCTCTCGGACAAATTAAACTCGATTGCTTCAACCTTATCTGCTTTCTTCAGTTCTTCATTTGAACTTGCCTGAATTGCAGTCTGAACGATTGCATAATTTGGTGATGTTTTTTCATATGTCCTACAATCAAAAACTGCACCCGTAGGAATTGCTGTAGATTTTCCCTCCACTGTAACATCTGGAACTACATATCCTGTATTCGTTTTCGTATTAATTTTTCGTTGTTCTGTGCCTGTAGAAGAGGTAATCACTTTCTCTGTATCTGAAACAGTTGTCGTTGTGATTGTTTCTGTTGTTCCGTCCGGTTTCTGCACTGTCTCTGTTGTACTTGTAACTGGGGTAGTAGCTGAGGCTGACGCTGCAGCAGATGAACTTGTGGTAGAATTGCTACCTGAGGAACTACCAGCGCTTGAAGATCCACTATCAGATGCGCCACTGTCTGTTCCACTTCCAGAAGAAGAACCCGCGTCACCACTGCCACTGTCAGAACCTGCATCCGGATTTGGAGATAATGTCAGCTTTGCCCCAGAAGCTACCACCTTGCTACCTGTCAAGGCAACTCCATCTGCTGCTGTTGCTTTGATGTTAGCTGTACCGGCTGTCATCGTCAGATCACCACATACGCCTGCATTCACTGCCATAATATCAATATTCGCATTTTCTCCTGTTACATTAAATTCACCAGCAACTCCAACATTTGCCCCTGTGACTTTCAAAGTGCCTCCATCTAAATCTAAAGCTGAATATACTCCAATAGTCCCCATAGGTGCTGAAAATCCACTAGACCAATCACATGTAGGTGCTGCTTTTGCAAAATTGATTGCAACATTTCCTTTAATTTTTACGAATCCTCCTGGTGTTAGCAATCCTGTCATACCAATATTTTTCTCTTTATATTCCGGCATATTGATTGCCACAGACGCGTTGTCTGCAATTTCAATCGTATGATTTCCACAAATGGCATTTATAGCATTACTTGACGAAGTCAATTGAATAGTTATTTTGCCAGATCCCATTATAACTATACTTGTATCTAGACTATAATCACAATAAATCGCCCTGTCTCCACTCGTCTTAAGTGTAACATCTTTCTCGGCTTTAACATACAACGTTTTATTAACATGCTCCTGACTAATTACCGGATTATCCCCTGCATCAATATCACCCGTCAATGTAACTGTATTCGTTGCTGCATCATAATTCCATCCATCTCCCGATGTAACTTCATCTGTAACTTCTGTACCAGCAATCATAAGCTTTTCCACCGGATATATCGGTTCCTCCGCTTTGACCACCTGCTGTGGCATTACACCAAATACCAGCGTAACTGCCAGCATCATTCCCATCAATATGGTTCCTAATTTTTTCATACTGTGCCTCCTTATTCGCTTTATCTTCTAAATGCTGGAATTTATTATATATATATATATATATATATATTGTCAATATTGGTTTATTTTTTTATTAATTTTGCACAATTGTTCATTTAAAAAGACCACCTCACGAAAAATTTCATGAAGTGGTCTTTTTACCTTTCTTATATTTTGTTTTTTACGCAAATAATTTTTTTACCATTTCCGCATCGAACACAACCTGTTTTACATGGTCTACTTCAATCTGATACAGTGCATTGGCTGCTAGGTGCTCTGCCGCCTGCTCCAGATCACGGATTCCCGATGTATTCTTATACTGCTCGATCAGTTCATCCAGTCCCTCCCCGGTCAGAACGATCTCGCCCTGCAGCAATCCGATTCTCTTTAATACTTTTGGCAGTGCAAATTTGGAGAAAATGATTTTTTTCTCTTCCTGCGTATAATCCGGGATATCGATCACTGCAAAACGTGACATCAGCGGGGCGCTGATATCTTCTTTTACATTAGCGGTCGCGATCGGATAGACACCGCCGGTCGGAATCATACATTCCATATAGTTGTCTGTAAATCCGAGATTATCTAATAAGGTAAGAAGCACGTCCGCCGGATTGCCGTTTCCTTTTCCGGATGCCGCCTTGTCAAGCTCGTTAATGATGAACACAAGGTTTGACTCGCCTGCCATCGAAAATGCATCCATAATAATACCCGGCTTTGCATTTCCGTAGATACGGGAACTTCCGGTCAGCTGCTCCGGGTCATTGATGGAACTCATATCGAGTGTCGTCCACGGCAGTTTTAAAATTCTTGCCACCGCATAGGCAATCTGCGATTTTCCGGTTCCTGCCGGTCCGACAAGCAGAAGTCCATACGCTGGAAGTGTGTGTGTGCGGTTGATCTGGATGATAGTCTCCATGATACGCTGTTTTACTTTTTCCATTCCGTATAGTTCTTCATCTAAAATCCTGCGCGCCTCCACCGGATCGATTGCTTCAAAATAATTATTTTTCCACTGGATATTCGTCATAATGGAAAGTGCACGCTGCGCGTGGCGGCGTTCCTCGGCAGACACTTCGCTGGAACGTGCAACTGCTAAATTTCTTCTCGCCCACAGTCTGATATTGTCCGGCATGGTTCTTCCTGCGCAGTTTAAGAAATCCGAAATACTCTGGATACTGGTAAGCTTCATGCTGTCGCCGCTCTCGTCTAACTCTTCGTCCTCATCCTCCTGCTCCGGTGCACTGCTCGATAAAAGGCGTTCCATCACATACTGTAAAAATCCATCCGCCGCAGAGAGTTTCGTTCCACCGTGAAAAGCATTTTCCCTGATCTTGTACACGGCATAGCCGTCCGCCCTGTTTTCCCCGGACAAAAGAACGTTGATACGGTTCTCCCCAAGCCATTTGATCAGATTCACAAAACGTGCATCGATCCGCAGGATATTGGAACGGAATGTCTCGTCCTCCTCCTTAAACTCAAATGCTGTCCACTGGCTCTGGTTGCAAAATACTCCGGTGGAATGATGGCTCCACTGTTTTTGCTGGTTGTCCAACACCAGGATCGGATCGTCCGGTGTTTTTTCGGAACTGTCTGATGTAAATGCGGTATATGTACATACAAACGCTTCTTTTTCCTCTGAAGCGCTGCTGAAATCAAAAACTGGCATACTTTTTCTCTCCTTTATTCTCCGATACTCTTTTTCTGTACTTATCAAACCATAAAACAAAAAAATTTACAAGGAAGTTTTTCGATATACTTCCTATAAATATGAAACTTCTGCTATTCCTGCTAAAACTAATCATGGTCATATGAATACTGTAACGAATATTGACGTTACTGTTCACTCAGCACCTGAACACCATGCTGTTCAGGTGCGTATGAACGTGATGTGGGTGTGAGCAGCCCCTTTTGCGAAGCAAAACTTTATATGGGGCTGCGAAGTTACTGTTCGCAGGGTAACCTGTGAACAGTAACATGTGAGTGAATAGTAACGATGAAATAACAGAAGATCCCTTGACAAGAGGAACTTTCCATGCTTAAATAAATTTAGTTATATGACTGACGGATAAGTGGAAGAACCACGTGGAGTATAACAAGAGATATAAAGGTGACAGATCCAAAGATTGCACCGCAGATAGGGCGATACATCACAGATGTACCGCAGATAAGGCGATGCTTCAGAGAAGCACCGCAGGAGCCGACCGTCTGGGCACCGCACATTGCAGGGAAATACATGAAATATGTATTTGATTGAAATGTGGGTTCCCGGATGTGTCGGTTTTTATTTATTTTAGGCGTATTTGCGAAAGGAGAAACAAATGCAGAAGGTAGCACTCAGTAAAGAATTAGGCGCAACAACATATCCGGGACGTGGTATTGTGATCGGACGTTCTAAGGATGGAAAGAAGGCGGTAACTGCTTATTTTATTATGGGAAGAAGCGCAAACAGCCGTAATCGTGTATTTGTAGAGGATGGCGAAGGTATCCGTACACAGGCATTTGATCCGTCAAAGCTGGAAGATCCGAGCCTGATCATTTACGCACCGGTTCGAGTACTTGGCAACAAGACGATTGTGACAAACGGAGATCAGACCGATACGATTTATGAGCTGATGGATAAGCAGCAGACATTTGAGCAGGCGCTGCGCACCAGAGAATTTGAGCCGGACGCACCAAATTATACTCCACGTATTTCTGGTATCATGCACATTGATAAGGGTGAGTACAATTATGCGATGTCTATCTTAAAGAGCAACAACGGAAATCCGGATGCATGCAACCGTTACACGTTTGCATACAGCAACCCGGTTGCCGGAGAGGGACATTTTATCCATACTTATATGGAAGACGGAAATCCACTGCCAAGTTTCGAGGGTGAACCAACCTGGGTTGATATTGATGGAGATATCGATACGTTTACGAAAATGGTATGGGAGAATTTAAATGAGGATAATAAAGTTTCCCTGTTTGTACGTTTTATTGACATTGAGACCGGAAACTATGAGTCAAGAATTGTAAACAAGAATAAATAAATAAGAGCGGATTGTTGAAAAAGGAGAAAATCATGCAGGAATATGAATTAAAATACGGATGTAACCCAAATCAGAAACCGGCCAGAATCTATATGGCAGATGGCAAAGATCTGCCGATTAAGGTGCTCTGTGGAAGAGCCGGATATATCAATTTTCTGGATGCTTTTAATGGATGGCAGCTGGTAAAGGAATTAAAGAAGGCAACCGGACTTCCGGCAGCAACTTCTTTCAAACATGTTTCCCCGGCTGGTGCAGCGGTAGGACTTCCGCTGTCTGACGTGGAAAAGAAAATTTACTGGGTCGATGATATGGATATTGAGTTTACACCGCTTGCAAATGCTTATATCCGTGCCAGAGGTGCAGACCGTATGTCTTCATTCGGAGATTTTATTTCCCTGTCAGACATCTGTGATGCAGCAACAGCAAAGGTCATCAAGCGCGAGGTTTCCGATGGTGTGATTGCTCCGGGATATACGGAGGAAGCTTTGGAAATTTTAAAGCAGAAAAAGAAGGGCAATTACTGTGTAATCGAGATTGATCCGGCATACGAGCCGGCTCCGATCGAGCATAAGGATGTATTTGGTATCACATTCGAGCAGGGAAGAAATGAACTTCATATCGGAGATGATTTCTTTGACAACATCGTGACAGAAAACAAAGAACTGCCGGAGCAGGCAAAGATTGATCTGGCAATTTCCATGATCACTTTAAAGTATACACAGTCTAACTCTGTATGTTATGTCAAGGGCGGACAGGCAATCGGTATCGGAGCAGGACAGCAGTCCCGTATCCATTGTACCCGTCTGGCTGGTTCGAAGGCAGATAACTGGTGGCTGCGCCAGTCTCCACAGGTTTTAGGACTGCAGTTTGTTGACGGTATCAAGCGTGCGGACCGTGACAATGCCATTGATCTGTACATGGGTGAGGATTATATGGATGTCCTTGCAGATGGTGCATGGGAGAAGATTTTTAAGGTAAAACCGGCGGTATTTACCGCAGAAGAGAAGCGTGCATGGCTGGATAAAAATACCGATGTGGCATTGGGATCGGATGCATTCTTCCCATTTGGCGACAATATTGAGCGCGCACACAAAAGCGGCGTAAAGTATGTGGCAGAGCCGGGCGGATCGGTACGTGATGACAATGTGATCGAGACATGTAATAAATACGGTATGGTTATGAGCTTTACTGGAATCCGTTTATTCCATCACTAATTTCAAAGGGACAGGATACGGACATGCGGAATCTGTTCGTAGGATCATAAACTCTAAAATCCAAACACAAAAACAGCCATTTGGAAATATCCAAATGGCTGTTTTTGTGTTTGGATGATGAAAAATAAATGAATTTGCGCAAAATGTGGGTTCTATATGCATGAAAAATATACTAAAAAATACGAAAAATATTAAAAATTACACGAAACAACCGATTGCGCAAATAAAAAAGAATATGCTTGGAATTGTGAAAAGTGTGCAAAAAAGAAAGCGAAATATATCAAAATTATACATTGACACTGTGGGACTCTCTTGTTATACTAGAACCATAGAACAACCGATTGCGCAAAAGCGCAGTCCAGAAATAAAATACATCTAGCGGAGGGAGAACGAGATGGACAAATTTATTGTAAACATCATCCATCGCCCGGAGATGGTTCCAGAGTATTCTGCAACCGTGACCGGACAGGGAAAGGAAGAGGATATCGGAGATAAGGCTTTACTTACAGAGTCTCTCGATATTTTCAAGACACAGCAGAGACTGGCACATGAGAATGGTCTGAAAGTTACCATTCAGATGACATATGCTTCTTTGTTTAACGATGAAGCGGTTGAGATCGCAAAACATGATCATGAAGTCTATGGAGACGAAATCGCACTTTCCCTTTTGGGACTGCCTTGCGAAGAGTTCCGTGAGAAATATAAGACAAAAGATTTCTGTATCTGGATGTTTTCCATGGAAGACAAGAAGGCAATCGTTAATGATGTGTTCGAGAAATTCCATGATCGTTTCGGCTTTTATCCGGAGTCAACCGGTTCCTACTATATGGACGCAGAGCTGATCAATTATGTGAAGGAAGCTTACCCGTCTGTGAAGTGTGCGGTAGCTACCTGCTGGGAGGAAGGCCCGAAAGCATATCATACCTGTAACAACTCCTGGTATACACTTTTCGATGGCGGCCCATGGGCACCATGGATTCCATCCAAGCAGAATACACATGCGCCGGCAGCAAATCAGGCAGAGGACAGTGGAATCGTAGCTATCCCACACCTTTCCCGTGACCTGATTGCATGTTATGACGGAAACGGATCAAACTTCGGTACACATCCACAGAACGTGCTTCGCGGTATGATTTATGATACAAAGACCTGGGAGTATCCGTATCTGTATAACCTGATCGATCAGTATCGTGATCTGGAAAAATACAACAATGGATATGCTTACAACATGATGTTCGTCGGACCAGGCTGGATGAACAAGATGGGCCGCTGGGAGGCTCCATATGATCTGCTGTTAAAGTCATACAGTGACGGATGTAAGTATTACGGAGATTTGAAGAAAGAGGGCAAGCTGGTAGATATGACCATGTCCGAGTTCGCAGATCACTACAGAAAGAAGAAAGGCATTACCGACGAGAAACGTTATACAGAGCCGGAATGTGCCCTTTGGAGAGATATTTTATACGGATCTGACAAGCAGCTGTTCTGGTACTGCGATCCGTTTATGAGAGCCTGTGTTAATATGGATCAGGGTGGTGCGATTGTTGACCTTCGTCCATATGTTGCAAAATTAAACTGGCCGGTTGGTATCGGAACACCTCATGTACAGGATGCTTCTTATCCATTCCTGAT
>OGDD01000357.1_pt1 | contig 46579 bp, 20 predicted proteins | sample 1570301 | NCBI WGS metagenome assembly OGDD01 (sample SAMEA2581971, study PRJEB24529) | metagenome | biome: Human gut stool | place: China | collected 2011 | reverse complement strand
ATACTTTGTGTATGAATTAGTTGGCTGATTTTGTAATATTTAATGAATGTCCCAACGGAATTATCTGAAAAGACGAACCGGTCATGCCAACTGAGGCATGGCCGGTTCGTATATCTATCATCATTCAGCCACCAGCCGCACCTCATAAATATGCGGAGTCACTTTCTCATTTCCTTTACCGATCTTTATCTCCAGTTGCTCATTGGATTGCATAGATGCAGGTACATCAAATATCCCAACCGATACATCCGAAACCGGTTTACCAGCCAATCGTCCTACTTCCTGCCCGTTTATCCATACTTTTGCATCCTTACGAATCTCGGGACGGAACCGGATACGCACTTTATTGACCTGCTTTCCGTTCGTCTTCATACGATAACTGAACCAACCGGCCGCCTCACGCCAGTGAATCCCTTCATCATCCCCCGTACGGGAATTCTCCATCCGGATGAAATGGTCGCTTTCCGGTTGTTGTTCCCCACAAATCACTTTATCGGCGGTCATACCATCCAATGCGGCACGCTCCTTTTCCTCTTTTGCCAACTGTTCCTGCCTTGCCTGCAACTCCTGTACGGACAGCACAGGCCAATAGACCATATACCGGCACTCGTATAAACGGAAAAACGGTTCCACAGTCATACCCTCATAGCGTTCGGGATAAACTCCGGACAATGTAAATGTCAACGGCTTACCTTCCACTTTTTTCAGATGAGAAAGAAGATTGTTCTTATCCCCCACAATGACAGGCATCGTTTGTAAAGGCAGGCGCGGTCCGGCAGCAATGTGTCCGCCACGACTGTCATCGGCAAACATGCCATCCTGATTTTGCTTGCCCAACCGGGCGGCCAGCACAATCGGTCCGTATAAGATGGAATAGTTGGCAGAACCATCCGGCAGTGCAATGGCACGCAAATGCATCGGCAGTTCCAGCCTTACTTTGTCACCTTTTGACCAAGTACGGTTCAGGCTAACATATCCCTCTTTGACCGTTACGTTCTGCCGTTTACCATTAACAGACAAGCGTAATGCTTCCGGCTTCGTCCATTCGGGAATACGGAAAAGAAGGGTAAATTCTTTCTTTCCCTTTTCCGGAGAAATAACAAGAGTACTCCCCTCCTCATCGGGAAAAGCCGTCTGTTGCTCAATTTGGGTATCTCCCCAGCGCAAGGTAGACGGAATGAAAAGATTGACATACAGATTATTATCCTTGTGTCCATAAATCATTTCACCATAACGGGCATGATTTTCCATCCCCGATCCCACACAACACCAGAAACTGGTCTGAGGCTGCGAATAGACCCTGTAATGACCGGCACGCATCGGGGTAAAATAAACAAATCCGCCTTGCACAGGATCTTGCGTGGAAAGGATATGGTTATAAAGCGCCCGTTCGTAATAATCCATAAAATGAACGTCCGCACTCGTTTCATACAGCATTTTTGTAAGGCGGAGCATATTGTAGGTGTTACAAGTCTCAGGCCCCTGCTCGCTGGTGAGCATACTGCTGAAATCATCAGCCGGATGAAAATGCTCACGCACACTGTTACCTCCGATGGTGATGCTTCGATGGTTTACCACTGTTTCCCAGAAATAGCGGGCGGCCTCGCTCCAATCTCGGTTGCCTTCCAAATCGGCAATACGTTTGAAACCTATCACTTTCGGTATTTGGGTATTGGCGTGCATACCAGTCAGTTTATCCTCCTGTCTCAACAAAGGCTGCAACACGGTGTGATGAGAAAATTGATGAGCCAGTTTCAAATAGCGTTTGTCGCCGGTGATAGCGGCCACATCGGCAAATGTTTCGTTCAGCCCTCCATGTTCGCTGCGCAACATTTCCTGTATCTGTTCATCGCTCAACTTGGATACCAGACGAATCATCCAGTCCGTGAGTTTCACCAACATTTCCTTTGCCTCCCGGCTATCGGTCTGAAGAGTTGCATCACGAAGGCCGGCATATATTTTATGAATATTGTAAAGAGGAACCCAGCGGTCGTTCAATCCGAAACCGGACGCGCGAATGTTTCCTTCCTCTATTTCTTTCCACATTTTGCGCCCGTTTGGGACTCCACACAGATAACCGTCACCGGCGGCATCCTGGCAGCGTTTCAGTTCACTTATCATATAATCCAGACGCGCCTTGATCTCCTTATTTCCCGTAGCGGCATACATATAGGAAAGGGCCGATAAATAATGTCCGCCAATATGACCGTCCAGCCCTGTATTTTCCCAATTGGTATAATTTTCAGCTTTAGGAGAAAGACCAGCTTCCTTCAAATAAGGAGCTAACAGACGGTCGGGGTCTATTCCCAGCAGATAACGGATATCCATATCCTCTGCGTGTTTGAAAGGGCTGGCGGTGAGCCGCACATCCCTGACTGGAAAACTTTCTACTTTTGCGGGTAGCTGAGCATGCAAAGCTACAGAAGCTATAGCAAAAACGGAAGTGGATAAAATGGTTTTAAGTAAATTCATAATGTATTTTATCGTTTCTTTATTTATTCTGCTGGATATTCAATATGAACATTCTAAAGTTTCACCTCAATTGCCGTACCGGTATAATTCACCATCTTTCCTCCCTTCAATGGTTTATCGCCTTCTCCTGATCTATGATTTACGAGAACTACTTTGAACTTCCTCTTTTCCAACATTCCGGGATATCTTCCTTCACGGTCGCTGATGTGCAAAGTACGGTTACTATCATCCCAACGGAAAGTGATAGTAGAATAAACTCCCTTTTCATAATTGTAATTATCGTTCTCATCCTCATAAAGAATAAAAGTTGCATTAGCACCCGGATAAACACGAATCTCCAGGTCATCCCAACTTTTTTCTGTGGCATACTGCACCGCAGGCCCCCAAGGAATTATAGAACCGGCACGGATATAAACAGGCATGATATCAATAGGTACTTCACGCTGTATGGTTTGGCCACCAGCCAACTTTGCCCCAGTCCAGAAATCAAACCAGTTACTTCCCTCAGGCAAATATACATCCGTTTTCTCTATTTTCCGCATATTTTTCTGATAACCATTCTGTTTTTTATCCTGCCATGTATAGAGAGAATCAGTTACCGGACGTACTAAAAAACTACGTCCGAACATATACTCCGTATCCATATCAAGTACTTTCTTGTCTTTCGGAAAATCCATCACCAAAGGACGAATAATACTGCCTGCCTTATTTGTTACTTCCCAAGTAGTACTATATAAATAAGGTAATAAGCGATAACGCAAATGGGTATATTTCTCCAATGCATCATAAGCCCAATCACCTTTATCGCCGAACTGATAGATCTCTACAGCAACAGGACTGGAATTATGAGAACGCATGATAGGTTGGAAAGCTCCCCACTGATACCAACGGACGTGTAACTCATGATAAGCAATATTATTAACATCATTATTATATTTCCAAGCAAAAAATCCTCCCAAGTCAGTGTTCCAGTAAGGAATACCACACAAAGAATAATTCAGGCCAGCTGCCAGTTGCTTGCGCATCACTTCCCAAGTAGAAACGACATCTCCACTCCATGAATGTGAAGCATAACGCTGCTGTCCCAAGAATGAAGAACGGGTAAGTAAGAATACCCGCTTGTCGGAAGTGGTAGCACGCTGGTGCTCATAAACACCTTTATTGGACATCAAAGGAAAAGCATTGTGAACTCTTCGGAAAGAACCTAAATAAGTTTTTGTATCAAAATCTTTATCTTGAATCTCCAGATGATCGGGTTCGGTAGAATCCAACCACCAGCCGTCCATACCTAGATCAAAGATATTCTTTTTCATTTCATTCCAATAAATACTTCTTGCTACAGGATTGAACGGATCGTAAGGTTTCACTCCGGCTTTAGGCGGCCAAGTCTCAAAATGAAGCAAAGCATTCAGACTGTCCATCTTATGATACATCTCTGTCCACGGACCAAAAGAGGCCCATACAGAAATCATGATATGCGCATTCCGCTTGTGTATATAGTCAATCATTTCTTGAGGGCTTTTTATTCTTGGAGTACCATAACGTGCATCCGGATTCTCACCATTCGGAAGATATTTCATGTATTCTTTGTCGCCCATCTTATTAATATAGCGAGGATTCTGGAACTTCATGGAGTTCCAGTTAGAATCACATCCCCAATACTGCCAATCCTGAATGATTCCATCCAAAGGAACTTTCCGATCACGGTATTCATCAACCACTTCGCACAGTTCATCCGGACTCTTATAACGCTCGCGGCACTGCCAGAATCCAAGTGTCCACAGCGGATAAAGAGGAGCCTGCCCGGTCAAATCACGGACTCCGGCTATCACGCCGTCCGCATTGCTACCATAAATGAAATAATAGTCGGCACAATCGCCCACTTCAGAATCGAATGACATTTCTTGCGGATTATCCGTAAACATAGTTGGGGAATAATTGTCCCAATAAAGTCCGTAACCTTTCACTGAATGAATAAAAGGAATACAGATACTCATATTCTTGTTACGAAGAAAAAGTTTTTGATTGCGCTGATTCACTTTTCCAGTCTGTTGTTGCCCCAATCCATAAATCACTTCATCCTTATCTAATAAAAAAGCCTGCCGGACATTGTAAGAAAAAGTACCCGCATCATCAAACGGGGTGAACTGTGTTCCATAATCCTTGTCTTTTAACAACACCCTTCCGGTTGCATCATAGAAATTGATTCCACCTGTAGATGAATTTACCTCTACTTGTAATGCATCCGACTTTAAACGAATATACTCTTTATTCATTGCAAACTCCACAAAGGTCTCCTCAGGCTCTTTCATTACTACAAGGCTCTTCTTGTCATACGAACTTCCCTCCGGTGTCTTATAAACCCGGACAATGGATGGAGAATAAAATGCCACTTCAACATCCATACCTTGTACAGTAGTCTTAACTCCTTGCGATATTTTCTGATAGCTCTGTGCCTGGGAAAATAATCCCAGACAGAGGAGCAACAAAATTATTGAAATCTTTTTACTCATAATTCTTTCTAATTTAATGTAGAAAAGAAAAAACAACCTTTTCATCCTTAAAAAAACATCCAATAAATACTATTTAGAATATCCCGGATTCTGTTTCAGATTACTATTGGTCAACAATACTTTATTTGGAATAGGATACAGATTTTTGGTTTCATCACTCTTATCATGAGAGAACCAAGCTTTTGTAGTGAAGATGCCAAAACGAATCATGTCCTGACGGCGGCGTCCTTCCTGACAAAACTCCCAACCAAGCTCATCAAGGAAACGACCATATTTAATATCCGTTCCTCCATCATGTTCTGTCTTATAACTATCTCTCCGACCATAATCATATACACTTCCTCCCATCAGTTCCGCGTCTGTAACTTGCGCTTTTTCAGGTTCATTCTTGAAGGCGCGTTCACGTACCTGAGTCACCAAAGCACCTGCTCCCGATTTGCCCAAACGCATCAATGACTCCGCTTTCATCATCAATACATCCGCATATCGTAACAACGGCCAGTCATTGCTCAAACGGTTGGTTATACCGGTGGCATATTCAAATTTACCCCAACGGAACCCATCATCCACATCCGACTGATCAATAGAGGGGACATCTACCGTATAAATCAATGGTTTTCCATCAATACTACGCTTCAAGATTTCACCGGAATAGGTATATTGCTGACCTTGAATATAGTTATCCTCTAAACGTGCATCATCCTCATCAAAAGAATTAATAAACTGAGGCACTGCGCACACGCCTCCCCAAGGACGTGCAGTCAATTGGTAAGTATCTTGATTCTCAGGTGCTAAAGTGTACATATGAAAATCAAAATCATTCCATCCTGTCACATAAATTTCATCAAACGGCAATGCAAAGATAATTTCTTTAGAATTCTCATTATGCGTTACAAAAACATCCTTCTGATTATTCTCCAATGCATATTCTCCGGACTTCTCGGCATAATTAATCACGATATCACACTCGTCAATACATTTCTGCCATTGAGCAGTACCCGACCAAACTTCAGCATTCAAATACATTTTGGCCAGCAATGTATGAGCCGCCCACTTATTGAAACGTCCATAATAATAACCTCTCGGCGTTTCGGACAACAAATCCATATTCTCCGTTATTTCTTTCACAATAAAGTCAAAGACCTCTTTACGAGTAGACTGTTGCGGCAAAGAAGTATCTTTAAAATCTGTCACAATGGGCACATTACCATACAAATCAATCAAAATATAATAATATGAAGCCCTCAGTACTTTCAATTCGGCAATCAACTTTTCTTTCGTTTCTCCATCCACACTGATCACACCTTCTTCTATCTGAGATAAAATACGGTTACAGGTATTCACACCATTGTACGTACGTTCCCATCCTTGAAGCACACCGTCATCCTCGGTAGTCCAAGTATGCTGATGCCATCTTTTATAGATATAACCGTCTACCCATCCAATACCATCACGGGCAGGAAGAACATCTTGATCCGCACACAATTCCTGTGCACGAACCACTCCGTTCCATTGCAGCAACGTTTCACGCCAAGGTATATAAGCGGCATTTACCAGATAACTGACATCTTCCTCCGTTTTCGGTACGTAATCCTCAGACACTACCTGTCCATAGCTCTCATGCAGTAAATCAGTACAAGCTGTATTTCCCAACAATGCGGCTGTCATCAGTCCCATTGTCCATAATTTTATATTTGTTTTCATCTTCAATTCCTTTTTAGTTCATTAAAATTTCACATTAACGCCGAAAGTAAATGAGCGCACACTCGGATATCTGTCACGTGTATCATACCCCGGAGTCAAACCATCTGTTGATACTTCCGGATCAATACCTTTATATCCGGTTATAGTCAAAGCATTCAATACCGAACCATAAATACGGAGTGACTTTATATATTTACCTACCTGACCGAAGCTATATCCCAAAGTGATATTGTCAATCTTCCAGTAGTCACCATCTTCTACATAATAGCTATTGAATTCCGGTTCCACTTCCGGACTCAACGTATGCTTGCCAAATACCAAGTCATTCACAGACTTCAAACGATTTTCAAAACGGCTGTTTTTTACATTCTCATAATTCATACGTCCACCATTGATTATCTGGAAACCAAACGCGCCACGCATCGTCACATTCAAGTCGAAGTTTTTATAACGAAGAGTATTGTTCCATCCCGCATACCATTTAGGAAGACCGTTACCAATAACATGCTTATCTTCGGGAGCATGAGTAAAATCTTTATAGTTCACCAACTCACCATTCCTGTCTTCGTAGATCCAACGACCTTCACTGTCCACATCTACTACTTTAAAGCCATAAAAATTACCGATGCTTTCACCTACCTGTACTCTGTGAGAATCGGCTACCTGACCGGAGTATTCCACTGTACCCGTATTAAAATAGTCATAATCCGACTTAAAGATGCTGCCAGACAAACTGATTAGCTTATTAGAGTTCAAAGAGAATGTTCCGGTAGTGCTCCATTCAAAATCTTTATTCTGAACAGGAACCACAGTTACCAACACTTCCACACCACGGTTTCTCATTGTACCCCCATTGGCCATCGTCTTATTATACAAGTTCGGAGGAGTCGGTACTCCATATTCGTATATCAAGCCATCCACATCACGGTTATAATAATCAATAGAACCGGACAAACGGCCACCCCATGAAACGAAGTCCAAACCAATATTGGTTTCTTTCTTTTCCTCCCATTTCAAATCAGGATTCGGATTGGATGCCGGAACAATGGTCTGTACCCAATTCCCATTTACAAAAGCATACGAGCCGTATTTCAACATAGCCACCCCCAGGAAAGGATCTTTAGGCTGTGAACCCGTCACACCATATCCCACACGAAGTTTCAAATCATCAAATATCTTCTGATTCTTCATAAATGCTTCTTCGGTAATTCTCCATCCTACAGATATAGATGGGAAAAGCCCCCATGCATTATCAGTACCCCATAACTGGCTGGCTCCTTCATAACGAAGAGCTCCCATCAACAAATAACGATTCTTGAACGAATAGGTAGCCCGCCCAAAAAAACCGATCAAATTTGTAGGAGTTTTCTTTGAGCCGATATTCGCTTTACCGTCTTTCAAAGCAGAACCAATGCCAATATTATGCCATCCGCCAAAATAATCATCCTGAAAACCATAGTTATCAATCCAAAGCTCTTCAAAGTCTGTTTCATTGTAGCTATAACCACCCAAGACACTAAATTTATGCGCATCGATTTCTTTGTTATATTGTGCAGTAAGTTCCATCAACTTCTCCATCTTGGTATAAGCACCTACCGAAGACCAACCAGCCAATCCATCACGCAAAGCAGAAATATGGTTCAAAGTTTCACCGTAGCCACGGTTCATATTGTCACGAATATAAGAGAATACGGCAGAAAGAGTCAAATCTTTGATAGGATTATAAACAATATTTCCATTGTAACGCAACTGCGTCTTTTTTACATTTCCTTCAGCCTCATACAACAAAGCCAACGGATTCTCGTATTCGAATTTGCTCACATTCTCATTCCATGTACCATCCTCATTTCTTACCGGATCAGTCGGGTTTCTACGAGTTGCCTGGCCATATACCCAACCTCTGAAACTACCCCCACTAGTTGTAGATTCCATCTGGTTTTTCTTACCAAACAAACCGAATTTCAACTTCAACTTATCATCAAACATACGGTGGGTTACCTCAATACGTCCTTGAAAACTTTCGAAATCCGATTTTTTCATGATCCCTTGACGAGAGGCATAGTTCAAGTTGGCAATATAATTAGTCTTTGAATTGCCACCCATCAATGACAAGTTATGAACATGGCTAACCGGTGTACGGCTAATCTCATCAATCCAATCCGTATCAGCCCCATGGTCCTGGTCAGGATAAAGGGTACGGAACTCATCTGCATTCAGCATATCCAACTTTTTGGCTATAAGAGAAGTACTGACGTAGCCATTATACTCCACCTGGTTAATATCCACTCCTTTAGCCTGTTTGGTAGTAATTAAAATCACACCATTCGTACCGCGCGTACCATAAATAGCGGCAGCAGAACCATCCTTCAGCACGTCCACGCTCTCCACATCTTCGGGAGCCACTGTACCGAGTTCTCCCGGAATTCCGTCAATCAATACCAAAGGAGCTGTATTAGCTCCACCAATGGTATTTGTACCACGAAGACGTATCTGAGTACTTCCCGTCGGGTCACCGTTAGGATTGGTAATGGCCAGACCGGCTACTTTTCCTTGAATCAGCTGTCCCACATCTTTCACGGCTCCTTTTACAAAGTTGTCGGCTTTCACACTAGCTACAGAACTGGTCACATCACCTTTACGCTGTGTACCGTAACCAATCACCACCACTTCATCCAAGGTTTTGGTATCCTCCTTTAAAACAATCTCTAATGAATTCTTTCCTGCTGTCGGGACTTCCTGAGTGACATAGCCAATATAAGAAATAACCAACACACTCTTTGCCGGAACATCCAACATAAAGTTTCCATCAAAATCGGTAATGGTTCCCATGGTATTATTGCCTTTTACAACAACACTGGCTCCTATGACAGGCTCGCCGGAAGAATCTTTCACCTTACCCGTCACTTTTTGCTGGGCTAAGGCCGTTAATGAAAAGCTTAACAGAGTAAGCAACAAAAACAAATGTTTCATTCTATATTAAATTTAAAGTTATACATACCTTTACTGCGGGAATGAATGAAGAAGATGTGTTTTTCTCCCCGTAAAAGGTTGTGGCAAAAGAATGAAATAGGAAATAGAAATACAGGTGAAGAACCATGCTAACAGGGGATACAAATAGCTCTAGCTATAACTTGACGCATTTGTACCCCCTATTTGCAACAATTAAAGGACAGGAAGATGTTTATTCTTCGTGTTGTGATTTCTGGAACTCACTGGGAGTCATTCCAAATTCCTCCTTAAAGCAAGTGGTGAAATACTTCCGATTAAAATACCCCAACGTAGCGGCAACCTCTGTTACACTTTTGTCTTTATCTTCCAACATGTGTCTGGCATGCTTCATCTTGATGTTCCGGATAAAATCCAATGGAGTTCGGCCTGTTATGGCTTTCAATTTACGGGTCAAAGTAGAACGGGACATATTCATGGCATCAGCTAGAGCTGTCACATCAAAATCAGGCTCAGTAAGGTTATCTTCCACGGCTTTTACCGCTTTCTCCAATAGAAGTTTGTCCAGTTGTACAAACTCAGGTTCAGGCAAATTCACCTTACTATCCAAATAAATACGCATTTTAATCATCTCCTTGCTGTCCGCCCACATTTCATTATTCTTACGGTCCACGCGTTTCAGATAAAGATACAGACTATAACCGGATACACTCATCACTATCAATACATAGAACAAATACGCCCACCAAGTTTCATAAAAAGCAGGAAGGCGTCGGATAGTCAGTTCAGTTACCTCTTTACTCCAAAGACCATTTTCATCCGTCGCTTTCACCTGAAAAGTATAAGTGCCCTTACTCAGATGATTATAAAAAGCCGAGTTTTTTCCACCTTCCACATATACCCACGCTTTGTCCACTCCTATCAACCGATAAGCATAGCGTATTTTTGAAGCATAACGGTGGTTAAGAGAAGAAAAACTAATTTCCAAATTCTGATCATCGGGATGCAATTCTATCCGGTTAATGGAATTGCTACTCTTTCTATCTCCGAATATCAATGATTCTCCTTGCAACTTTATATCAGTTATCTTGGTCTTCACTGCACTAGCCTTTCTTTCCAACCCGTTTGATGGAGTAACCATGCAAATACCCGGAATGCCGCCCCAATAAATATTGCCATCTTTTGCTTGACAAACAGCAGTGGGAAGAAAGCGATGCAACAAGATAGAACCATCCGTGGTAAGATAGGTGCGGAACGAACCGTTACGAGGATTAAATTCTATCAGTTTCTGGTTTGTATCAATCCAAATATGATTATATGCATCAGCCACTATTTGATTCACCTGATTACCGTTCATACCGCAAGCCTCATTATAACTGACCAACTTATTCTCTGAAGGATCATAAGAATAGACTCCTCCGTCACAAGTTCCCAACCACAAAATCCAATCGGGAGCAATAGACAGACAAGAGAAATTCTTGTCCAATTTGAAAGAACGAAGTTTTTCATCCGCCGTTGTCTGAAACAAACCGTTGTCTTGAGTACAAATCCATATCAACCCTTCCTTATTCTCCACGATTCCCATCACATGCCCCACATCGGGATAAACCTGTTTAATTCTTTTCTGACGGACATCATAACTGCAAAGTCCTTTGTTCAAGCCTATCCACAAGATTCCGTGCGAGTCTTCATACAATTTGGTCACCGTAGCGTTCGATTCCACCTGCCCGTTCAAATCAATAAGATCCACCAGATACATCTCCATACCCTTACGGATCATACCATAAACCAATCTATTCAAATCTTTTGCCACCCAAATACCGTTATTAATACGTGCTCGAGTCATCTCTCGTCCGTTATCCAAAGACAACGAAACAAGCTCGGGAAAATCCGAATAGATTTTCACTTTATCCTGCTTCAAGTCATATAACACCAACCCGGTTCTTTCTTGCATCATCCACATCATACCGTCTCCGTCATCACACAAAGCCATTACAGCCGGACTGCGGTTTACTCTGTCCGCCAAAGCGGGCAAGGCATAATCCTTGGTCATATTATCCATCAGATGTACAATGAAACTAGGACGGTCAAAGGCCGACACCCATAGACATCCCCTCCCTTTCAGAACTTCTACCAACATATGATTAACAGGCAGAAGCCCTGTCTGGAATTTCAATTGTTTTAACGTCTTATCCGGTTGTATTTGTAAGGACATGAAATCGTGCCCGGTGGTTAACCAGATATACCCCAGTTTATCATCCTGTACCAGACTAAGGATGACCCCATCCTCCTCACCGGCAGCATTGACCGGTATTTCAGAATATACAAACATAGAATCTTCAGGAGCCGAAGGGTCAAAACGCACCACACCATCCCCCCAGGTTGCCAACCAGAAGTATTCCTGTTCATTATCCTGAACCATCACCGTAGGATTTTGTCTTCTCATCTTATCAGGATAAGGAACGAACTCGTCTTTTTCTTTGTCCAAATGATATACCCGGCCATTCCACACAGAAATAATAATCTCATGGTTGCGGCTCTCACAAAATCCGGAAATAGTAGTTCTTCCGTACTTATTCCGGAGGGGATACTCTTTGACCAACTGTCCGTTGATGTCATATTTGGCCAATATAGAACGATAGCTCAGCCACATATAGCCGTCACTGGTAGCATATAGATACATCACCGGAATATTCTTCAAACGCTCCCGGTCCATAGGATGTACACTGTAGTCCGATTTATCAAGAATATACACCCCTTTGTCTGTACCGAACCATATATTCCCCTTCTTATCCTCAGCGATACACTCCACCAAATTGTCCTCTAATAATCCCGGAGTTTCAATGTCCGAACGAAACACTTTCACATGATAACCGTCATCACGACATAATCCGTTCACCGTGCCATACCACATATATCCTTCGCTGTCTCTGAATACGCGATGAATGGCATTTACCGGCAGCTGGTCAATGGTAGGGATATCTGTAATAGTTATGTTCTGAGAACACACCAAGAAGGAGAGAAAAGATAGTATAAAGGTCAATATATATTTCATTGTGCTTTCGGTTAGAATCATAGACTGCCACAAAGTTATAAAAAAGAAACCGGATACTCTAGCAAATTTTAAAATTTGCTAAAGTATCCGATAATTGCTCCACTCACAGGTTTCCTTCTTTTGAAGCTTCCTCCTTACATCTGTGTCTTTAATTCTTTTCGGTAGCTTCTTCAGCAGTCTGTGTTTCCACCCCTACGGGAAAAGTATATCAATAACCGAAACCGGTTGCTTTTACATACACCTTATAATCTTTAATCATGCCGGGAGCTCCCTGTTCCGCACGTGGCAGAATACGGAAACCGGTCACGTTATATTCTTTGCCGAGATCTATCACCACCTGATGAGGATAAGCCGTATTATCTACCGTCTGCCAGAAAGTACTTTCTTGCAGGTCATAAATCTTGTCGGCTGTGCGGTTACCGCTACGGGTTTCCTCGCTGTCGGCATAAACAATCTTCCAGTTTTCACGAGAGATTTTCTGTCCTTTCTCATCCAACACATCAAACTCCGCAATGGCGGCAATGTTGGTATTATCAAAAGAAGACAGCCCTTCCAGACAGAAGTAACGTCCTTTCGTAACAGGAACTTTCACTTCTTGCCAACCGTTACCTGGTTTGAAAGTACCGGCAGATACCGGTGTTTCCTTCTCCAGTTTGATGGTCTGCCCCTGTTTACGATGCGTTTCAGGAACAGCCACACGAAGCATATCCAGGATAGGTTTGTTCAATCCGACAATGGTTGCCTCTTTCGGGCCTTTCAAGTCAAGAACGATGATTTCATTCACTCCTTTTTTCAGCCAACAACCCGGCATGAACAGGGTTTGTTGAGGACCGATTTCCCAGAAACGTCCCATGGCATGACCGTTCACCCATACCATACCTTTTCCCCAAGACTCCATGTTCAGGAATGTATCAGCCACCTTATCCAAGGTAAAAGTAGCGCGATAGTAGGCCGGAACACTTTCATCATTTTTCTCTATGCCACAGGCGGCAGACGAGTTCATATCCTGAAAGTTCCGGGAAGATACAAATTCATAATCTACGGGAAGATTATAAACAGTCCAGCCTTTCAACGTTTCAGCATTCTTACCGTTCACCAGTTCCACTTTCTCGGTAATTCCCTTGCGGTCGTGAATGGACTTGTCAAAGTTCACACGCCCCATGGCTTCCACCAATAAATCAAGCTGTGTACCGGCTTTTAATGCAGGCAGTGTAAGTTCCTGTTCTCCACCACGGCGATCCAGACGCCCCAACAGTTTCCCGTCGGCAAAAACCTGTGTCCAGTCATGCTGTTCGGTGATTTTCAGAACGGTTCCCGCTTTCACATCTTCCGGCAAATGGGTACGGTACAGGATACTTCCCCAGCCTTGGTCAAATTTCTCCATCGGCTGGATTTCCTCTGTCTGCTTCGGTTCGGACAGATTGTCAACCAACGGAGCTATTTGAGTGAATTTAATGGCAGGGATTTCCATAACCGGTAAAGCTTCAGGAACTTCAGGCAATGTCTGTCCTTCGTCCAAGTAGTCCTTCAACATATCACGTAAAGCAAAATACTTGTCGGTGGTCCAGCCTGCTTCGCTGATAGGAGCGTCATAGTCATAGCTGCTGCACATAGCCGAGTAAGCCGGATTATTGGCACCACCCCACCAGCCAAAGGTCGTTCCTCCGTGGGTCATGTACAAACTGAAAGAAATACCTTTGTCCATCATCTCTTTCAGGCCATCCACCATGATTTGTCCGTCACGGGTTTCGTGCTTGCGCCCCCAGTGATCAAACCATCCGCTCCAGAACTCGCTGCACATCAACGGAGCGTCGGGACGTACTTCTTTCAGTTTGGCAAACTGCTTGTCGATATCAGCTCCCGTACCAAAATTTATAGTCCAAAGCAAATCATCCAAACCATTATTCAGGAAATTAGAACTCCAGTCACATTGGAACAAAGGCACTTCAGTAAAGCCTGCGGCACGTACCGTATCACGGATGGCAGACACATAGGGCTTGTCCGTGCCATACGAACCATATTCGTTTTCCACCTGCACCATGATGATGTTACCACCACGGGTAATCTGCAAATCCTGCAACTGCTTGCCCACTTCATGCATAAAGGCTCCCACGTGCTGCATATAGAAAGGATCGAGAGTACGAAGCTGCACGCTGTCGTTCTTCAGCAGCCACCAAGGCAGCCCACCCATTTCCCATTCCGCACATACATACGGACCGGGACGCACAATGACGTACATACCATGCTTCTGAGCCAATTTACAGAAAGCTGCAATATCTTTATTACCTGTAAAATCATACTTACCGGGAGTTTCCTCATGCAAATTCCAAAAGACATACAGACAAAGCGTATTCATGCCCAATGCTTTACACATTTCAATACGATGTTCCCAGTATTCACGGGGAATACGCGGATAATGCACCTCTGCCGCTTTGACCACGAACGGTTTCCCATTCAGCAGAAAGGTATTCTTACCCGCTTCGAATGTCCCGGGCTTATTGCCGGCACATCCTGCCAGCAGCAGGACCGCCAGCAACAAAGTCAGTAATTTCTTCATCTTCATTTATCTATTGTTATTTTTCATTCTTGTTTATCCGGATTACCGTAAATGAATAAGCCGGCAATTCATACCCGAATTTCTCGCTTACCTCCATTGTACCGGATACAGGACGAACCTGTTGGTCTGTCGGTTTTCCTGCCAAAACCGTCTTTACGGCAGTGATGTTCATTCCTTCCAAAGACGGGAGCTCCACTTGCGCATTCACCGCTACCGGCAGCAGATTCACCAGTTTCACGATCATATCTCCTGTCTTTCCGTCGCGGACTACCGACACACCTACCCGTTTCTTCACCGCATCTTGTGCATTATCCAAAGTCACGGAAGAAGCGATGTATTCACTGCCCGCATTTTGTCCGTACATCTGCTGCGCATAGTAACCTACGGTGGGTTTTACCTCCGTATTATTGAAATAAATCAAATCCGGATTCCACTGGGTATGTCCCTCCTTAGCCAGTAACGGAGCGTAAGAAGTCATGGTCACCACATCGGCATTACGCTCCACGGAAGTCAGGTACAAGGCCTCGGCCAAAGCTGTTTCTATATTGTTGGGACGTCCCGGCAAATGAGCCGCATACTCTCCCAAATACACTTTCGCCTTGTTACGGTCATAACGGTCATAGAAATCCTGATTGTTGATAAACCATCCCGGGGTGTTATAATAATGTTCATCCACCATCGGAATACCCATCTTAGTGGCGAATTTCCAGCCTTCCTCATAATCACTGCCCTCATAGAACGGGCCTACCGTTCCGATAACGGTCACTTCGGGATATTTCTCCTTCACCGCATTGAAAATCATGGTGAAACGTTCTTCAAAGATATCGGTAATCAAATCCTCGTTACCAATACCGATGTACTTCAGATTGAAAGGTTTGGGATGTCCGGCTTGCGCACGCTTCTTTCCCCACACGGTCTTCTTCGCATCTCCATTCGCATATTCTATCAAATCCAGTACATCCTGCACGTACTGCGGCATTTCCTCCATCGGGATTCCGCCTTGCTGACCGCCGCAACCCAGTTCGCCTACCGAGTGATGACTGCAAGTACCCGAATTCTGACAAGGCACTCCGGCTGCCACTACAGGAACAGGTTCGGCCCCCATATCCTCGCAGAACAAAAAATATTCATGATATCCCAGACCGCGGGTCTGATGATACCCCCACAAATTGCGCAGAGGCTTGCGTTCCTCCAACGCTCCTATAGAGCCTTTCCAATCATAAATATTGTCCACACCATCTCCGTGAGCCACACATCCGCCGGGGAAACGGACAAAACGGGGATGAAGGTCCGCCAAAGTCTGTGCCAAATCGGCGCGCAGCCCGTTCTTCCTGCCTTTAAATGTATTCTGTGGGAAAAGAGAAACCATATCCAAGGCATACTTCCCAGCCATCTGCGGACAAACGGACAACACGGCATCCGCAGCATCCGCCGTTGCCGTCAGTACAGCCTTTTGTTTTTTCCACTCTGTAGATGAAACCCGAATAGCAGCCTGCGCAATTTCCTTGCCATCTTTGGTAGTCAGCCTCACAAGCACTTTTCCACCTTTCGTATCATCCAGCACTTTGGAAAACACAGAGAAGTCATACTTCTCACCTTTTTTCACGGCAATACCGTCAAAACCGTTATTCACCAAGGCAGCACCCGGGCGGTGTACCTCTAACACTGCATAGTGAGCATTGTTAGCATGGATGGGACTGTCCTCACTGACAGACAGTTCCGCATCAGTACCCTGTATACTCCACGCATACGTGCTGTTCCAGTTCTTATCTCTTGCACCGTCTTTGGCAGAATATTCAAAATCACGGTTCTGAACCAGCTCCGCATAAAGTCCACCATCGGCTCCATAATTGATATCCTCAAAGAAAATACCTATCAGATGCTCGCTAATGGGCTTCACCCGTCCGGTATCCACCCGGATGGTGGCAGCGACCGGTTTCAGTCCGGCAAAGCGGACGGCATCCTGTTCGGTACGCTCATTATTCTGTATATCGCGGAATTTCTTATGCTCAGCAAAACGAATCAACTGTTCTATATCCGCATAAGGTACTTTCTGCATATAACCGTTCAAGGTATCTTTATCAAGGACAATCTGCCGGGCAGTGACCAGTCGGGGCACGGCAGGCTTCTCCGCATTGACATATTGTTGGGGAGCCCACTTCAACAAGTCGGAAGAATGGGAAGTACCCCATACTTTTCCGCTGGGGGTAAGCTGCCACCGGCAATACCAACGTCCATCTTCCGCTTTTTCCAGAAGAGGTTTAATCATTCTCTTTTCCGCCCCCCAACGCCCGAAATCACATTTCAGATAGGCAAAGCCGTCGGATACACTCAGCCACTTGTCGCCATCGGGGCTCCATGCGAATTTCAGTCCGCTGCGTCCCTCGTCTTCCGGATGGGCGTAAGAGAAGATGTAGACCGAATCGGGCTCATTATATACTTTTTCCACGGCAGCACAGACGGATTGGCCTGCTGCCAATGAGGCGATTGCCAGAGATAATAAGGTCTTTTTCATGGTATATGCTTTATTGTCATGTTTCTTTTATAACGTGGGAACAACCTTCCTGATGGTTCCGTCCGGATTAAATTCCATACGGTCTATACATACTTCACGATGCACGCCAGGACCCTTCTCACGATCTATAAAGTTCTTATTAATACGATGATATACAATGTACCACTCATCCGTACCCGGAATTTGTAGGACTGCATTGTGCGCAGGTCCATAGATTTCCTTTGCAGGATCCTGAATCAGTACCACCGGTTTCTTAGCAACCTTTATAGGACCTAGCGGAGATTTCGACGTACCGTATGCCACATGATAGTTGGGCGAACCGGTATCATCCACCGACCACATAAAGTAGTAAAGACCATTACGATAGAACACATATGCCGCTTCACGGAAAGCGTAATCTTTCAGACTTCCTCCTTTCGGTGTCAATACGGTCAAGGTATTCTTTTTGATGGAAACCATATCCTCATTCAGTTCGGCGCCCGCCATATAACCATTGCCCCAGTACAGATAGGATTTTCCCGAAACCGGATCGGTAAACACATCCACATCAATCTGCTGTCCGTGGCCCACGGGAGATTCAGTAATAATGGGATGTCCCAAGTCTTTGAACGGACCAATGGGTGAATCGGCTACCGCCACCCCAATCTGCTTGCCGCCTCCGGCTACAGGATTACCACTGAAATAGAAGAAATATTTATACTTTCCATCCACCATTTTCTCTTCAATGCACGGAGCCCATGCGTTTCCATCTGCCCATGCCACCTGATCGGATTTCAAATCAAGCATCACCCCTTCATCTTTCCAGTCCTTCAGATTATCCGAAGAGAAGACACTGAAATACCATCCGCCCCATCCGGGCTGTCCGTCGGTGGTGGAATAGATATAATATTTTTTAGTCTGATGAGAATACAATATCTCGGGGTCAGCATGGAAACCTTGCAGCACGGGATTGTTGGGAATCGTCATATTGCCCATTTCCTTTGAAGGCCATTTGTCGGTGATGCGCTTCAACTCGGCACGGGTAATGGGGATGATAGTTCCGTGACGCGGATGAAAATTCATCTTCACCTCACTGTCTATCACTTTAAAGTTTTTCAAATCGGTCGTTTCGGTAAACTGGTATTTACCTTTCATATAGACATCATACATCAAGATGTATTTATTCTGACCTATCAGTTTGAAAGTTCCCGCACCTTCCACCGCTTCCGGGGTCTGCTGCTTGTAGTCGGGTTCTTCCTCCCATTGTCCCGAAGTCAGTGAACGGGTAGTTGCTACCCGGATGCCGTTTCCATGTCCTTCGGTTTTATAAAACAGGTGGTAGATTCCATCTTTATATACGATATCACCGTCTATGCAAGATTTCTTGTTTTCAGGGATGAAAAGCGGTTTCGGTTCACCTTCCAGGTCGGTAAATTCTTTATTGGCATAAGCATAATAAATCACATCTGCCCCATCACCATATTTCATTGACCAATAAACCAAGTATTTTCCGGCTTCCGCATCGAAGATAGTCTGAGGAGCCCATACCCGTTTCAGTTTTTCCTGGCCGGCATAACATTTCTGCATATTGATGACAGAATGGTTCCAGTTCACCAAGTCTGTAGATTTCAGCAACACCATGGCACGATTGGAGTCCCATCCATTGTCAGAAACCATATCGGTAACCACCATATAGAATGTCTTTCCATCTTCGCAACGCAGGATATGCGGGTCGCGCACGCCACCGGTAGAACTGATGATTTTGGAATCAATGACAGGTTTGTTGTCATTCAGTGCCCAATAGGTATATCCGTCCGTACTTACCGCATAGCATACGGCTTCCTCGCTGATGTGGTTACCTGTAAAATAGGTAAAGAGATAAGCTATGTAATCTTTTTCGGCTACATTGTTTTGACTATTGGCAGATTGCTGTGCTCCTGCCAGCCAGGGCACAAGACAAGCCAAAAAGAAAGTAAGGATTTTGTGTTTCATAATAATTAGTTCAAAAATTATTTGATGCAAAGATAGAAGATACAATCCTAACGATGGGTATATAAATCTTTCAAAAGAGGGACTTTATTCGGTCAAATGGGGGAAAATAGAAAAAATACAGCAATCTCTATTTCTAAGAATAGAACATTTTCCATCTTGCAAATAGAAATTAATTAGAAGAACAAAATCATTGATTGAAGACTCAAATATTATTATTCCGAATGCTATCATAGAATACAAACCATTCAGTATTTCATTTTTTCACCTCAAATTGATAACTACCCGATTCCAACTCCAAAATAACCTTTCCATTATTTTCACCGATAAACTTGATTCCAGTACTTTTTTTTAAAATACCCTTTCCGTTCTCCTTCACATCTTTTACAGATGAAGCAGGTAGATATAATAAAGCGGAAGTATTGCCAGGAATATTGAAAGTATATCGAATGATTTCATTCTCTATTTCCCAACCACTTTCAATACGTCCATACATAGAATCGTAATATCCTTTTGCATACTTCATTTTACCAGCCAAATCTATCGCCGGCTTTAAGATGAAATGTTTAAATCCGGGAAAAGCCTCATCCCGCTGTATACCCAAAGAATAATTATACATCCAACTTCCTACTGCACCAAATGAATAATGATTAAATGAATTCATACGGTTATTCCCGCCAAACCCATCCAAATGGGTATAAGAATTCAAGCGTTCCCAAATAGTCGTCGCACCCTGTTCTACGGAATATAGCCAAGAAGGATAGCTTGTTTGTTGCAATAATCTATAAGCAATATCAGAATAACCATTATCTGACAGTGCCTTACCAATCCATGCAGTGCCTATAAAACCAGTCATTAACGAATAAGATGGACATAACTTGCCACAATCAGTTGTATTCTCCCGTGTAATGGTTTCCAACAAGTTCTTTATGGCTTTTTCTTTCTGCTCATCATTAATAATATTGAATGCCAATGGAAGCACATAAGAAGTTTGAATATCAATTGATGTACCTCGTTTTTTAGGAAGAAAGGAGGAAAAGATAGTCTTACCATCATTGGGGCGAATATAGGTTTTATTAAAGAAAGTTTTCCGCTCAGCATATAATTTACTGAATCTTTCTGCATCCATTTGCTTGCCCAAAATGGTAGCTATCTTATTCATCAATTCCAAGTCGTAGATGAAATATGCTTCCCATAAGAGTGATTTATCATTTTTCTCATCTTCCAATCCCAACCAGTCACCCAAGTCACCCCATGCTCTGTTCTGAACTAGTAAGCCTGTCTCCTTCTCAATCATTTTATCAAGTATATACTGTATGTACTGACTCATAGCATCATAGTGTTCGTTCAACAATCTTTTATCTCCATATTGCTGATAACACTCCCAAGGCACTGTGATTCCGGCACTTCCCCATAACAGCCCACCAAACCCTCCTCCCAGTGGAGCTATATCGGGAAAACGTCCGTCAGATCGTTGTACGTCACGCATAGATTGTACATATCTTCTAAGGAATTGAGAGACATCAGCCAGGTAAGTCGCTGTACGAGAGAAGACAGAAATATCTCCCGCCCATCCCAAACGCTCGTTGCGTTGAGGACAATCTGTGGGAATAGACAAGAAGTTACCGGAAGAAGACCACGTAATATTTTTCCACAATTTATTAACCAATGTATTGGATGTTTCGTAGGAAGAGGCAAAGTTATGGATGGAACTAAGCACTATTCCTTTCACCGCTTCTGTCGCCAAAGGAGCATCTATACCGGTTATCTCCACAAAACGATAACCGTGGTAAGTAAAACGCGGATGAATAGTTTCCCGACCGCCTCTCGTTATATAGATATCTTGAGCCATGGCGGCACGGATATTTTCAAGCATAATCATACCAATATCTCCTTCATATTCGGGCAAATCAGGATACTTTACTTCGGCATAACGCAGACAGATTTTTGTTCCTGGTTTCATTCCTGAAAGTTGGATTTGAGGTACACCTACCATATTTTGTCCCATATCATATACAAAGACTTTTGGACGGACTTCTTCTACAGAGATTGCAGTCAGCTCATTGACCGCCTTTACTGTTTGCCCGAACTGCCCTACCAGTTTATAATTAGAATAATCATCCACCCAAGGCATATTTGGATTTCCTGATGTACTTATATGTCCGTTCAAAGTTACTTCAACAGCTGGTTTCCAACTTTCGTTTGGAGTGTATAAAGCTGTATTCCACCCTTCCATTTCCGAGTCTTTCAGAGCATCATAAACTTCTCCTTGAAAGAGACTGCCATACAGAACAGGACCATTATTACAATACTGCCAAGTAGAAGGATCCGTAACAATCACTTTTTCATGCCCATCTTTATAGGTGATAACTAATTTAGCCAATAAAGATTGCCGATCGCCGAAGAAATTCCAATTTTCTCCAGTAAATGTAGCACCTCCACTCCACCAACCTTCTGTAAGGAAAGCTCCGATAGCATTCTGACCTATTTGTACATAGTCTGTAACATCAAAGGTCTGATATAAATGAGTTTTATTATATTGAGTAACTCCAGGATTGAAATAATCCTCTCCAACACGCTGTCCATTTATATAAATTTCATAAATTCCGCGTGCCGTAACATATAGACGCGCTTTTACCACCCCAGTATCTGGAGAAGTAAAAACTGTACGGAGCATAGGAGATGATTTTCCTTTCGGAGTGAAAATTTCTAAAGCACCATTCGTTCCACCAAAGATCTGATACGCTTCATCCTTCACTGTCGTTATTACATTTTGAGGACTTCTAAAATTCATAATTTTCACTTTTGAAAAAGAAACAGCCTGTTCAGCCGGGACAATAAAGCCCATATCACCGACTACCGGAAAAGCAATGAAATCACCTCCTCTCCCCAACGGATTTAGATTGACAACGCCAATCTCCTTTTCTACATTATCAATATAGAACTTAGTGAAACCTAAATCAGAACTTAATGTTATCGTATGACAACCATACATATTGTCTTTATGAATCAGATTCTTAGGAATGGAGAAACTAGCAAAAGGCATGTCCGGCTTGTCATTAGGATGGTAGCCCACCCGATAGACATTCAATATCGCTTCTTTTTTCATGGATATTGGAGCAATATCCAATTCCACTTTGATGTAAGATTCATTCTTCCCGTTTTCCAAATGATACAAGTTCTTATTTTTGTCCATCAGACGTGCATCATTAGCTCCATAAACAAGACCTGCACAAGTACTTTTTAATATTTCATTTAATTGAATTGTATATTCCAATCTGAAAACCGGAAGATAATGCGAATACAAAACCATATCCTGATCACTGCCTCCAATCCATTTGGCATCCTTCCAACCTTGATAAGTGGAATCACAACTCATTAATCCTGTTTCAAACCAAGAAGTTTCCGACATTTGTTCGCCTCTTTGATTCCAAACCGTTACAGTCCATGAATAACGAGTAGAGGGTTGCAGAGAAGTGCCATTATACACTACATTTAAAGAGAATCTATTTTGTGTTTTTCCACTATCCCACACAATGTTTCCTTTTTCATCTGAAACGATAATTTGATAGGCTGTCTGCTGCAGACCGCGTTCAGCACCTAGGGATTCCATCTGCCAACTAAAACGGGGAAGTTCAACATCAAGACCTAGAGGTGTAACAGCATATTCGGTCTTTAAATTCTTGACTATGAAATGAGCATTACCAGATTGCAACGTTGCATGGCAAGCAATACAAACAGAAAGAAGCAAAACAAGAAGTTTACAATTCTTCATATATACTAGTTTATATTGATTAAGTTATTGACATATATTTATGAATAAAGACTTTACGGAACGACATTTTTACCAAGACTAGAATTATTCAATGTCATTCCGCCAAGTTACAATATACCCTAAACCTTAAAAATAAGGGCTAAGCGCAGCCTCTGATGCGGGCAATGGAAACAAAATACGGATATCAGTAAAAGCAGTAGGAGCCACCGAAAATCCCTCGGGAAAATAATAAGCCGAAGGATTAGCTTTTACCCGCTCTCCATAAGATTTCATAACCTGTTCTGCACTTCCGGTACGTACAAGGTCAAGCCAACGTTTGTTCTCAAAAGCTAGTTCCACACGCCGTTCCTTAATAATAGCCTCGCGTACATCTGATTGAGTCGAAGCACTGCTTACAGGCAACAACGCTCTTGATCTTACTCTATTCAAATATACTAATGCCTCCTCCGTCTTGCCTTGCTCATTCAAAGCTTCAGCAATAAAAAGCAAGACCTCAGCATAGCGGTAAACCGGCCAGTTATCACCGGTTTTCCCACTTTGTGTATGAGCATGGCAATATTTCTTGATATAAGGATAAGAGATACCATGGGCGGTAACAAAGCCCACGGAAACATCTTTACGCACATCTCCTGGTTCATAAGCTTCCATAATATCAGGCGTAGGTATATTATAACCTTCTATTGTACGTGCTACCTCAGGAATACCCGTAATAGCTGTTGTTTCTTCGGCTGTTATCGGCTGCACCAAGAAGGTATAAAAGAAGGAGCTATGCAATCCTTCATTACCATCCTTAAATTGAATCTCGAAAATGGATTCCGGACCATTCTTATTAGCAAGTTCAAAAACATCCGCATAGCGTGGCATCAACTCATAACCCGTTACTTCTTTTAATACCTGTTCGGCTTCCGCCCATCGTTTCTGCACTATATATACATTACCCAAAAGAGTGTTTGCCGCTCCCTTCGTTGCCCTACCAGGCTCTTGATCCGCTTTGGATGGCAAAAGAGAAACGGCCTGTCCGGCATCTGCAATGATCTGTTTATACACATCTTCCACACTTGCCAATGGCTGTGAAGTATCAGCTTGTGTCTTGGCCGGTTTCAAATGTATGGGTACACTACCGAAATACTGTACAAGATCGAAATAAGCCAATGCCCGAAGAAAGTAGGCCTGACCTTTAATATTATCTTTTATCTTCTGATCAAAACTGACGGCATCTATCGGTTCCAACAGATGATTAACCCGTGAAATAATACGATAGTCAATCACGTATTTGGAACGTGGCACTCCATTCGTCGCATCGTCCAAAAAGTTTTTCACGAACTCAGCCTCTATCGTTCCCCGGTCATTGGGGTTATATTTATAAGTGGTATTATCACTGCGCATTTCGCCCATCGCCCATGCTCCATACGTCCCGTTATACAAATCGCGTAAAGGAGCATAAGCACCATTGATTGCCTGCTCAAAGTCACTTTGTGATTTGTAATAAACAGCAGTACTCAAAGATGTCTCAGATGGTAAATTCAAGAAATCGCCCTGACATCCTACCAATAGGCTAGATGACAGCAACATCGCCAACATATATTTATGATTCTTCATAATGGTATTCAATTTTAAAAGTTTATATTCAAGCCAAAAGTGAATGTCCTTGGTACGGGATATGTAGAATAATCTATACCTTGCAATAATGCTCCCGGTGAGTTGCCATCAAAGTCCACACCCACTTCGGGATTTCCATATTTGTACTTGCTGAATACAAATGCCTGCTGGACACTGGCGTACACACGCAGTCTGCTGACAAACTTAATGAGATTAGCTGGCAAGGTATATCCTAATGTAATGTTCTTAATGGTCAGGTTACTTCCATCGTATACAAAACGGGAATGAAAGATATCCCTTTCACGTGAAGTCCCACCAGTAGTCTTACCATAAAGTCCGGCACCGGGATTGTCAGGGGAGCGCCACCGGTCCTTCACCTCTTTCATTACATTAAAAGGACCGTCAAGGTTGGCCATACCTTGCTCTACAGCAGCGGCAATCTTATTTCCGTAAGTGCCTGTGGCAACTATAGTCAGATCAAAATTTTTGTATTCAAAATTGTTCGTTAAACCAAATGTGAATTTAGGAAGAGGATTACCGATTTCCGCCTTATCACCACTTTCATCATCGCCATAAGTAATTTGTTTATCGTCATTAACATCGTGAAATTTGATAGTACCTACTTGGGAATCCACAGCTTTAGGCGACTGGTCATAATCTGACTGGTTTACATAAATTCCATCCTGAACCATTCCATAGAATTGCCCGATACGCCCTCCTACACGTGAAATCGTACTTACAATGCCCGAATAAGCCACCAACTGATTACTCAAATCACTTAATGCCAGCACACGGTTATCACTGAAAGAAATATTGAAATTCGTGCTCCAATTAAATGTTCCTACAATATTATGGGAATTAATACTAAACTCATGTCCCCAGAATTTAAGTTTACCAACATTCCCTATCAGTGTAGAGAAGCCTGATTCTTCGGGTACAGGTAGTGAATAAAGCATATTGGATGTTATCTTGTTATAGTAGTCATATGTAAAAGTAATACGATTATTGAAGAAACCAAGATCGACTCCAAAGTCCAATTGGCGAGTTTTTTCCCATCCCAGATCATCGTTTCCAAGATTCGTAACAGCACTTCCGCTTGCGACAGTACTACCAAACACAGCATTCGTGTTACCACTTACCGTATTGTAATGAGTATAATTTCCTATATTGTTATTCCCTATCATACCATAACTTCCACGTACTTTCAGCAAAGACACACTCTTAAGTTTGCCCATAAAAGCCTCATCACTCACAATCCATCCTAAAGATACCGATGGAAAGTTACCCCACTTATTATTACTTCCGAAACGGGATGAACCATCCCTACGAATACTTGCTCCAATCAGATATTTACCTTTATAACTGTAATTGACACGACTTAAATATGAAATCATACTCCACTCTTGAACATCCATAGTCGGATTGTTCTTCACCAATGCCGCATCAATAGTCTGTATTCTATCGTCCGAAAAGTTCGAACCACTTATGGCACTATAGTCACTACGAAATCTTTGTGTAGTATATCCAAGCAACAGTTCAAACGTATGATTACCTATTTCTTTTGAATAATTAGCAGTGGTTTCGGACAACCAAGACCAATATCGGTTATTCGCTTCGTAAAGATTAGCTGCAATGGCACTTGGTGCAGCTGCAAATGCCCGTCCGGCAGTAGAAGGTTGGAAATTGTGCTGATAATTAGAACCTATATCTCCATTCAGACTCGTCTTCAAGACAAGACCTTTAAGTGGTTCATATTGCAGACTCGCATTTGCAAGCAATCTTTTCGCTTCCCGCTTGTTGACGATATCTTGTATGGAACGCACCCAATTCGGGGTCTCAAAGGCAGTGACACCGGGTGTTGTCACTACTACGGGATAGGTTCCATCTTCGTTTCGATAGTCAAGAATAGGAGGAGTCAATGTAGCGTTAGCAAGTAAACCTCCCCCACTAAAGAATGCTCCATCTGATGACGGTCGGTTTTCAAAACTATAAGTCGGAGCCAGATTGAAAGCTAGCTTCAAATTGTCGGAAATCCGGTAAGTAGAGTTAGCCCTTGCTGAAATACGTTGGTAATCGGAGTTCAACAAAACACCATCCTGATTGAAATACCCCAGTACAAAAGAGCTTGTAAATTTATCTTTCCCTGTACTAACAGATACATTATAATCTTGTATCATGGCGCTACGCAGCATAGCATCATACCAGTCATGTCCTTTACCATATTGTGAAGGATTCTGAAAAGCGGTAGGAACACTTTGCCCCAAGTCTTCATAGCTCTCTTTCTTGAATTGCGCCCACTCTGTTCCATTCATCATTTCAGGTCTGCCTTTTTGAGGCACATTCTGAACTCCCATATATGCATTGAAGCTAATATTCGTCTTTCCAGCTTTCGCACCTTTAGTTTGAATAAGTACTACACCAAAAGCTGCACGGGAACCATACAAAGAAGTTGCAGCTGCATCTTTAAGTATAGTCATTGACTCTATCTCATTCGGATTAATATCATTGATATCACCCACAATAGGAAATCCATCCACTACATAAAGAGGATTTGATCCTGTAGAAAGTGATGCAGCTCCACGAATACGGACGTTCATTCCTTGTCCTGGTACTCCCGTTCCCTGATTCACTTGTACACCTGCAATTTGTCCTTGCATCTTTTGGGTAAACTGCGCTACAGGGACATCAGAAAGTTTATCAAAATCCAATGTTTCCATAGCACCAGTAACAGCTCGTTTGGTCTGGGTGCCATAAGCTACCACTACTACTTCATCCAGCGACTTCACATCTTCTTTCAAGACAATGCTCAATGAATGATTGTCTTTCAGTTTGATTTCTTGCGGAATATATCCTGTATAGCTGAATTGAAGTATATCACCCATATTCGCTGCCAAAGAGAAATTACCATCAAGATCTGTTACGGTACCTTGACCCGATCCTTTTATCAATACCGAAACACCTATTAAAACTTCTCCGGATGCATCAGTTACAGTACCAGCTATTCCCAATTTTTGCTGCTGTGCCGCCAATGCAGCATTCCGGGTAAGAATAATATGATTTCCCGCCATCTTGTATGCAACAGATGACTCTGCAAGTAAAATCGATAAGACTTCCGCTACCGGCTTGCTGCTTACATGAATGCTTTTACGCATCTTTACGTTCACATCTTCCTTATATATAAAAAGATAGTCCGTTTGAGACTCTATCTCATTCAATATAGATTCCAACGGGGCATCGCTTCTATTGATAGTTACCCTCGCATTCTGTGAGTGACTATTTTCGGCCATCAGGCTGAACAGGCAGAAGAACAATAAGAATATTGATATTCGCATAATTCTAAATAATTGTTTTAAATCCGGATTTTCAAGATAATAAAGATCCGGCAAAGGAATGTTTTTCATATCTTTGCAAATGGTTATTAATACGATTTATTAAAAATAATTGTGTTAGTCGGGTCGGTGGGTGGTGCAAACACCCATCGGCTCTTTAGTTGTTTTTCATTAGGATTGCTTCATAGGCTGATTTTCCATTTTAGAAGGTTAATACATTTCTTACTTTATATGAATGACGTCATTATCCCGATTTCTTTGATAAGTAAAGGCTACATCGTTTTGCAGAACACGCAGCGCATAGTCCAATCCATCAGAAATCCTGAATTTTCCAGTTAATGCAACCTTTGCTATTTCCTTTTTATCCATCTGTATGCTCAGATCATAATATTTCTCCAAATCTTTTATAATATCAGCAAAAGGTTTATTTCTAAAACAATATAACCCCTCTTTCCAACGATATACATTATAATCATCAATTTTACTCACCACCAATCGGCCGTCTATCAAAGTCGTTTTCTGATTGGGTACCAAGACGACGGAATTTTTGTCATCGTGAGGTAATTTTACCTTTACTTTGCCCTCCATCAAAGACGTTTCGAATATTTTTCGTGCTGAATAAGCTTCCACATTAAATTTTGTTCCCAATACTTCTACATCCAATGTACTTGTATGTACCACAAACGGACTCTTTTCATTATGAACCACCTCAAAGTAAGCCTCTCCATCTAATATCACCTCCCGTTTGCCTGTCATAAAAGAAACAGGATATTGCATTTTAGTTCCGGCATTCAGCCAAACGTTTGAACCATCAGGCAAATCGAGGTTCACACGCTGACCGGCCGGCACGGTAATGGTCTGCATCGCTAAATACATATCTTCATTATCTTTACCTATTGAAAATAATACAGCCGTCACACTCACCGTTATCACTATTACAGAAGCTATTTTCAGGAATTCCCTAATAAAATAGTTCCTCCTGTTCCTCATTCTCTGTATATCAGTCCGTCGGGAATGACCTGCAAGAATCATGGCATTAAACAGTTTGCGTTCCCTACGCAACAGCCCGGCATTCTCCTCAGAAGCATCAGCCCATTCTTTAACCACTTTCATATCTTCTAAAGAAGCATGACCTTCAAAAAAACGGTATAACAAATCCTTATCCATAAATACTTTTGTTTTACGTATTTATAGTAATAGCGGATGGGAAAGAACATTCCCTAGTGAAAAACTGTTTTTTTTAATGCAAATAGAAAAAAAGTAAGGATACCGGCAGATAATCCTTCAATGCAAGACGTAACGTCCTGGTAGCTTTCGATATATGAAATTCCACTCCCTTAGTTGTAATATCCAATAGTTCTGCTATTTCTTTATGGGATTTATTTTCATTACGACTCATCACAAAGATTTTCCGAGTCTGTTCGGGCAAAGCATCCAGTGTCCTATCAACAATCTCCTGTATTTCCTTTGTAAAAACCTCATAGGGCTCGAAATCTTCCAAAGTCATGATTCTGCCCGACAATTCCCATGCATAGATTCGGGCTATTTCGTCAGAAGCATCCTGATAAACTTGTTGATGGCGCAAATAGTCAATACACTTATGCTTTATCGTGGTCAAGACATAAGCCGGAATATTAGTATCAGCAGACAAACGATCTTTGTTCTCCCAATAGTACATCATTGATTCCACAACAAAATCTTCGGCAACAGCTTCATCATGCACATAAGTACAGGCAAAGTGGACAAAACGTTGCTGGTAGTCTATAAAGAATTTATTAAATGCATTCAAATCAATGCTCATTGCCTATCAAACCGTATTAAATAAAAGGAGAATAATGGTACAAATATACACTTTTACTTTTAAAAGCAAATGAAAGCTACCTCAAATTTTATGCCTCCAACAACGATAGTAATCCACCAAACAAAGAAAATATTCCTCCAAAGTTTCCCCGCCTTAAATAAAAGCAGTAACTTTATCCAATAATATACTAACATTAGGAAATAATGAACAACCCAGAACTACAGCGTGCCTGGCAAATAATAGAGAATACTGGCACCCATCTCTTCCTCACCGGAAAAGCAGGAACCGGAAAAACAACCTTCCTACACAATCTGAAGAAAGAATCTCCCAAACGCACAGTCATAGTCGCCCCCACCGGAATAGCTGCCATCAATGCGGGAGGCGTTACCATCCACTCCTTTTTCCAACTGCCATTTGCACCTTTCATCCCCGATACCACGTTCAATACCGAACAAAAACATTTCCGGTTCAGCAAAGAAAAAATTAACATCATCCGAAGCATGGATCTGCTGATCATTGATGAAATAAGTATGGTGAGGGCAGATCTGCTGGATGCCATCGACTCCGTACTCCGCCGGTATCGGGACCGATACAAACCCCTTGGAGGCGTACAATTGCTGATGATTGGTGACCTGCAACAGCTTGCCCCCGTAGTGAAAGAAACGGAATGGAATATGCTGAGTCACTATTATGATACCTCCTATTTCTTCGGAAGCCGCGCCTTGAAAGAAACCACCTACGCCACCATCGAACTGAAACAAGTCTACCGCCAGAACGACCCCTATTTCCTTTCCTTGCTGAACAAAGTCCGGGAGAATAAAGCCGACGAACAGACACTCGCAGAATTGAACCAAAGATATATTCCCAATTTCCATCCTGTCAAAGAAAAAGGATATATCCAATTCACCACTCACAATTACCAAGCACAACAGATTAATGATCACGAGCTTTCACTCATCAAAGAACCGGTTTTCAGTTACAAGGCAGAAGTCACCGGAATTTTTCCTGAATATTCTTATCCTACAGATGAAACATTGATGCTGAAAAAAGGAGCGCAAATCATGTTCGTCAAAAATGACCCTTCCCCGGAAAAACGTTATTACAATGGTATGATTGGCGAAATCACTTCTATAGATGAGGATGGATTTACCGTCCGCACCAAAGAAAAGAATGAAAAAATCATTGTCCAACCCGAGGAATGGACAAACAGCAAATATGTGCTAAATGAAGAAACAAAGGAAATAACCGAGGAACAAGAAGGAGTCTTCAAGCAATACCCTGTAAAACTGGCATGGGGCATCACTATTCATAAAAGCCAAGGACTGACTTTTGAACACGCCATTATTGACGCCCGCTCCGCTTTCGCCCACGGACAGGCATACGTTGCCCTGAGCCGATGCAAAACATTGGAAGGGATGGTTCTCAGTTCCCCACTTTCCGTCAACGCCATTATCAACGATACAATAATCGATGACTATAATCAGTATATAGAAACACATACCCCCAATGAAGAATTACTCCATGCCATGCAACAAACTTATTTTCTCAATCTCGTTAGCGAGCTATTCGATTTCTCACCGATAGCCCGTTCATTCAATGAGCAAGCCCGACTGATTGACGAACATTTCTACAAGCTCTTCCCTCAGTTACTGGCAGAATATAAAAAGCAGATACAAATATTTACTACTGAGATAGTGGATGTATCCTATCGTTTTCACAAACAATATGAACGTCTGGTAACACAATCTACTGATTATAATACGAATAACGACCTACAAATACGCATCATAAAAGGAGCCGCCTATTTTGAACAAAAACTACGCCCTTTCCATAAACTGGCTGAAGCGACCAATCTTCCCACGGACAATAAAGAACTAAGAAAGAAAACGAACAACACCTTGGAAGAGTTCTTAAACACTTTGACACAGAAACTTTCCTTGCTACAATATGTAGAAGATAATGGTTTTCACGCCAGTGACTATCTACGTAAAAAAGCGTATATCCTTTTAAGCGAAACCGATAATAAAAACTCCTCAGGTACAACGGCACACGACAGAAAAGAGCGCACCCCCAGAGAACGCGTATCCAGAGAACGGAAGAGAATTGAAGTTCCCAACGACATACTCCATCCAGAACTTTATCGGAAAATCACCGAATGGCGTGGAACTAAAGCAAAAGAAACCGGTATGCCGGCCTATGTCATTATCCAGCAAAAAGCTCTGTTGGGAATGGTCAATCTATTGCCTAATGATGCAGAATCATTGGAAGCTGTCCCTTATTTCGGACGTAAGGGGGTAGAGAATTATGGTTTGGAACTTCTGGGAATTATCCGGAATTATATGAAAGAACAAAATCTGCAACGCCCTGAAATAAGAACCGTATTTGTTCCCCGGGAAAATAAAAAAAAATAAAGAAGACACCAAAAAGGTCAGTTTCAGATTATTTAAAGAAGGGATGAAGGTAAAGGAAATCGCTGAATTCCGGGAATTGACTACCGGTACCATCAGCAACCACCTTTTACACTATGTCCGGACCGGAGATATCAAACTACAAGAATTAGTCGACCAAGAAAAAATAAATTATATTACAGCTCATCTCCAGAAATTCTCCTCTCTGCCACAAGGAGTGAAGGAAATAAAAGAAAAGTTAGGCGAATATACTTCTTACGATGAAATACGTTTTGTCTTTGAAGCATATAAAAAACATATACCGGCATAAATTTCACTCATATTGAAGTTGCAAAAAGTAAGTGCACTTCATGAAACAAGTAAGTATACTTAAAATGACGAAGTAAGTACACTTACTTGTTTTGCTACATAAAAGTGACTATCCGGATGAGAAAGATGATAAGGAGATTTGTGAATAGATGAAATAATAGTGAATGGTTAACAAGAAAAAGGAGGGGAAAGGAAGAGTCTTTCATAAACCGATTAGGAAAAATGATCCTTGAAACTGATATTTAACATCTTTATCTCATTGAATCATGTTATTTGTTTTTTTGAGCAATATGCGATATTCCATTTATAAGGAACGTACAAAATAACATGCATTCTCTCTTAAAATCGCCACCATGAGTGTTTCATAGCCTGTAATTTATTAAGAATAACAAAAAAAAATAAAAGAAAAGATAGCGTTATATTCTTATAAAATAATACATTTGCAGCAACTGAAATAGAAAGGGAATAAGATCCCTAAACCAAACTATTTACTAATTTAACCTTATTAATCTATGCAATTCTACCAGAAAAGAAGGGAAAATTGTGTAAAGACACACGTAATTTTGAAAAAAGCCTCTTTTTATGCGTGTCTTACACTATTTGCCGGAATGGCTTTCCCAATGCCTTTGTGGGCTTCGCAGTCAACTGCCATCGTGCAACAGCATGTCAAACAAATTACGGGTATCGTAAATGATACAAGCGGAGCTCCTGTAATCGGTGCCAATGTAGTAGAAGTGGGAAGCACCAACGGTACTATTACAGATGTGGATGGCAAATTCACATTAAATGTATCCGTAGGGGCTAAACTGAAAGTTTCGTATATCGGTTACAACGACCAACAAATTACCGTAGGCAACAGCAACAGTTACACCATTATCTTGAAAGAAGATACAGAATCTTTAGATGAAGTGGTAGTAGTAGGATACGGTACTCAAAAAAAAGTAAATCTGACAGGTTCTGTGGCAACCATCTCATCCGATAAGCTAGTCAACCGCACCAGTGCCAATGTCACCAACATGCTGGCAGGACAAATGCCAGGTGTCACCATTATCCAAAATACCGGCCAGCCGGGAGCTGATGCCGGAGTACTGCGTGTGCGTGGTCTAGGAACTATGGGAGATGCCAGTGCCATGGTTGTGGTGGATGGTGTAGAATCTACCATGAGCAGCGTGGACCCCAACGATATTGAAAACATCTCTATATTAAAAGATGCAGCCGCCTCAGCCATTTATGGTGTACGTGCTGCCAATGGCGTTATCCTTATCACAACCAAAAAGGGAACCAAAGGACGTACCATTGTATCATACGATGGATATGTAGGCTGGCAAAGTGCCTCACGTATGCCCAAATTTTTGGATTCTTACAATTATGCAGTGCTGATGAATGAAGCTTACACCAATGACGGTTTGAAAGGTCCGTATGACGAAACAGCCCTACAAAAGTTCAAAGACGGAAGTGATCCCGACTTTTATCCCAATTCCGACTGGCTGGGTACGCTATTAAGTGAAAACGGCCTGTTCAACAACCATCACTTGAGTATCAAAGGCGGTGGAGACAAAGTAACTTACTCGCTGGCATTCAACTATCATGATAAAGACGGATTGATAGTCAATACCAACTACAACAAGTTCAATGTACGTGCCAACATTGACGCTCAGATAAACAGTCGTCTGAAACTGACTACAAATATGGCGGTATACCGCAGTAATATGACTGCTCCGGCGGCAGGTATCAGCAACCTGATGCACTATGCTTTCCGTGAGACTCCGGTTACTCCCATCCAATTGAGCAACGGCAACTATGCTTTATTCAAAAACGAGCACAACTCCGTAGCCTATGCACGTGAAGGAGGAACCTACAAAGAGATAAACAGCAATTTCCAAGGTAACGTAGGAATGGAACTGGACATCATAGACGGACTGAAACTGAGAGGAGTCGCCGCCTCGACTTTCAACCTGACCGACAATCCCACCCACGTAAATACCATGACATTCTATCAGGCAGGTTCAGACACACCGGTAAAGAAAACCACTAACTCCATCACAGAATATGACATCAAAAGTATGGAACTGAACTTGCAAGCTTATCTGGACTATAATAAAACCTTCGGCAAACACACAATAGGAGCCTTATTAGGTTACTCACAAATTTATAAACAGACACGCTATCTGCAAGCTTACCGTAAGAACCTGCCCAACTCCAACTCACTGGACCAGATCAACGCCGGTGAAGTGACAGGACAGACAACATACGGTACAGAAATAGAATACGCCCTCCGCTCAACTTTCGGACGCGTGAATTATTCATACGATGACCGCTATCTGCTAGAAGCCAACCTGCGTTATGACGGCACTTCACGCTTCCCCAAGAACAACCGCTTCGGCGCATTCCCCTCTTTCTCCATCGGATGGAGAATATCGGAAGAAGAGTTCTTCAAAGCCGATTGGGTGGATAATTTGAAACTACGTGCATCATGGGGATTGCTAGGTAATCAGGAAACCGTAAACTCGGACAACAGTTCTAACTATTATCCGTATCAGAACACCTATCTGTTCGGTTATGACTATAGTTTCGGCAACACTTTGACTCCGGGTATTTCCATTTCCAACCCGATGGCTAACCAAGATATTACGTGGGAGAAAACCGATCAATGGAACGTAGGTGTGGACGCCGCTTTTTTGGGCAATAAACTGACATTGGGCGCAGACTGGTTCCGCAAGGAAACACGGGACATATTACTGCAACTTCCAGTTCCCAACATGATGGGAGTCAGCGCTCCGATGCAAAATGCCGGCGTAGTGCGTAATACCGGTATCGAACTGCAACTGGGACATAACAACCGTATCAATGATTGGAGCTATTCTATCGGAGCCAATTTCAGCTATGTAACTACCAAAATCATGGATTTGAAAGGCGGTGACACACCGGGGCAATCCGTAGGCGACCCACTGTGGGCATATTACGGCTACGTATGCGACGGCATCTTCCAAAACGAAGAAGAGATCAAGAATCATCCTACACAGAGCATGGGTACTCCGGTTCCGGGTGACTTAAAATACCGTGACCTGAACGGAGACAAAGTAGTAGACAGCAAAGACCGGCAAGTATTGGGTTCTTACTTCCCGAAAATCAACTTCGGTCTGAATCTTTCAGTTCAATATAAAGACTTCGACCTAAGTGCACTGCTGCAAGGTGCAGCTGATGTAAAGAGTGCTCCTGTAGCCGAAATCAGATATGCCTTCTACAATGGCGGTAAAGTAACGGAACAGCATCTGGACCGTTGGACTCCGGAAAACCCGAATGCCACTTATCCCCGATTATCCATGAGTGACTCCAAAAACCGCGTGACTTCCAGTTTCTGGATGCAGGATGCCTCTTATGCCAAGCTGAGAAACCTGCAAGTAGGTTACAGCCTGCCCAAACAGCTGATATCCAAATACGGAATCAGCCGTTTGAGAGTGTATTGCAGTATCGACAATCTCTTTATGATTTCCGGCTTCGACGGTGTAGACCCCGAAGCCATCAGCGGCAACTATTATCCATTGACCCGAAATTATTCCTTCGGTCTGAATGTAACATTCTAAACACTGACAACTATGAGACTAAAATATAACTTTATAGGATTAATATTGGCATGCGGCCTTGGTCTGAGCTCTTGCAATGACAGTTTTCTGGACAGAAATCCTAAAGACCAATTATCCGATGCATCTTTCTGGAAAAACGCAGAAGATGCCCAGAAATTTGCAACCGGAATTTATCTGTATCTGATAGAACCGGAAAACCATACTATCATGACAGACTGCTACACAGATAATGCTATTCCTGTACATGTCACAGCCGAACAGGGACAGTTGTCTGCTGGTACGGCAACTTCCAGCAACCCACATTTCCTACAATTATGGAAAAATGCCTATCAATGCATCCGCAGATGCCTGGTATTTTACGAGCATATAGGCGATGTGCCGATGGATGAAAAAGAAAAAGCGCAACTGACAGCCGAAGTACAGTTTCTCGAAGCTTTCTCATACGCTAACATATTAAAATATATGGGTGGCGCCTCCCTGCTGGATCATCCGTTGGAACTGAACGAGAAACTTCCTTCACGCAGTTCTGAAGAGGAGACTTATAATCATATAGTAGGATTATTGGATAAAGCAGCAGCCAGCTTGCCCGATATCCGCAGCAACAGTGACCACGGAAAACCGAGTGCCGGAGCCTGCTACGCACTGAAAGCCAGAGTTGCTTTCTACGCACACAAATATGATGTGGCGGAAGCTGCCGCACGCAAAGTAATGGGCATGAATGTGTATGGACTGTATGATAACTATGGTGACTTGTTCCAACCTGTAGCAGAGTTATGTAACGAAATCATCTTTGATCGCGAATATCTGGAAAACCCGAAAAACTCTAATGAAGGCAGTTATATAGGACAGTTCTTCGCTCCCGTCATGATGGGAGGATGGGAAGCTTTATCACCTACTCAAGACTTGATAGACTCCTATCCATGCAAAGATGGCAAATCAATCAAAGAGTCTCCTTTCTATAATCCGGAAGACCCGTTTGCCGACCGTGACCCCCGTCTAGGCTTCTCAGTACTGTGGAACGGGTCACAAATAGCAGGAAAGACTTTCAACCTGAACAATATGGGAGATGGCAGCCATACCCGTACAGGATATAGCATGAAAAAGTATATCAATCCGGACAATGACGGTATCAATAATTATGACTGGACCAACTTTATCTATATCCGCTATGCAGAAGTGCTGCTGACCTTCGCCGAGGCTCGTAACGAAAATCTGTCTGCTCCGGATACGGAAGTATATGATGCGGTCAATCAAATCCGTCAGCGTCCCAGCGTAAATCTTCCTCCTCTGCCTTCCGGCTTGTCCAAAGATCAAATGCGCGAAGCTATCCGTTTGGAACGTCGTTTGGAATTTGCTTTCGAGGGAATGCACCTGTTTGATACCCGTAGCTATAAAACAACTGAAAAGGATGTTACTAAACCAGTATACGGGGTAAATGCAAAAGGAGAAAGCATTTTTATTGAAACCCGCAAGTTCAATACCAACCGTGACTATCTGTGGGCTATCCCCTTGGAAGAGGTAGACCTGGCTCAGGGTGCACTGAAACAGAATCCGGGTTGGGATTAACCCGGTCATTTATTTGGAGGGACAGACTCATAAAGCTGTCCTTCCAACTCTTTCTACACATCTCTTTTCATTGAAAGCAAAAGTAATTACCTTTCCTCTCGAAAAAAGATAAAGCACTTTCAAGGAATATATGGTTTTCCCACCACCAATTTATCTCCGGAAAAATCGACTTCAAACAAGCGAGGAGTACGAATATAACGTCCGTTTACATCCTTATGACTATGTACAGACATCAACCATTTACCGTCCAAGGTCTGAAACAACATCCCATGACCGAAATTGGGAGGAGTAATCGGGTCTTTCTCCTGTATCCATGGTCCATCCAAGGTTCCGCTTTCAGAATAAGCCACTCCCTGAGTGTACACATTATAAATCCAACTAGTCCAAATCATACCGAGTCTACCTGTTCCTGTACGGAATAGATACGGACCGTCAGTGACTTTATTCGGTTTGTCCTTGCCATCCGCATCTTTTTCACGGCTCCACGGCGATTCGCTGGCACGGAACAGCAATTTCCCTTCGCCTATGGTTCCACTTAAGTCAGGCTTCAGTTCTATTTTCTCTATCGTACCGTCCAAGGCTTGCAACCATTCATAACAATATACCATATAAGGCTTTCCGTCCTTATCCACCCAGAAAGTCCCATCCAAGGTTGGTTTATCAGCAGGCAGGTAAGTGGAATCCTTCATCGGAACGTAAGGTCCGTCCGGGTTATCGCTCACCAAAACATGACTGGCACGGCGCTCTATTACATTCCCTTGTACCGTATCAATCTTCACCGCCTGATTGGTGAAAGTGGCAAAATAATAATACTTGCCCTTATACGGATGTAACTCGGCAGCCCAAATCATTGGTTTCGGTCCCATCCACGAACCGGAATCAGTCTTTGCCACATGAAACGGTCCTTCCCAAAGTTTCAAATCCTTGCTTTTCCAAAGCATACCGCCGGTTCCGGTCATATAATACATAGCCGTCTTCCTGTCTGCCAAAATGCAAGGGTCACTCAGTACAATAGAATCCAAAGGCACTTCCTTCCGTCTTTCCTGCTGACGTTCTTGGCAAGCAGACACCAGCCACGAAAGAGAAAAACCTAACAACAAAAACAATCCAATCTTTTTCATGCATATTCTATTTTAAGTTTCACAAATTCGACATTACAAATATACGAACCTAGAAAGGTAATGAAAACAGAAAGGCACATTTCCTCACGAAATATGCCTTCAATTCTAACTTAACCTAACCTAAAATTCTATTATCACATCACAGTATGTTAACCTTCTTCCTAAAAACCTATCTTTAATACCTATTATCTCTTTTTACCGATAGCAAAGATAAAAAATCTGATTGACAACCATAGGGGTAAAATCGAGCAAGATGGATGCAATAATCAGTCAAGAACAGACTATTGCACTATTTTCCATCCTTCAGACTATTTTCAACAGGGATTACTGAAAGAAATCCAGTGTCCAGTTGTCCATCCACTCCACGTATGGAATTCCTTCCTTGAATTGAACAGGTAACCAAATGTAACGGGCATCACTGGGATGCTCCGGACGCCAGATATCCGCCATAAATATAAAGGCGTCTTTCTTCCCCCCCACTTTCAGAATATAAGTGCTCTGTCCGCCAAACGTAAGTTCCGACTTAGGTCCCACACAAGGGTTGGGATGCTGAGACCACGGTCCGAAGATGGAAGAAGACGAGAACATACGAGCCTCATTGGGAGCCCAACCGGTACAACCGGAAGTGATCATCCAGTAGGTTCCGTCTTTTTTGAAGATAGCAGGTGCCTCATTGTGTCCTGCCGGAGCCACACGCACATAATTCCCTGTGTGTGAAAGATAGTCATCGCTCAATTCCGCTATTTGGAGTGTGAGGTTTTCTTCGGAAGAGTAAATATGGTAGGCTTTACCATCCTCATCTACATAAAGAGTCATATCGCGAGACATCTGTCCGCCATCCAAATCACGCTTTACTATCAAGCCTTTGTTCACAGCATCCGTCCATTCGGGAGTCCACCATTTTTCATAATTCTTGGCATTCAGAGTATCCAGCACTGCAACAGCCTGTCCGTCCATATCAACAGGCAGCTTACCAGCATTGACACGTCCCGAACGGATGAAACGGTAAGGACCGGCAGGAGTATCACTGACTGCTACCCCGGCACGGGCGGCTGCATAACCTTTTCCTTTCAATTCCAGATGGAACCACATCACAAACTTCCCTGTTTTCGCATTATATATCACTTTAGGACGTTCCAATATACATCCACGCGCTATGTCGCTGCTGTCGTTATCAACAACAGAAAGCGCTACGCCTTCGTTCTTCCAGTCAGTAAGATTCCGAGAAGAATAGCACATTACTCCCACCATGGCACTGCTGGTAGTATCGCATTTATTCTCACCGAACCAATAGTATGTTCCATCATGGTACATTACTCCGCCCCCATGGGCATTGATATGCTCTCCGTTGTTATCAGGCCATATCTCACCTGAACGAATGGGTTGCAACGGTTCATTGCTGCATCCGCAAAAGAAAATCAAAGCTGTGCACAACTCACACAAGCTGTTTCTCAGTTTACTCATCATGAATTATTTTATATAAAATGTTTCTTATTCAGATGGAAGCAAAGCATCGTAAGACATCCCCCAATGTTCTGCCAGGCGTTCCGCTTCCTGGCGGGTAAGATGAATGATTGCCCCATGTTTGGGAGAAGTAAAGTTAGTAGTCCTCATCACTCCTTGGTTAAACTGTCCCAAAGGAGTGAAATGTACGAAGTCGGAAGTTTCACTGAATCCGAAATTATGAACCTTCTGCCCGTACACATCATACATCAACACCCATCTATCCTCACCAATGCGTTTCCACAAGTTCGGAGCTTCGCACGCCGTGGGTTCAGGATCATACCAACGGGCATTATACTCGTAATCACTGTTTACCCTATCCGAAACAGCCTGCTTGATACCGGCGCCCCCATCGTGCGAAACGTAAAACATGTGATATTTATCTTCTATACGGGTAATATCCGCATCGATAGCAGAAATCTTCTCATCGGGATATTGAAAAAGAAGCTGAGGTAAAGTTTCCAACTTATCAAAGTCGTCATTGACATATACATAATAAAGTTTGTTCGCTTCATTCTTAAAGCGCATGGTGAAATACATCATCAACTTTCCTTTTTTATCATCATAGGTCACTTCAGGAGCCCAAGCGCAACCTACCTCACTGTAAGCAGCAGATAATTTGTCAAAGCGCAGATTAGTACGCTTCCAGTGAATCAGATCCCAAGATTTCATCAATACCAGCCCCCGGTTGTTACCCCATCCGTACTCTTTTCCATCGCGTTCCCATTCTGTATCACGATATCCGTCACGCTGCGCATAAATATGCAAATCGGTCATCGACAGATAGAATGCTCCATCCGGACCACGGAAGATATGCGGATCGCGGATACCTTTCTGTTCAGCTATCGTATCTCCGGCTATGACGGGCTTTCCTTCGTTCAAGGCGGTAAAAGTGTAGCCGTCGGGACTGATTGCCATGTGAAGTCCATGGTCCTCGTCTTTGTGGAAGACCATCAGATAGGCGCTCATATCTTTCTCTCGCGGAACTGCATTCCGATAACGGAAGCGGCTGAAACCCGAACTTCCTTTTCCAGCGGAAAACAGACCAACACGCAAAGCATAAAAACCACCATAATTATTGTGATGCAAGGAGGAAACATCCATATCACTGGCAAGGACAGTCCATTCTTCCCCGTCTTTACTCACCTCGACGGACAGACGGTTACCGCAATTGTGCAGTCTGGCAAAGAAATGTTTCCCAATACGATTGGGAAGTTCCGTCTTGTGCTCCGCATTCCGGTAAATATAGAATCTCTTTCCATCGGAAACGACTCCGGCATAAGCCTTTTCATTATAATACAGGATAAGCCCGGCCACATTTCCATTCCCTGTCCGGATTTCCACTTGTGTTTCGTAATTTTTGTCTTCAGCGGTGGTCAACAACACCCGTCCGTCGGCAGGAGTCCGACCTTTGGCCTTCATCCATAAGATATCCTCCTTGAAAGTCAGGGATTTGGGAGCATATTCTTTCCAAAAAGTCCACTGAAGTCCCAATTGAGGACCTTTGAAATCATCGGACAGTTCCAATCCATGTTTGATTTCCTGCTCCGGAGTGACAGGGGTAGCGGCAGATACGGTACGATACCAGCCGTCTTCCGTCCATTCTATCGGTTCAATCAAGGTGGAGCGTCCTAATGTATGATAGCCATTGGCATATGCATGATAAACAATCCACCAGTTGCCGTTCACATCATCTATCAACGTGCCGTGGCCTTTAGACCACCAACTATCCGTTGCACTATATGTATGCACAATGGGATTGTAAGGTGAATTCTCCCAGGGGCCGGTCACACTTTTTGAACGGGCTGATACAACCATGTGGCTGGTTGCGGGTCCTGCGGTTCCTCCTTGAGCAGAAGTGAGATAATAGTAGCCATTGTGTTCATTCAGTTTCGGGGACTCCAGACACATGCATTCCGTATCCCAATGATCAGGATATTTCCATCCGTCATATACTTTCTTCTTCTCCCCAACGGTAGCAAGTCCGTCTTCTGTTAACCGGATCACCTCCCCTTTATCCACATAAAGATAGCGATTTCCCTCCCTATCCACGACATGACCAGGGTCAATTCCTCCTACCTTCAAGTCTACGGGAAGACTCCACGGCCCACGAATATCTTTCGCCCACATCACCCAATTGGTTCCTGCGGCAGGATAATAAATATAATAAGTATCTTTGTATTTCAACAAATCAGGTGCCATGGCAGAGCCTTCATATTGAGGCATGACACGACATAACGGCTCCCAGTTCATTAAATCCTGCGAGTGCCAGATTAAGAATCCGGGAGCGTAATAGAAAGGAGAATGAGTCATGTAGTAATCCTTGCCGTCACGCATAATGGAAGGGTCAGGATAATCACCCGGAAGAATCACTTTAGGATAAGTCTGTGCATTCATCTGCAAAAATGACAAAAGCAATAAAAGAGATAATAAAAGTCGCATCATAGTATTTTATGGGGTTATTCATTACCTGTCATCGAGTTCCAACCCGATACAGCTGTTTTTTATTCCTCAAAAATACATATTCTGCTAATAAAAAAGGGGGTATAATTCGTGCAAAATAGGACAGAAATCAGCCAAAAGCCGCTTTTTATTCTTTCTAAAGAAATAAATCACGTCGGATTTACCAAACTAGAGGAAATAAAATAAGGGCACTCTCTTTAAGAGATATGCCCTTCATGCTCTTTCAATATTTTATATATCTATCTTCTTACTTATATCCGACAGAATCAATAACCCGGATTCTGTTTCAAATCTCCGTCTTTGTTCAATTGAATCTCGGTGAGAGGTATCGGAAGCAGTGTATGGATATTGGCATCAAAACCTGTAATCACCTTATTGCTTGGTGCGGCAGGTTCCATATCCCCATTCAGTTTGATACGTTCGGCCAACGTATTGGTCCGGACTAAAGTCATACGACGGTTCTCCTCACTAATCAATTCACGGGCACGTTCATCCAAAATGAAGTCAATGTCAATCTGATCAGCCGTTACTTTACCAGCACCCGGAGCCACCGCACGATAGTCTTTAAAGGCACGGTCGCGCAACACATTGATGTCATCAGCCGCCCCCTGTGTATTCCCCTGACGGAAACGAGCCTCTGCACGGAGCAAGTAAGTTTCTCCCAAACGCATCACAGGCCAGTCCTTCACTACAGCATAACCAAAATCATCGGTTTCATCATAAGCCCCCCATTTAGTGGGATGAGGATAAAATACGTTCAATGAATCTCCCTCGTGAGGGATGACCTGGTCGCCCGTTTTTAATGTCACATTTCTTACACCTTTGTCTTTATCCACCAAGAACCCTTTAGCATCAATACCAACTTCTTTTGAAAAACCGGGCTTGTTATACCACATTACACGACGGATATTATAATTAGAATTACGGATATCACCTTTCTCATACAATCCGTATTTCACAAAATTGCTGATACGCAAACGGCCATTACCACGACCGCCTATGGAATCCGCATTCACCATACCATCCAGTTTATGGAAAGCAGGAACCCAGTTACGACGTTGTTGCGGATTATCAATTGTACCGCCATTCACATCACGGTTATACTCCATTTCGAAAGTCCAGATAGCCTCCATATTCCCCTGTGAACGACGCTGATTCCCCCAACGGAACATATCATGATAATAATCACCCGGCTCGGCCGCATATTTACCATATCTTGCTGAAATCAGTTCATATTTACCACCTGTTATAATAGGCGTCACCGCATCTTCCGCCTTCTTGAAATAGGAAGCATCACGCATACCCATCCGAAGATAGGCTTCTCCTGCCAACTGTCTTGCCATGTCCTGATTTATACGGCTTTCATTTTTGGCAGCTCCCACTACCGGAAGATTAGACATGGCATAAACCAAGTCAGAATCAATGACTCCATCCACCTCGGCAACCGCATTACGGGTATAATCTGTACGCGGAATACTAGTAGATTCTGTCACTAAAGGTACATCTCCCCATAATGTCACCAACATATTGTATGCATAAGCACGAAAAAACATGGCTTCGGCTGTTGCCGCCGCATCACCGCCTTCAGCTTGTGAAGCGATAATCTGATTCGCACTATTAATGAGCTCATATAATTTTTCCCAAAGGAAACTTACCCCTGCATTCTCTGCATTCAATTCCTGATATCTGTAAAAAGGAACCTCTACCCCCTGAGTGTCACCGGGAGCACCTACATCCGTACCTACCTGCCAGCATCCTACAAATCCCTGCTGACTGGACATTCCCCATATAGCAGCATATTGACGGTGCAGACCTACCAATTTCGCATTTACATCTGATACTTCCGGACCATAACTAGAGTACATTTTCTCATCCAGAAAACTATCGCTGCATGATGTAGTTCCAATAACAAATGCCGATGCAGCAAAAGTTGTTAATAATATATTTCTAAATTTCATAGTTCTTTGTTTTTTAGAATGTTAAATTAACTCCAAATACACAACTCTTAGTCATCGGGTAGTTACTGCTGTCATATACAGTTTCACCTCTTGTACTATCCCATGAACTATTACCACGAGCTACCTGACGAGCTTCAGGATCCCAACCTACCCAATCCGTGAAAGTAAACAGGTTACGTCCGCTCACATAAAGCTGCAAACCACCGATACCCATCTTCTGAATCATGCGCTGTGGGAAAGTATAACTTAATGTGATGTCTTTGATACGTGTATAACTGGCATCACAAGGGAAACCATATCCATGTTTGTTTGAGTTCTTACGCAATGAACGCCATTCGTTACTCTTGTTTTCCGGAGTCCAATAACCTATTTCAGTAGTGGTATTACGACGTCCCATTTCATCACCTGCCATACCGATCAATGAATTGTTCTTTTTCAATCCTTGTGTAGTCTGGATAAAGATACTCAATGTAAAATCCTTATAAGTGAACGTATTCGTCAGACCACCAATCCATTTCGGTGTTGTCTGCCCTTTGATGGTACGGTCATTGTCATCAATCTTGCCATCAGGTACTCCGTCAGGGCCACTGATATCCGCCAACTTCACATCACCAGCTTCTGCAATCGGGTCCCAATTCAAATGGTCGCCACGGGCTATCTCATCTTCCTGCCAGATTCCAACCATTGTATAATCATAAATCACGCCTATCGGATGTCCAAGGAACCAACGGTTACCCAAGTCGTTCTGTCCGTCTCCATAAAGGTCTTTTATCTCATTCTTATTCCATGAAAATACCAAATTGGAACTCCAGGTAAAATCGCCTGAAACAATATTACGGGAATTCAGTGTCAATTCCACACCTTTATTAGCTGTTTCACCCATATTGGAGTACACGGTATTGTAACCAGTTACTTTAGGTAAATTACGTTTCAGAAGCAAATCGTTGGTCTTTGAGAAATAGACATCAATATTACCTGTCAAACGGTTATTCCAAAGTCCGAAGTCCAGACCGACATTGAAACTCTTTGTGGTTTCCCAAGTCAGATCCGCATTCCCCATCAAATCATTGGGCCATAAACCTGCATTCGAAGCTCCGCCTAAAGCCAACATGCCTGAATCCATCTTCACACGTGACTGATATACTCCGATGGCCTCATTACCCGCTTTACCATAAGACGCACGCAGCTTTAATGTGTTCAACCAATTACTGGAAGATTCCATAAATGATTCACGGGCAATATTCCAACCTAAAGCGACAGAAGGGAATACACCGTATTTGTTATTATCACCGAAAACAGAAGAACCGTCCCGACGCACTGTAAATGTAAACAAGTAACGGCTGTCATAAGAATAATTAATTCGTCCCATTTGTGAAACAGTAGTATAAAGGTCGGTATATGAAGCTACGCTAGGTGTTTCCGCACTACCCATG
>OGDD01000355.1_pt1 | contig 46710 bp, 40 predicted proteins | sample 1570301 | NCBI WGS metagenome assembly OGDD01 (sample SAMEA2581971, study PRJEB24529) | metagenome | biome: Human gut stool | place: China | collected 2011 | reverse complement strand
GGCATATCCGCCGCCTGCCGCACCGCCTTTGATACCAAAGCACGGTCCTAAGGATGGCTCTCTTAACGCTGCCACTGCATTTTTACCCATATGACAGAGGGCTTCTGTCAGTCCGATACTGATTGTTGTCTTTCCTTCGCCTGCCGGTGTCGGGTTGATTGCCGTAACAAGAATCAACTTGCCGTCTTCATTTTTTTCAAGTGCTTTTGCTGCTTCATCGGAAATCTTTGCTTTATACTTTCCGTAAAGCTCCAGGTCGTCTTCATTGGTAATGCCTGCCTTTGCAGCTACCTTTCTGATGTCAAGCATTTTTGCTTCCTGTGCGATTTCAATATCTGTTTTTACTGCCATTTTTTCCTCCTGCCTGCTATAAATTTATAGCATTTATGTATTTTGTTTTAAATATGTTTCAAATTCTTCCGGTGTCATCAGGACTTTTCTCGGTTTTGTACCAACCTCCGGTCCTACAACACCTGCATCTGCAAGCTGATCCATAATTCGTGCCGCGCGGTTAAAGCCAATTTTATAATAACGCTGTAACATGCCAATCGAGCCTTTTTCTTTTTCGATGATAAACCGTCCCGCTTCTGCAAAATAAGAATCCTTCTCACTTGCTGTATTATGTGCATTCTGTGACTGGGTCGATGTAATGCTTTCACTCACCGCCTCATCATAGACAACTTCCTGTGAATTTTCCTTTAAAAAGTCTACAACTCTTGATACTTCATCATCCGATACAAACGCGCCCTGTACACGCACCGGCTTTGGATAACCGGACGGAAAAAAGAGCATATCGCCCTTTCCTAAAAGCTTTTCCGCACCGTTCATATCAATAATGGTTCGTGAATCGACACCCGATGATACCGCAAATGCGATTCGTGACGGCACATTTGCCTTAATCAGTCCCGTAATGACGTTGACGGATGGTCTTTGCGTTGCAATTACTAAATGGATTCCCGCCGCTCTGGCAAGCTGTGCCAGACGGCAGATTGCATCTTCTACCTCGCCCGGCGCTACCATCATCAAATCCGCAAGCTCGTCGATAATAATGACAAGCTGTGGCATTTTCTGTGGCGGTTCTTCACCTTCCGGTACTTCCATTTTCGCAATCTCGTCATTGTATCCCTTTAAGTTACGCACACCCATCTGCGCAAACTTTTTATAGCGGTCCGTCATTTCATTGACTGCCCAGTTTAATGCACCCGAAGCTTTCTTCGGGTCAATGACTACCGGTATCATCAGATGCGGGATGCCGTCATATACCCTTAACTCAACCATCTTCGGGTCAATCATAATCATCTTGACTTCTTCCGGGTCTGCTTTGTATATAATACTCATGATAATCGTATTAATGCACACCGATTTACCGGAGCCTGTCGCACCCGCAATCAGCAAATGCGGCATTTTCGCAATATCCGCTACAATCGTCTTTCCCGCAATATCCTTTCCGACTGCAAATGTAATCGGCGAAGCACTCTTTTCAAAGGCTTCCGATTCTAACAGTTCCCGGATAGAAACACTGCCGGCGACTTTGTTCGGAACTTCAATACCAATCGCAGCTTTTCCCGGTATCGGTGCTTCAATACGGATATCCGCCGCCGCAAGATTTAACTTAATATCATCGGAAAGCGATACAATCTTACTGACCTTCACACCCTGTTCCGGCTGTAATTCGTAACGTGTAACCGCCGGACCGCAGCTGATGTCTGTAATCGTTACCTTGACCCCAAAATTCTGTAAGGTCTGCTGCAGGCGCAGCGCCGTTGCCTTGTTTTCCCTATCCTGTGAGCCGCCCTGCTTTGATGAAGCCTGATTTAATAAGGACAGTGGTGGAAACTGATACCGTTGTACTTTCGTGTGCGGCTGTCCTGATACCCCGGCTGTTTCTTCTGCATGTCCCATAACCTCTGGCTCCGGATATTCTGCATTTTCCGCTTCATAGCCGTCCTGCTCCATATCCTGCTCAACCGTTTCCTCCGGCAGTGCCTGTTCATATGCCTCATAGGCAGACGGTTCACTGCCATTCTCTGCATATGTGTCAGGATACATTTCCGGCTCCTGATATTGTCCTGTCATCTGCTCCAGACGCTCAGACAGACCATGAATTGTTTCATCCGGCATGCTTTCCGTTTCCACCGGATTAATCATTTCTTCTTCCGGTTCTTCGGTTAAAATGCTCTCCAGCTCATAATCATATGCCTGTTCCTGCTGCTGGACCGGACTGTAAATATCTCCACTGTATTCATCTTCCCGCTGTGTATCCACAACAATTTCATGAATATCAATCGGATTATCCGGTTCTGCCGCCGTTTCTTTCGGCAGTGTTGTTGCACTTGTAATGCCACGCGCCTTTTTATTCATGCGCGCCTGTGCTTTTTCTTCTTTTTCCTGTATCTTTTTTAACTTTTCTTCCCGCCGTCTGGCAAGATATTCTTCCTCCGACAGTTCCTCATCCGGCTTTCTTCTCTGTCTGTCTGCCGAATGTTCCCGGTACAAATCGTAATCCTGCTTTGCGGCATGCACCATTCTGCTTCCGCTTTTCTGCATTTTCATCACACCGCTGATAAATGATTTTTCTGTAATCACAATCAGACAGATGATAATAAGTAACAGCAGTACCACCATACTGCCAAACATACCGAGCGGCTTTAACAGCTTGCATAACATGCCACCAAAGAAACCACCGCCGGTATTATGCACCGCACTGTAGTGAAATATTTCCATTAATGTGCTTTCCGCAATATCCGGTCGGTTGCCAATCCGCAATGCCATTGCCGAAAGCAGAACCATCAGTATGTAAACAGCTGCTGTTTTTACTCTTGCAACTGCAATATATTCTCTGTTTGAAATCAAAAAAATCAGCGAAGCCGCCACGACAATCGGGAAAATGTATTCCATTACACCAAACAGTCCAAACATAAACCATTTGATCTGCACGCCTACGCTGCCTGCCAGATTAAAATTACTCAAAAGCAGGATAACAGCCACCGCAAACGATAGCAGCACCAGCACTTCATCCCGCAGCTGGTTTGCCGCCTGCTGTTTTGCTTTGGTTGTCCGCTTTCTCTTTCCGGCAGGGGAAGTATTTTTCTTTACAGCCGTTGTCTTTGCCTTGTTTTTTGAAGACTTAGCTGTACTACTGCGTCCACCTGATGCCATTTAAAACTCCTCCATTTCGCATATTAGAATATTATATCATCTATCCCTCTTTTAGACAAGAAACCCCCGGCAGAAATGTTGTAAAATTCCTGCCGGGGCTATTCTTATTGTATATTTCTAATTGTCATCTTCTGCTGCTTCCGCATATCCCTGACGTTTTCTTGCCATTTCGTCATTTTCAAGATATTCGTCATACGTTGTTATCTTATCAATCAGCTGACCGCTCGGAACAATTTCCATAATACGGTTTGCCGTTGTCTGGATAAACTGATGGTCATGTGAAGTAAACAGTGCTACGCCTGAGAACTTAATCAGTCCGTTATTTAATGCCGTAATAGATTCCATATCCAAGTGGTTTGTCGGGTCATCAAAAATAAGTACATTTGCACCTGTAATCATCATCTTAGAAATCAGACAACGCACCTTTTCACCACCGGAAAGTACCTTTACCTTCTTAACACCGTCATCGCCTGCGAATAACATTCTGCCTAAGAATCCTCTGACATAAGTCGGATCCGGATCCGGTGAATACTGTGTCAGCCACTCAACAATCGTATCTTCACGGTTAAATTCTGCCGCGCTGTCCTTCGGGAAATAAGCGGTGTTCGTTGTAATTCCCCACTTAAATGAGCCCTCGTCCGGTTCAAGTTCACCTGTTAAAATTCTAAACAGTGTCGTTGTTGCCAGTTCGTTTGAACCGACAAATGCAATCTTATCATCGTGGTTTACGATAAATGAAATGTTGTCCAGTACCTTTACACCGTCAATCGTCTTTGAAAGATTTTCAACCTGAAGCACTTCATTTCCGATTTCCCTGGATGGTCTGAAATCAATATACGGATACTTTCTGCTGGACGGTCTGATTTCATCCAGTTCAATTTTTTCCAATGCTCTCTTTCTTGAGGTTGCCTGCTTCGACTTAGAAGCATTTGCAGAGAAGCGCTGGATAAAGTCCTGTAATTCTTTGATTTTTTCTTCCTTTTTCTTGTTGGCTTCCTTCATCTGCTTGATTAAGAGCTGGCTGGATTCATACCAGAAGTCGTAGTTTCCGGCATACAACTGAATCTTCGCATAGTCAATATCCGCAATGTGTGTACATACTTTATTTAAGAAATAACGGTCATGGGATACAACAATGACTGTATTTTCAAAGTTAATTAAGAATTCTTCCAGCCATGCAATCGCATCCAGATCCAAATGGTTTGTCGGTTCATCAAGCAGCAGGATATCCGGGTTGCCAAATAATGCCTTTGCAAGCAGGACTTTCACCTTTTCACTACCGTTTAATTCTGCCATCTGCTTATAGTGTAAATCTGTTGTAATACCCAGTCCGTTTAACAGCTGTGCCGCATCAGATTCCGCTTCCCAGCCGTTCATATCGGCAAATTCCGCTTCGAGTTCACTTGCCTTATTCCCGTCTTCTTCCGTAAAATCTTCCTTGGCATAAATTGCTTCTTTTTCTTTCATGATTTCATAGAGTCTTTCATTACCCATGATAACCGTATCCAGAGCAGTATACTCATCATACTTGAAGTGGTCCTGCTCTAAGAATGAAAGTCTTTGTCCCGGTGTGATGCTTACATCACCCTTGCTTGGCTCAATCTGACCTGTCAGAATCTTTAAAAATGTAGACTTTCCGGCACCGTTTGCACCGATTAAGCCATAGCAGTTTCCTTCCGTAAACTTGATATTTACATCTTCAAACAGCGCCTTCTTACCAATACGAAGTGTTACGTTATTTGCACTAATCATGTAATAAATCCTCCAAAAAATCTTTTATTTTGACTCTAAATATTCATCCATATCAAAGACTTCACCGTCTTTAATCTTATTCATCAGTTCAACCGCAGTCTTAACCGTAGACATATCCGGTTCCATAACCCACATTGAACTGTAACCAAAGAAGTATGATGAAGAAAATGCACTGGTTCCTTCTACTGCATAAGACTGTACATTCCAGCCATTTGCGCCTTCCATTGTCAGTTTTACCATACTTGCGATATCATCATCGTCTAAGCTCGTCTGGAACAGGTTGCGGACTGTTTCAAGAACATTGCTGTAATTATATAAAATAGAAGGTGATGTTACTTTGTCAATCAGCGCTTCAATAACAAGCATCTGATCCTGTCCACGCTGGTTATCACCGGCTGCCACAGACTGTCTTTCTCGGCAGAATGCCAGTGCTGCCTTACCGTTTAACTTATTCGGGCCTTCTACAAAATGGAATTTCTCATCACTGGTATCCGGGCTTGTATAAAATTCAATTTCTGAATTTACCGTAATACCGCCCAGCGCGTCTACAATTTCTTCCACACTTGTAAAATTCAGACGGACATAAAAATCAATATCCCAGTTATCATATAAGGTGCTCAATGTCTTCATGGATGCTTCCACGCCAAAGTTTCCGGCATGTGTCAGCTTATCCTTGCCGATTCCCGACTTTAAGGAATTGACATTGACATAGTAATCTCTCGGTGTATTAATCAGTAAAATCTGCTTTGTCTTCGGATTGACAACAATCAGAATATTCACATCGCTTCGTCCGGACTGATTTAATTCACCACATTCATCATTTCCTGAAAGATAAATGGTAAATGTATCTGTCAGTGTATTCTTTGTAATCACCGGCTTATCCAGTGTTGTTCTGTAATACTCATTTGCAATAACTTTTGTCTTTTCCTCGAAATCAGGGAATTCTTCTTCCAGTGTCTTTACATAAGACTCATTTAAAATCATTGCCCCAATCTGCTTATTGTACAGTGCCTCGACCATCTTTGGCAGATCATTATAGGTCTTTGATGTAATCGTCTTATTCAAAGAAGTGTTAATACTCTGTACATATTTATCTGTATTTTCTCTGTCTAAGATTTCATGGTATCCAAAAATGTAATCCTTTGCATCTGCAATCGTCTTTGCTTCATCATCTTTTAATACATAAACGGAAATAACTTCTGTCTGCTCGTTGTTGCTGACATAATTCATTGCCTCTTTTGCCTGATAAATGTATAAATCACCGATTGCCAGTATTACTGCCAGCAACAGTGCTATGACTCTTGCGGCCCATTTTACCCAGCCGTATTTTAAAAACTGTAAATATAATGCCAACGCTGATAAAAGAATCAGCACTACAATAATAATCACTTCAATCTTTACAGGAAAAATGTTAATCCAGAACACCATTCCCACAAACGATACCGCTAATATAATCTGTATTACCGATACAATAATGCCTGTCCACTTTAACCATGCGGCTTCCTGTTTTACTTCTGTATCTGCCATCGTTTTACTCCTTCGATTTTTATTGATTTTTGTTTTTCAAAAGACAAAAAAACATAGAGTATATTATACATGATACCATTTTAAAAATCAATAATAATCCTGATTTTTCCAGCGATACTTTCCAAGGTCCACTCTGCCGTTTATCACTTCAATGCCGTCTGCTTCCAGCCGCTTTGCCTGTTCATCTGCGCCGCCGAATGCAAATGCCCCGGATAGTTCTCCCTTTGCATTGACTACACGGTAACACGGAATTTTTTCCGGATCGGGATTTTTATGCAGTGCATTTCCGACCGCACGTGCCATTTTCTTATCTCCCGCCAGTTCCGCAATCTGTCCGTAGGTTGCAACCGTCCCTTTCGGTATCTTTTGGACGGCTTCATAAATGCGCTTTGTCGGGCTGGCAGTCACCAGATCATAGCTTTCGGCAATCATGCGCCGTACGTCCTTATCCGGTATGCTTCCGTCTAAAATCACGGTATTCCAGTGTTCCTTATTCTGATGCCACCCCGGAATCACCGCCGTATATGTCTGCCGCCAGAAATCCCGCCATTCCGGGTCTGCCTTGACATTTAAATTGATAAAGCCGTTCCGCTCATATGTCCACAAAAATGCTTTTTTACTGCCCTTTACCCGGACCAGCTGCCAATTCGTATCATGAAACGGTGCTTCCTGATACGTATCTGGAAACGACAGCCCATATTCCAATACTTCTTTCCGTGTCTTCATAATCTTCCCTCTATCCGGTTTTATTCGCTTTTAACCGGTTTAAACCCATGCCCTTACTTTTACCAGCAGGTTCAAAAAACTTTACGATACAGCGGTGTGCTTCCTGCTGTTGTCCGTATCCCGCCGCCATTTAAAAATCCCTTCAAAAAAACTGCCAAAAGCTGCTCCTTTGAAGGGATTATAGTCATGTATTATCTGTTTTCAAGACTGCTGATTAACCACGAATCTTCTTAACAAGAGAAACAGCTTCTGCTGTCATATCCTTAATCTTATCAAATTCGCCAGCCTTAATCATATCGCCCTTAACCATCCAGCTTCCGCCGCAGCAGAAGATCTTGTCACATTCAAGATATTCTGAGATGTTCTTTGCGTTGATTCCGCCTGTAGGCATGATTCTTACATTTGTGTAAGCTGCACACATAGCCTTGATCATCTTTAAGCCGCCAGCTGCTTCTGCAGGGAAGAACTTCACTCTTGTAAGACCACGCTTAACTGCCTGAGCCAGTTCTGAAGGTGTAACGATACCCGGAACAACTTCGATGTTCTTAGAAATACAGTAATCAACGATTTCAGGGTCGAATCCTGGGCTTACGATTAAAGAAGCACCTGCTGCAACTGCACGGTCAACCTGTTCTGTTGTAAGAACTGTACCGGCTGCAAGTACCATATCAGGATAAGCTTCATGCATAACACGGATAGATTCCTCTGCTGCTGCTGTACGGAATGTTACTTCTGCACATGGAAGTCCTCCTTCATATAATGCCTTTGCAAGTGGAAGTGCATCCTTTACATCATTTAATACGACTACAGGAATTACTCCAAGTTCTTCAAATTTGTCTGCCATTGTACTCATAATAATACAAGCTCCTTTCTTATGTGGGCTGATTTTGTGGACAGCCTCTTTCCTCTTATCACTATTATATACATTTTTTAGAAAATTGGAAGTCTAAATTTTCATTTTTTGCAATTGTGCTTTAATTAATACGTTTTCATGCATATTTTCACACCCCAATCAGCACTTTTTTATTATTTATTTGACTCTTTTTACGCCTTCAGCGCATTCTTTGCTTCATCCGTGATTTCTCTCTGATAAGCAATTTCGTTTTCAATGTTTCTTGCGACTTCGTTGGCAGCATATGCGGCATCTACAACCTGCTTTAACAGATTGCCGACACTGTCTGCCTTGCCCTTCTGTGCGGAAGCATTGTCATATACTTCATGCATGGAAGAAACGGTTTCTTTTACAGAGTGCTGTACCTGATTAATCGTATCTGTAATTTCCTTAGAAGACTTTGCGGACTGAGATGCAAGATTACGCACTTCGCTTGCAACTACCGCAAATCCTCTGCCGTGTTCCCCCGCTCTTGCAGCTTCAATAGAAGCATTGAGGGATAAGATATTCGTTCTGTTGGCAATGGAAGCAATGACCGATGCAAACTGCTCAATATCCGCAGACAGCTTCTCAAGCTTCTGAATCTTTTCGGATGATTCTTCCACAACTGCATTCAGCGTATCAATCATCTTTAAGATTTCTTCCACACTGCCGATACTTTCACGCACCAGATTCAAAGAGGTATCCGATGAATTAATCACATCAAACGCATCTTTTTCCAGCTTCTCCTGTGAATCATCCAGACCGTTTAAAATATTTGTCAAATTATTTACCAATGCTGTATTTTCCATATTTCCCACTTCTCCTTTTTATCCGGCACGGCAGTACGGTTTCTGCCACTGCTGCTGCCGGTTTGTTTTTTCCTGCTCCGTGTTACTATTTTATATCAGTTTCATCGCTTCACTTACATTACGAACACCAATAATATTTATTTTATCAGTTTTTCTGATACTTTTCAAGCATACTTGTGGAAGTATACACGTTTCAAAGCCCAGTTTGACTGCCTCGTTTACACGCAGCTGCGGCTGGCTGACCGCACGCACCTCTCCTGCCAGTCCGACTTCCCCGAAAATAATGGTTTTATCATCTACGCTTCTGTTCTTAAAGCTGCTCACCAGTGCCATTACAATGCCTAAATCCAGTGCCGGTTCATTGACCTTAATACCGCCTGCAACATTGACATAGGCATCACTTCCCGATAAATGCACTCCGGCGCGCTTTTCCAGCACCGCCATTAAAAGGTTGACACGGTTATAATCCGTTCCGGCCGCCGTTCTTCGTGGCAGTCCGAAATTAGAATCACAGACCAGTGCCTGTACCTCCACCAGCATCGGACGCGTACCTTCCATCAGGCATACTACCACCGAACCGGACGCATTTTCCGGCTTTCCGCTCAGCATATATTCCGAAGGATTCTCCACTTCCACAAGTCCCTGCTCCTGCATTTCAAACACGCCGATTTCATTGGTCGAGCCAAAGCGGTTTTTCACACCGCGCAGCAGGCGGTAAGAGGCATTTTTATCGCCTTCAAAATACAGCACGGTATCCACCATGTGTTCAAGCATGCGCGGACCTGCAACAACACCTTCCTTTGTCACATGACCGACAATAAAAATGGAAATGCCAAGTCCCTTTGCAAGCTGCATAAGAACTGCCGTGGATTCCCTCACCTGACTGACACTGCCCGGCGCAGAACCGACGTCCTCACGGTACATTGTCTGAATGGAGTCAATAATTACCACATCCGGCATCGTCTTTTTCATCGTTTCTTCTATGATGTCCAGATTGGTTTCACATAAAAGCAGCAGCTTATCCGTAAACGTGCCGATACGCTCCGCACGCATTTTTATCTGTTTTAAAGATTCCTCGCCTGAAATGTACAATACATTTTTATCCATGTGGGAAAGATTTTTACACATCTGTAACAGCAGTGTCGACTTTCCGATACCGGGGTCACCGCCTACAAGCACCAGTGAACCGGCTACAATGCCGCCGCCCAGTACTCTATCCAGCTCTTTGATACCGGTTGACATCCGGTCTGTTTCCTTGGTATTAATATCCGCAAGCTTTGACGGCTCATTTTTCCCGTCTGATACAATATGCACCGGCGCACCTTTGCCTTTTGCCGTCTTTGTCTTTGCTACCGGTTCTTCCGATGCCGTATTCCACTCACGGCATGCCGGACACTGTCCGAACCACTTTGCTGATTCATACCCGCATTCTTTACAAAAAAATGCGGTATCCCTTGCCTTTGCCATTTTCCCTTCTCACCTTCTTTAAAAAAGCTGCCGCACCAAGCCTTTCATTACCCGCTTGGTACAGCAGCCTAAAATTCGTATGCGCTACAGTTTTATTCAAATTATGCTTTTACAACATTGACTGAAACTTCTTTTCCAGCTTCAAACTCTACAGATAACACAAGCTTTCCGCCCATGTTCGTAGCCATCTTTCCAGCAGATTCCCCATCAATGGTAATCTCATATTCTGAACCTTCTTCCAGTTCCAGTGTAATCTGGGCATCTTCTGTACCCTCTACTTTAAAGCTTACACTGTCATCGGTTGCTTTAAAATGATTCACTGCTGTTCCCGGCACTGATTCATATACAAAAGAGCCGTTCTTCTCCAGCTTTGTAATCTCATTATAAGTCTTTACCTTATAAGAATCTCCACAATGTTCAAAATCAGATACCTTTGACTTTGTATCTAACTGATAATTACCAAAACTTAAACTTCCGTCCTGTTCTGAACGAATCAGTTCTTTTACTACTGGCATGTTCTGTCCTCCTATCATATGTTCCGTAAATCTTTTTGGTGTTTACATTATACAATAATCCGACAAATTATGCTAGTAGTTTTGGCAATTTTTCTACTTATTCAGTCCACGTTTTAATCCAAAATGCAGCTTTCCGTCTTTTACCGTTACTTTTACACGGCTGCCCTGTCCTGCTTTTCCCTGTAAAATCTGTTCTGCGAGCGGGTCTTCAATCTCATTCTGGATAGCCCGGCGCAGCGGTCTTGCCCCATACTTGGAGTCATATCCTTTTTCCACGAGATAATTCTTTGCTTGCTCATCTAGCTCAATGGACAGCTTCATCTGTTCGAGTGTCCTCTTGTTGACGGTCTGCATCATAATATCTACAATCTGACCAATCTGCTCTTTTCCCAATGTATGGAAGACGATAATTTCATCAATACGATTGATAAACTCCGGTTTAAAAATGCGTTTTACCTCGTCCATAACTTTACCCTTCATGTCTTCATGGCTGTGTGCTTCATCATTGACGGAAAGGAAACCGAGTGTCTTTGGTGTAACGATATTTTCCGCACCGGCATTGGATGTCATAATAATAACTGTATTTTTAAAATCAACAACGCGGCCTGTAGAATCTGTAATATGTCCGTCATCTAATACCTGTAACAGCACATTAAATACATCCGGATGTGCCTTTTCCACCTCGTCAAATAAAACAACGGAATACGGATTTCTGCGTACCTTTTCACTTAACTGTCCGCCTTCGTCATAGCCGACATATCCCGGAGGTGAACCGATAAGCTTTGATACGGTATGCTTTTCCATAAATTCGGACATATCAACACGGATTAACGCATTTTCACTGCCAAACATTGCATCGGCAAGCGCCTTTGAAAGTTCTGTTTTTCCGACACCGGTCGGTCCTAAGAATAAGAACGAACCAATCGGACGGTTCGGGTCTTTTAAACCGACTCTGCCCCTGCGGATTGCCTTTGCAACAGAAGCCACTGCTTCTTCCTGTCCGACAACGCGGTGGTGCAGTGTTTCTTCAAGCTGCATTAAACGTTCTGACTCTGCCTGTGCGATCTTTGTGACCGGAATCTTTGTCCACATTGCAACGACATCAGCAATTTCTTCTTCTCCGACAACAATCTCAGAACCCGTACGCTGTGTTTCCCATTTTTCTTTTAACTTTTCAATTCTTTCTTTTTTACGAAGCTGCTTTTTCTTAATCTCTCCGGCTTCTTCATAAGCTTCACGCTTAATCGCTTCTTCTTTTTCCGCTTCTAATGCCTTGATTTCTTCTTCTGCTTTTTTAATGCCGTCCGGCATGACATAAACCTTCAAACGCGCCTTAGACGATGCTTCATCAATTAAATCAATCGCCTTATCCGGCAGGAAACGGTCATTGATATACCTTTTGGAAAGTTTGACTGCCGCTTCAACAGCTTCATCTGTAATTGTTACATGATGATGTTCTTCGTACTTCGGGCGCAGACCGCGTAAAATCAAAACAGCTTCTTCCTCTGTCGGCTCTTCAACCTTTACCGGCTGGAATCTTCGTTCCAGTGCGGCATCTTTTTCAATATATTTACGGTATTCTTCCAGTGTTGTCGCACCGATTAACTGGATTTCACCTCTTGCAAGAGACGGCTTTAAAATGTTGGAAGCATCAATCGCACCTTCCGCACCGCCCGCACCGATAATCGTATGCAGTTCATCTAAGAACAGCAGGACATTTCCGTCTGCCTTGACCTCATTGATCACGCGCTTAATACGTTCTTCAAACTCGCCGCGGTATTTTGAACCGGCAACCATTCCCGATAAATCCAGTGTAAGAAGTCTTTTCCCCTTAATTGTTTCCGGTACATCGCCTTCGACAATCCGTGCCGCAAGTCCTTCCGCAATCGCCGTTTTACCGACACCCGGCTCACCAATCAGACACGGATTATTTTTGGTACGTCTGCTTAAAATCTGAATCACACGCTGGATTTCTTCACTTCTGCCGATAACCGGGTCTAATTTGCCGTTTCTTGCAAGTTCTGTCAAATCCCTGCTATACTGGTCTAAGGTCTGTGTGGGTTTCTTTCCGCGCGGTCTGCCATTCTGGAAATCTTCACGGTAGTAATTGGCATCCTCGCCCATTGCCGCAAGCGTATCCACATACAGCTTCTTTATCGCAATGCCGAGTGTATTTAACAGTCTTGCCGCAACACTCTCTGTTTCTTTAATAATCGCAATTAACAAATGCTCCGTTCCGATACTGTCCGCATGAAAACGTGCTGCCTCCTTTGCTGAATTTTCCAAAATGCGGCGTACACGCGGCGTATAGCCTGACGGTTCTTTCACGCCAACCTGATTATCCGGTGCAATCAGCTGATAGACGAGGTTGATAATTTTTTCCGCTGTGACATCGTTATTTAACAGCACGGTTGATGCCAGGCTGTCTTCTGCCTGAATCAGTCCGATTAACAAATGTTCCGAACCGATATAGCCATGCCCCAGCATTGCTGCTGTTTCTGCCGCATGGTCAAGCGCTTCCTGCGCCTTTTTTGTAAATCTGCTCTGCATATTTTTTCTCCTCACTTTATTCAATTGAAGGTAAATTTTCCCTGATAAACTGCGCCCGCATCACATCGGTTTCTTCCTCTGTAAGTTCCTGTGATGCAAGCATTTCAAGATTGCCCGGCTGAATCCCTATCATCAGCTGGTAAATCGCATAATCTCTCTCATCCGGCGTTTTTACAAGCCCCTCCGCCAGACCGAGCCGTAACTGTGAAAGCAGTACCAGCCCGTCTTTTAATGATACCTTCCTTGCATATTTTAAAATGCCGTAAGAACGGTAAATGCCGTCCAGCACGGAAATCTTTTGTTTTTCTTTTAAACGGTTTCTTAAAATCCGCTCCTGTGTGACAATCTGCTGCACAATGTTGGTAATATTCTCAATCAGTTCTTTTTCCGTAACGCCCAGCGTAATCTGATTGGATATCTGATAAATATCCCCCGCAGACTTATTGCCGTCCGAATAAACGCTGTGCATGACCAGTCCGAATCTGCCAATTTCCGCCGCAATACCCTGTATTTTATTATTCCATGCAAGCGCCGGAAGGTGACACATATAAGACACTCTCATGCCTGTTCCGACATTGGACGGACAGGTTGTCAGATATCCGTACTGCGTATCATACGCATACGGAAGCACCGCACCGATACAGTCATCTATATGGTCTGCCGCCTCATAGGCGCGCTCCATATCCATTCCTGCACGGTATGCCTGTATGCGGATATGGTCTTCCTCATTTAACATAATGGACAAATCTTCATTCGATGATACAAATCCGCCTGCGACGCTCTGACTTAATAAAAACGGACTGATGACATGACGTTCTTTCATTGCTTCGCGCTGGACTTCTTCCAGATTCTCAAAATGATACTCGTGAAAATCTTTGAATTCCGGCAGAACACGCAGCTTTTGTGCCGCCTCGCCAATCATTTTATGCGCATCCGGTGTATCCAGTTTTAATGAAAAATTATAATCCTTTAAATTTCTTGCAAGGCGCACCCGGCTGGAAATGACCACATCACCCTCCGGTCCGTTCTGCTCAAACCATCTAAGCATTATGCTCCTCCTTTGCCTGTAATGCCTTAATTTCGTCACGGTATTTTGCCGCCGCTTCAAAATTTTCCAGCATGACGGCTTCTTTTAACCGGAGCTTCAAAGCTTCTATATCCTGCTGTTCCTGCTCCTGTTTTGTTTCAGGCTGCATTTTTTCTTTTGTGTAAGTCTTGCCGGTATGGGTATCACTGCCGTGAAGCTTTTTCATATGGTCGCCAATCAGCGGACCGAATACATCGATACACTCTGCACAGCCAAACTTTCCCACCCTCGTAAATTCTTCATACGTCATGCCGCATTTCGGACAGCGTACATACTGCAATGGATTTTCTCCCTGTTCCTGCGTCTGTCCCGCCGCAAGCATACCTGTCAACAATTTCACAAACGGAACTTCATTGGAAGCATATCCCATCATTTCCATCTGTGCCGCACATTCTTTACATAAATGGTGTTTCTGCACTCTCCCATTCATAATCTCTGTAAAATGTACGGTTGCTTCTCTTTCTTTACAGTTCTCACACAACATATGCTTCTCCATTTCTATAGTCTGCCACTGTCTTCCATTTCTGATATGACACCGTCTACAATTCCATGAATTTCTTCCGCGCTCATGCCATTACATTTTGCGCGTGCAATAATCTGGCGCAAATCCTTTGTCATGGACTCGATTGCTTTTCTCTTATCCAGTCCAAGATTGACCACTGCGCCCCGCCTTTTATCCAGTGTAATATAGCCCTCCTGACGAAGCAGTGCATACGCCTTATTGACTGTATGCATATTAATCCCTGCATATTCTGCCATCTGACGCACGGACGGCAGGGACTCGCCCTCCTGCAGCTTTGACACGGCAATCGCCTCCACAATCTGATTACACAGCTGCATATAAATTGCCTCGCTGCTGTCAAAATCAACCGTTATCCACATATACTCCTCATTCCGCAGGCATTTTAATGCCTATTTAATACCACTTCTTCTTTTTTGCCACAAACAGCGGTCCGAAATAAAAGATTCCCGCCGCGATAAATGCTGCCATTAAAGAAAGGATATTAGAAGCTGTTAATTTTATCATTCCGTCATAAACAAGTCCTGCTGCTACGCCCATAATCAGCGCACACACAGCCGGAACAATAAAGGTCTGACGGTATTCCATCCGGTATCCGATATGTCTATATAATGAAATTATATTTAATATGAAAATAATAATCGGAAAACTTGCGTTACCTATTACTATAGCATAAATTCCCAGTCTTGAAAACTTTAACAGCACAAATACCAGAATAATATGCACAACCAGTGAAATGCAGGAGTGCTTTACCGGCGTACTCATCTCGTCAATGCCCTGCAAAGCCGAACTGGTTACGGTAGACAATGTATAAAATACTACGGCTATCGCACCGATTTTTAACATCATGCCGCCCTGCGTGCTGTCATATCGTGCAAACAGCAGTTGGATAATCGGTTTGCCGAGAACAAACAATCCGACAAAAGACGGAATTGCAATAAACATATTGGTCTTTAATGTTTCTTTTATCTTTTTGCGCACTGCACCGATTTCGCCCTGTGTGTACGATGCCACAATACTCGGTAACATTGAAGCCGACATCGCGGAAGCGACACCCTGCGGAATACCGATTAATAAGCTGTAACTGGAATTAAAATTACCCATATCGGTCGTAATGCTCTTTGTAATATCGGTGCCAATCATCATATTACTAAACATCATATCATCAATGACCGCACTAATCTGGTAAAACGTCTGTCCTAAAATAATCGGAATCATTGTAAGTGCAATGGTTCTGTAAATATCCCTGTCATACTGTCTTTTACTGACTCTGTCCTTTGCCACCATGCGTGCAAAGGTCGGACGGTATATCAGATACAGCACAATTAAAAAGATTAATGCTGTCAATGCACCCATTGCTGTACCAAGTGTTGCCCCTGCCGCACCGTAAGCCGCCGTATTGGCTGATGACTGATATGCCTGAATGAGGAAATATCCCGCAAGAAGGCTGACTGCCGCATTGACAATCTGTTCTGCAATCTGTGAAACCGCAGTCGGAATCATCGTTCCCTGTCCCTGATAAAAACCTCTCATAACGCCTAAAATCGCCACAAAAAAGATGGTCGGTGCAAGAATCCTAAGCGGAATTGCCATGCCCGGAACACCTTTATAAAATACATTTTCGATAAAATCCGCTCCAAAGAATAATAAAAGTGCTGCGATACCGCCTGTACAGGTCGCAAAAATCAGCGCACACTTAAAAATAGAAGCTGCATTTTTAAACTGCTTTGCAACAAATTTTGCCGAAACCAGCTTTGACACTGCCATTGGCAGCCCATATGCCGACAGTACCAGCATAATATTGTATACATTATACGCCGCACCATAGATTCCGTTTCCGTCACTTCCGATAATATTTACCAGTGGTATCCGGTAAAACATTCCTATAATTCTTACCAGAATACCAGCCATGGCAAGAATCCCCCCATGCACCAGAAAGTTTCTTTTATTTTCAGACATTTTTTCTACCTTTCTTCAATCTTCCGTATTATTACTAGATAATATAACAAAGAAAAAAAGAATGCAATGAAATAATCCTTAAATATTGTGGAACACAAACAAGCCTCTATACATAAAATTGTATTGTAAATGAATTTTGGAGGAATCAAAATGAGTGATTTAGCAGCAACAAACTGTGGCGGATGTGGAGATTGCAATGGATTTGGAGGCAGCTCATGCTATTGGATTATTATCCTGCTCCTTCTTTGCAGCAGCTGTGGCAACGGATTAAACAACAACGGTGGCTGCGGCTGTGGCGACAACAGCTGCCTGTGGATTATCCTCTTACTGTTCTTCTGCGGCGGATGCGGCAACAACGGTTCATTTAACAACGGCGGATGTGGCTGCGGCTGCTAATCCGGTTAAAAACTGTCTGAACTGACGTTTATAAACAGTTTTCCCTGCGGCATCAGCCGCAGGGTTTTCTTTTTACTAAAACAGTCACTCTTCCTGTTTTTCATGGAAACACGCCATATCAATGCCGTAAACACTGGTTTCATCCGTTACAATCATGCGCTGTGGTTTTTCTTTCTTTATTTTATCTGTCTGTATTTTACTTTCCTGCACCTGCCCGCGCTGTGCTTTTCCTCTTTGCATTTGGGCTGTCTGTACCGGATTTTTCTGCAATGAATTCCACGGTCTGTCCATATCTTTTTCCTCCACATATAAATCTGCTATTATTATATTCATACATTTTTCTCCATTGCATATACTATTACTATATTGAGTGACGGCAGAATGGAGGAAACATGGCAAAAGAATTACCTATCACCGAATTTGACCTGCGTACCGTCGATGAATCCACACAAATGTTTAAAGCAATGATTCCTTTTCTGGATTATCAGCTGCAAAAGCCCCTTTCTTTAATAATCCGCATGAATGAATTTTCACAGACACTGCGTTTTTATAACCGTTCTCCGGGAAACCCTGCAATCCGGGGGCAGAGCAGCCATGCCTACATAAATTCCATCAATGACATTTTTACCAATGACGACTTTTTAAATACGGTAATGCCTTACTGTCCTGAAAAATATGCCGCAATGATTGAACAGTTCCGCAGCTTTTCAAAGGTGTCCGAAATGATGAATCTGTTTCAGTCCTTTGATGACGGCGCCGATTTATTCAACAATCCCATTATTCTGAATATGATGAATCAGACTGTCAATACTACAAATAATACCGCAAATCCCAAAAATTCCAAAGACGGCAATACCCCCGGCAAAACTGACGTCAAAGCCCCACCGCCAAAAAAAACTCCGGCAGACGGCGCACAAAATGAGCCAAATGTTTCTGCCGACACTACCGGCATGCCAAAAAGCCAGCATACTTCCGGCACAAAATCCTCTGCCCCTCCCACAGGTCTTTTAAATATGCTTCTGACCCCGGAGCAGCAGAAACAATACGATACCTACTTGAAAACGCTGTCTGATTTTAATTTGTAAAAGAAAGGAAATAAACGATGTCTGAACTGGATTTTAAAAAGCAGCTTTTAATCAATGAATTTAAAACGCTTTCAAAAGGAAAAAGCAATGATGAAATTCTGCCGCTGATTCTTGCATTAAGCCGCAAGGCACAGCAGTCCGGCATTTCATTTTCTAAAGATGACATTTACCTGATTATCGACCAGGTCAAAGACGGTTTAACGCCGAAAGAACAGCAGCTTCTGCCGCAGCTTTTAATGCTTCTGGAACAGCGCTGATACAACAAGCCGGAAACAGACCGGGATTTTCTCCCGGTTCTGCTCCCGGCTTGTTTCACTTTTTATTTGAAAGACAGTATCACACTTTTATTTACTGTGTGCCACCCGGATTTGTTTTGCCGCCTGCACCATATTGATAAGGCTTGCTTCCGTTTCGGGAATTCCTCTCGTCTTTAAGCCGCAGTCCGGATTGACCCACAGCTTATCCGGTTCAATCTGTGTCAGCATTTTTTCAAGTACCTGCACGATTTCTTCTACAGAAGGAACACGCGGTGAATGAATATCGTAAACGCCCGGTCCGACCTCTGTTTCAAAATGATTTTCACGCAGGGCAGAAAGAATCTGTAAATCCGAACGTGACGCCTCAAATGTGATTACATCGGCATCCATGGCATCAATCGCCGGAATAATATCTGTAAATTCACTGTAGCACATATGGGTGTGAATCTGTGTTTCCGGTCTGACACCGCTGTGTGTCAGTCGGAATGCCGGAATCGCAAAATCCAGATACTCTGTATCCCAGTCAGAGCGGCGAAGCGGCAGTTTTTCCCTTAATGCAGCTTCATCAATCTGAATCATGCGGATACCGTTTGCCTCTAAATCCAGCACTTCATCACGGATTGCCAGTGCAATCTGTGAAATGGATTCTTTAATGGAAATGTCTTCTCTTGGAAAAGACCAGTTTAAAATCGTAACAGGGCCTGTAAGCATTCCCTTCATCACCTTATCCGTCAAGGACTGTGCATAAACTGACCATGCCACTGTCATCGGCTTTTCGCGGTATACGTCACCCCAGATGACCGGTGGCTTGACACAGCGTGTTCCGTAAGACTGAACCCATGCTTTTTCCGTGAAAAGAAAGCCACCCAGTGCTTCACCGAAATATTCTACCATATCATTTCTTTCATATTCACCGTGTACCAGTACATCCAGTCCAATTTCTTCCTGCTTCTTTATACATTCCGCAATTTTTTTCTTATTAAATGCAGTATATTCCTGCTCGGTGATTTCTCCCTTACGGAATGCCGCACGGTTCTGCTTGACATCTTTGGTCTGTGGAAATGAACCAATCGTTGTTGTCGGAAACTGCGGTAAATGAAACGTTTCTTTCTGTAACTGCTGGCGTTCACTGCGCTTTGGCAGTCTGACATAATCTTTCTCAGTCACTTCTGACAGACGCTTCTTCACCGCCGCATTTTTACAATCTCTGTCTGCCGCAAAAAGTGCGCTGTTCTTTTTATATGCGCTCTCCTGCGTATAAGACGGATTTTCGGCAAATCCGCTTAATTCCTTTAATTCTGAAAGCTTTTCTTCTGCAAATGCAAAATAGTCCAGATACTTTTCTGAAAGTTTTGTTTCATGTTTTACCGTATATGGAACGTGTAATAATGAACACGATGTTGATAATACAGTCTGTATGCCCTTTCCTGTAAGCTGCTGTAACTGATTTAATGTCCGGTCATAATGATTTCTCCAGATATTCTTACCGTTTACAAGACCGGCAAAAAGCAGTTTGTCCTTCGGGAATCCGTATTTTTCAATCAAATGAACCGTTTCTTTTCCTTCAATAAAATCCAGTCCGATACCGTCAAACGGCAGTTCTGTCAAATCCTTATAAATGTCACGCACATCGCCGAAGTACGTCTGTAACAGAATCCGGACTGTCTTTTTGCAAGGCAGTATATTTTCATAAATTTTATGAAACAGTGCAATATCTTCTTTTGATAAATCACGCACCAGTGCCGGTTCATCAAGCTGAAGCCACATTATCCTGTGTGCCGCACATTTTTCAAGCACCTGCTGATATGCTGCAATCACCGCATCTGTAAAATCATCCGCCGTTTTGCTGCCTGTATAACGGCACAGCTTTAACAGCGTATACGGTCCTGTAAGAACCGGCTTTGTTTCAATGCCGAGTGCCTTTGCTTCCTCATATTCTTCCCACAGCTTCTCTCCCACAAGCGCAATCTTTGTATCGTCCTCTGCTTCCGGCACAATATAATGATAGTTTGTATTAAACCATTTTTTCATTGCCAGCGCCTTTACGTCACCAGATTCTCCCTGATAACCGCGTGCCATTGCAAAGTATGTATCCAGTGCGGATAAATTTAATTCCTGATACCGCTTTGGCACAATGCCTAACAAAACGGCTGTATCCAGCACTGTATCATAAAACGAAAAGTCATTACATGGAATGTAATCAATTCCTGCCTCTTTTTGTACCGTCCAGTGTGTTTTTCGCAGTCTGCGTGCTTCTTTTAAAAGCTCCTCTGCTCCGGTTTCTTTTCTGAAATATTTTTCCGATGCAAACTTTAACTCTCTTAATGTTCCCACTCTTGGAAATCCGATAACCGATGTCTTCATTCTTTCTCTCCTTATTCTAAAATCCCTGCGGGCAGCTTTATCCGCCGTTTTTCTTTCATTTACGGACTTTATCCACAAATGTCATATTTATGGATTTTATTATAAGAATGTCGGTATCATTTGTATAATACCTATAAATGTTATTTGTTCATAGCTTTAAACTATATCAAAAAATCTGAAACCACTTGTGCCTATACACCTCATGATTTCAGGCTTTAAATATGAAACTTTACGATTCCACGTATTTTTTCAACGCTTCCAGATAGGTCGCTGCCAGCCGGCTCATCATTCCCTTTTTATGCGTGATGTAGCCAACCCGCATTTCGCTTTCATCGGCAAGCGGCACAGCAATGATGTCTTTGCCGTTTAATTTTTTGTCAATGACACCACTGCACACTGTATAACCATTTAATCCGATTAAGAGATTAAACAACGTTGCCCTGTCACGCACACGGATATTTTTCTTGCGCTCAACCGCCGAAAAAATTTCTTCCGAAAAATAAAACGAATTATGCTCTCCCTGCTCGAAAGACAGATACGGATACTGCTCCAGTTCCTCATTGGTAATCACTGCATTTCCCGCCAGCGGGTGCTTGCGGCTGATAAAAACATGCGGTCTTGCAACAAACAGCGGATGAAATTCCAGCTCGTGTGATTTTAAAATCTTACCCAGAACCGTTTCGTTAAAATCATTCAGAAACAAAATTCCTATCTCACTTCTCATTCTTGCCACATCTTCGATAATTTCATAGGTCTGCGTTTCCCGCAGACTGAAATCATATTCGTCCTGTCCGTATTCCTTAATCAAATCCACAAATGCATTCACCGCAAACGAATAGTGCTGTGTTGATACACAAAACTGTTTCTTTCCGCCGCTTCCGCCTTTGTATTTATCCTCCAGTATCGCCGCCTGTTCCAAAACCTGTCTTGCATATCCCAGAAAATCCTCCCCCTCTTTGGATATGCTGATTCCCTTATTCGTCCGGTTAAATATCGTGATATTCATTTCTTTTTCCAGCTCGTGAATCGCATTCGTCAGACTCGGCTGGGAAATAAACAGCCGGTTCGCGGCTTCTGTAATCGTCCCTGTATTTGCAACTGTAATTACATATTTTAACTGTTGAAGTGTCATTTTTTTACCCGTCCCATACTCATTTCTGTCATATCAATTTGATATTTATATCATATCAATTATAGTTTTTACTTATCCTTATTTCCATAGTATAATCGAGCGGAATAAAAAAAGCAATCGCCACCGCTTGCGATAAAATTGCTGAAAATCCGGAGAATATGTGTCATCAGGCATACCCTGACATTAGCAGTATTGTGCCGCAGGTATCACAAAACTGCTCCTATCGCAGAATTCAATACATTCCGTCTGCGGTTTCTCCTACATTAAAATGCCTGCGGAATGGAGAGAACGATGAAAGAGCAAACGATTTTCCCAAGAGAAGAACATGCAGATGTCCTGTTCCAGAAAATTCTGGCTGACCCATGGGCATGTGACAAGCTTTTTGAAACTTTTTGCAATGATTTATTCAGTAATGATGAACTGGAGGATTCCCTTTCTGCCGATGAATTCTGTCAAGCACTGTTTCGCGCTTACCGCAACAGGGATTTATCCGCTTTTCTTATGGCAATCAGCAAAAATACCCTTTTTGATCTGATACGAAATTCTTATCTGATTCCCTATCGTTTTAATGCTGACGGAAAGACCAATCCTGTCATTATGACAGATGAGAACGGTTTACTTCTGCCTGAATTTAAAAATTGCATCCATGAAAAGGAGTATCAACATTTTCGTGAAGTTTATAACCATTTTGACGGAAAGAAAAAGATGTATCTTGCACAGGCTTACCGTTACAGTCATTCCTACCGCGATGACGATATGAATATTAAACAGCAGGTTTTAGAGAAAAATACCGGTGTACTGCTGATCCGTGAGCTTCCCGATACCATTAAATTAAAAGAAACAGAATCAGAAGCTTACTGTGCCGTCTGGGATTTAATGATCCAGCTGGAAAAAGAACTGCCAATGGCTTTCGTATTTTACGGTCAGGATTCCCTTGTCGAGCAGAATAACCGATATGATGAACTTGGGATTTTCCTGCCAAATTCCCATTTTTTGAAAAATCTGGAGCGGCATGCCGCCAAAGCGGAGGCGATTATTTATGGATAGCACAAAAGATACAGCCGGACCGGCTTCTTATGTTGATATTATGGAAAAAAACCACATGGAAATCCCCTGGCATGACTATGCAAAAGCAGACAGCAACGTCCTGATTGAAAATGCAGGATTAATCGAAAAAGCTTCTGTTATCGGCAGAGTAGGACTTATGATGCTCTCCTGCGGCACCGGGGCATGGCGTGTGCGCACTTCCATGAACCGCCTGTCAAAGGAACTTGGTGTTACCTGCACGGTGGATGTCGGACTGATGTCCATTGAATTTAACTGCTTTGACGGAACGGATTGTGTTTCCCAGTCTTTAAGCATTGCCAATACCGGGGTCAATACGTCAAAGCTGTACCGCATGGAACAGTTTGTTGAACGTTTTCCGGAAGAAAAAACGCATATGACCGGTGAACAGATTCACAAAAAACTGGACACCATTGAAAAAATCCACACGCTGTATTCGCCTGCAAAACTGGGATTTGCCGCCGCACTCGCCTGTTGTGCCTTCACTTTTCTTTTAGGCGGCGGTCCTGTGGAAATGATTCTGGCATTTATCGCCGCCGGTGTCGGAAATGTTGTCCGTACCAAACTGATTAAACACCATTATACACTGTTTTTAAATATTGCCGTATCCATCTCGGCGGCCTGTCTTGTTTATGACATCTGTTTCCACCTTGCGGAAATTATTTTTCATATTCCGGCACTGCATGAAGCGGGATACATTTGTTCCATGCTGTTTATCATACCGGGATTTCCGTTTATTACAAGCGGCATCGACCTTGCGAAACTGGATTTGCGTTCAGGACTTGAACGGCTTACTTATTCCATCATCATTATACTCGTCGCTACGATGTTTGCATGGATTATGGCACTGCTTTTAAAATTACAGCCGCAGGATTTTGCAGTCCTTCACATGAATCCCCTGCTTCACCTTGTACTGCGGATTATCGCCAGCTTCTGCGGGGTTTTCGGCTTTTCCATAATGTTTAACAGCTCTGTTTCTATGGCATCGACTGCTGCTTTCATCGGCGCGGCTGCCAATACGCTCCGGCTTGAACTTGTTGATTTTACAGGAATGCCTGCTGCCGCTGCCGCATTTATCGGTGCTTTAACCGCAGGACTGCTAGCCTCCCTCATTAAAAAAAGCCACGGGTATCCTCGGATTTCTTTAACCGTACCTTCCATTGTCATTATGGTTCCGGGACTGTACCTGTACCGGGCAATTTACAACTTCGGCATTATGTCCCTCTATGAAGCTGTTTCGTGGTTTAGCGCAGCGATTATGATTATTATCGCACTGCCGCTGGGGCTGATATTTGCACGAATCCTTACCGACCGCACATTCCGGTATTGCACATGATTTGTATATTTTTTATACAAACAGCAACATTTTAACAATATTCGGTATTAAATATTTATTTAGAGCGAAAACAATTGTACATAGTAGCAGATGAGCCGTCTCATTCGCGGATTTCTCATCACTGCTTTATCATAAAATCGCTCGGAAATGGGGATTAAAATGAATCACTTATCACACCGGCAAATGTCAGAATCTTTTCTGACGGCTGCCTTTTTATCTATATCCGGAGGTTTGCAGGATGCCTATACATACCTCTTCCGCGGCAAAGTTTTTGCCAATGCACAGACCGGCAACATTGTACTTTTAAGTGCCTGTGTTGTTGACAGAAACTGGTATCAGGCGGCACACTATCTGATTCCGCTGCTCTTTTTCGCACTGGGAATTGCCGCCGCCGAATGGGTACGGCTGAAATATCAGCGGATTGAGCGCCTACACTGGCGCCAGCTTGTTGTTTTATCCGAAATTATTCTGCTTTTTGCGGTAGGATTTTTCCCGGTACGGCTGAATCTGTTTGCCAATGCCTTAGTATCCTTTTCATGCGCCATGCAGGTTCAGACATTCCGCAAGGTCAACGGATATGCCTTTGCCAGCACCATGTGTATCGGCAATCTCCGAAGCTGTATGGAATCTCTGTGCGTTTATGCCAGAACGCGCGATAAACACGTTTTGCACAAATCCGCCTGCTACCTTGGCATTATCCTGATGTTTGCTGTCGGAGCCGGTGTTGGTGGACACTGTATTGCCCTTTTTGGTATGCGCACCATCTGGTTTTCCTGCCTTTTGCTGTTGATCAGCTTTTTAATCATGTTTATTAAAGAAGAAAAAAAAGAACGTCATTAATGCAGAACCGTTCCATAAAAATACCGGACTCCAATCGTCAGATTTTAAATCTGGCTTTTGGAGTCCGGTACAATATCAGTTTTTTTCAAATATTCTTATTTTTCCGGTTTAAAATTACTTTTTATAATTTTCATAGCTGTGCTGTGGCATTTTGGTTTCTGCCCAGAGCTTGTCGGCACACGGCTTCCAGTTCTTAGCATAAGCCTTACACTTCTCACACAAATGCTCCGCAGATTCCGGTGACTGTAAATCCGTGGATTTTGCGCCGCTCTCCTTTACAATCCGTTGAAGAATTTCAGGATTTTCAAGCATCGGACACGGACGCAGATGATTTTCATTAAACGGCTGGTTATTATAATATGCCATAAATAACGGCTGTTTTAAAATCTCAAGCAGCGTATTTTTACGGATATTGGCCCCTGAATAGTGAATAAATACACAAGGCTCCGCATCACCGTTTGCATTAATATGGAAGTAATTTCTTCCGCCTGCGATACAGCCGCCCACAAATTCACCGTCATTCTGGAAATCCATGGTAAACAGTCCTTTTCCCGTCGTCATATTACGGATTTCACGGACACGGGAACGCATGTAAATTCTCTGCTCCGGTGCCGGAAGCAGATCAACAGACGCATCGTTTCCGACCGGCATATAGTGAAAATACAGCGCATAACGGCAGCCTTTTTCAATCATTAAATCAACGAATTCATCGCTTGTAACTGTTTCAATATTTTTAGATGTATAACAGATAGAAGTACCAAATACAAGACCGTTCTGCTTTAATAAATCCATTGCGTGCATAACCTTTCCGTAGACACCTTCTCCACGGCGTAGGTCATTTACCTCTGCAAATCCTTCCAGACTGATTGCAAGATAAAGATTTCCGACTCTTTTCAAATCCGCACAGAACGTTTCATCTACGAGTGTTCCGTTTGTAAATGAAAGAAATGCGCAGTCATAATGCTTTTGGGCAAGGCGGATTAAATCTGCCTTTCTTACAAGCGGCTCACCGCCTGTAAACATGTAAAAATAAATGCCCATTTCTTTACCCTGACAAATCAGGTTATCCATTTCATCAAATGTCAGATTCAGGCGGTTTCCGTATTCTGCCGCCCAGCAGCCCGTACAATGCAGGTTGCAGGCACTTGTCGGATCCATTAAAATCAGCCATGGTACATTGCATTTGTACTTTTCACGCATTTTACGAATCGTTTTTGTACCATTTAAAAATGCTTCAAAACCAAGGTTTAAAACCATTGTTTTTAGCACATGTGGGTCGACTTCATCCAGAAGCCTGTTTATGTAATGATTCAACGCGCCGTTTTTATCGGTAATCATGGTTCTTGCTTTCTCATAATTAATATCCAGCTTTTCTCCATCCATGTATTTTTCCATGAAATCGACAAGCTTTACAATTTCCTTTTCTCTGTCTTTATCCAGATTCTTTAAAACGACGTCAGACACTTTGCTAACAGCCAATCTTCCCGCTGCATGTGTTAAATTTCCCATTTTCTTTTCTCCTGATTTTCTTATCTTAATGATATTATACGTCTTAAATATTTTGTGTTATATATCAGCATATGCACAAACCGATAAAATGATTCTCCACATTCCGCAGGCGATTTCTCATCTGCCATCAGGGAGATTTGTTTTCGCTCAGAAACAAATCTCCGTGTGAAGAATCTTAGATTTAAGGATTCTTCACACTATCCTCTTTTATGTAAAGCCTGAATTGTTTCACTGATTTTTTTGCGCAACGGCTCATTTTCTTCCGGTATGGTCTGCAAAATACGCAGCAGCTCCGTTGTGTTATGGTCATCGCCCACTTTCTTTAAGGACTCGCATGCCGCCTCCAATATATCCTGGTCTTTGCTTTCAACCAGTTCCATTAACAGATCAATGGCTTCCTCTGTTTCGGAAGTTCCCAGTGCCTGAGCCAGTGCGATTTTATGTTCCTTATCCTTAAACATATACTCTGAAAGCTCACCCCATGCCTTTCTATGCACAAGCTTTTCCATTTTTTCTTCGGGTGTTTTCTTTGAAAATAACATACTGCTCTCCATTCCGCAGGCATTTTAATGCCGGAGGAATCGCGGACTGAATTCATTCAATTCTGCGATAAAAACAGATTTGTGATGCCTGCGTCACAAATCTGTCGTGTGAAAAAATCTTAAATTTATGGATTTTTCACACTGCTGTCCATTTCTTTTCTTATTTCTTAACACAACCGTATTATAGAAAAAGATTTGTAAAATGTAAAAAGTATTATTAATATCTTGATTATATCTTTTTGACATAGCCAAAACCGCATTTATTTGTTATACTTATGTAATACGTTTGCCCCGGCATCTGTTAAATATTTTCCGCTGCATGGCAGTTTTACAAAAAGGAGTATCATGATTACTTACGATTATTACCGTATTTTTTACTACGTTGCACAGTATAAAAGTTTTACCAAAGCCGCTGCTGCTTTGGGCAATAACCAGCCCAACATTACGCGCTGTATGAACAATCTCGAAGCAGAACTGGACTGCAAGCTTTTTCTGCGTTCCAATAAAGGTGTACTGCTGACACCGGAAGGCCACAAGCTTTATGAACACGTTGCCATTGCTTTTGAACAGCTTGCGCTTGGTGAAGAAGCAATTATCCGTAACCGGGATTTAGAAAACGGTCTGATTTCAATCGGTGCCAGTGAAAATGCACTGCGCCTGATACTGCTTTCCGAACTGGAACATTTCTGCGCCCGCTATCCGCATGTGCGTATCCGTCTTTTAAATTATTCCGCACCGCAGGCAGTAAAAGCACTGGAAAATAACATTATCGACTTTGCGATTGTTTCAACACCGGTTCTGGTACATAAGCACATGCATCAGGAAAAGCTGGTTTCTTATGATGAAATACTGCTGGGCGGCACGAAATATAAGCAGTTTGCACAGCAGGTTCACTATTTGGAGGATATTTCCGAAATGCCTTTAATCGGACTTTGTGAGGGAAGTTCCACACACACGCATTACAGCCGTTTCTTTATGGAGCACGACCTTCCTTTTGAGCCGGATATGGAAGCTGCCATGACCGACCAGGTACTCCCGATGATTACCCATAATCTCGGTATTGGTTTTTATCCAAAATCGCTTGCTTTGGAAGCCATTGAAAAGGAACTTGTCTTTCCGATTGAGCTGACAGAACCACTCCCTAATCGTGATGTTGTCGTAATCACCAACAACCACACACCGATTAATTCTGCTGCCCGCAGATTTCTGGAGTTTTTACTGGAAAACCGTAAATAGCCGTTTTCCTTTCAGCATTTCCAACGCAATATAACACATTTAATAAATATAAGCTGTCCCACGGTCTGAATTCCGTGGAGCAGCTTATATTTTAAAATATTTTCTTTTTAATTACTTACCGACAATGTTAATAATCTTACCCGGTACGTAAATTTCCTTTACAACATTTGCAGGAAGCTTATCACCAAGTGCTTCTTTTGCCTTAGCCAGTGCAGATTCTTTGATTTCGTCAACAGAAAGTGTTACCTTTGCCTTTACTTTACCATTTACCTGAACTGCCATTTCAATCTCGTTATCCTTCATCTTTTCTTCATCAAATGAAGGCCACTGTGTGCTTTCAAAAATGCTCTGGTTATGTCCTAATACTTCCCAAAGTTCTTCTGCAACATGCGGTGCAAACGGAGATAAGAGCGTAACAATCGTTTCCATTGTTTCTTTATCAATGCCGCCCTGCTTCTTTGTCAGGTCAACCAGCTTGTTGGTGTATTCCATGAAACCGCTGACAACTGTGTTCAGACTGAAGTTTTCCAAACGGTTTGTAATGTCATAAACCATCTTATGTCTTAACTTCACCATTTCATCTGTTTCATTGAAATTCTTATCTGCGTTATCTTCTACAAGTGTCCAGAATCTTGACAGGAATCTGTGTACACCGTCAATTCCTCTGTCATCCCATTCTGCATCCAGTTCCGGTGGTCCGACAAACAGTTCGTACATTCTTAATGAATCACAGCCGTAATCTCTTACTAAATCATCCGGTGATACAACGTTTCCTTTGGACTTACTCATCTTTGCGCCGTTCTTGCCAATCATACCCTGATTGAACAGCTTCTTGAACGGTTCATCAAAATCAACCACACCGATATCATGTAAGAATTTTGTATAAAATCTTGAATACAGTAAGTGCAGTACCGCATGTTCCACACCGCCGATATACATATCAACCGGAAGATACTTATCTGCCTTTTCCTTGCCTACAAGTTCTTTGTCATTCTTATTATCCACATATCTTAAGAAGTACCATGAAGAACCAGCCCACTGTGGCATAGTATTGGTTTCTCTCTTAGCAGGCTTTCCGCAGCATGGGCAGGTTGTGTTGACCCATTCTTCAATTCCTGCAAGCGGTGATTCACCTGTTCCAGTCGGCTCATACTTTTCTACTTCTGGAAGCAGTAACGGAAGCTGGTCTTCCGGAACCGGTACACAGCCGCAGTCCGGGCAGTGAACAATCGGAATTGGTTCGCCCCAGTATCTCTGGCGTGAGAATACCCAGTCACGTAACTTGTAGTTCTTCTTTTTACGTCCGAAGCCCATTTTTTCAATCATTTCCGGTGCTTCTTTCTTTAATACAGAAGATTCCATACCGTTCCAGTCACCGGAATTAATCATTGTTCCGACAGCATCTGTATAAGCCTCTGTCATATTTTCAATTTCTTTTCCGTCTTTTGCAATAACCTGAATAATCGGAATATCAAATTTCTTTGCAAATTCAAAGTCACGGTCATCATGTGCCGGTACACACATAATCGCACCTGTACCGTAATCAGCCAGTACATAATCAGACAGCCAGATTGGCACTTTCTTTCCATTTAAAGGATTGATTGCATAAGAACCTGTAAATACACCGGTCTTTTCCTTATCTGCCATTCTGTCGATGTTAGAACGGGTAGAAGCTCTGTAAATGTAATCTTCCACTGCCTGCTTTGTTTCTTCCGTTGCCAGTTCTCTTGCCATTGCATGTTCCGGAGCCAGTACCATAAAGGTTGCACCGTGTAATGTATCCGGTCTTGTAGTATAAACAGTAATAGACTTATCCATTCCGTCTACCTTAAAATCTACCTCTGCACCGTAAGAACGTCCAATCCAGTCAGACTGCATCTTCTTAACCTTTTCCGGCCAGTCAAGCTTATCAAGGTCTTCGAGTAATCTGTCTGCATAGGCTGTAATCTTTAACATCCACTGCTTTAAGTTCTTCTTGGTTACTTCTGTACCGCAGCGTTCGCAGCAGCCGTTTACAACTTCTTCATTTGAAAGACCTGTCTTGCAGGACGGACACCAGTTAATCGGCATTTCCTTTTCGTAAGCAAGACCTGCTTTAAACATTTTTACAAAAATCCACTGTGTCCACTTATAGAAATTCGGGTCTGTTGTGTTGACTTCCATATCCCAGTCATAAACAGCGGCGATTTCCTGAATCTGTCTTTTAATATTGGCTACATTCTGTGCCGTAGACTTTTTCGGGTGAACACCCATCTTAATTGCATAGTTTTCTGCCGGAAGACCGAATGCATCCCAGCCCATTGGATGGATAACATAGTATCCGTGTAACATCTTATATCTGCTCCACACATCACTGATTACATAACCTCTCCAGTGACCGACATGAAGACCGCTTCCTGACGGATACGGGAACATATCCAGACAGTAATATTTCGGTTTTTTGCCATCATTGACATTAATTGGGTGTGCTTCCCAGTTTCCACGCCATTTCTTTTCAACAGCCTTATGGTTATACGTTGTTGCCATTTTGTTAATCCTCCTTGTTTTGCTTCCTTTTTTCAAACACATAAAAAGCCCTTTCATCTCACTTAGAGACGAAAGGGCTACAATCGCGGTACCACTCTAATTCATATGTAAGCTGCCCTACATATGCACTCAGTCATTTGGTAACGGAAATGAATCGTCTTTTCCTATCTGTTTATCCTTTCAGAAAAGAAACTCCAAGGCGAGTTCAATTATCCGAATCTGCTGTCTTGCACCTTCCGGCAGCTCTCTGTAAAATTCCGGCAATAATCTACTATTCCTTTTCACAGTCTTTATATATTCAAATATTTACTACGAAACAGGAATATTTTATCATATTCAACCGCTTTGTCAAGTACCGATTCTACTTTTATCCGTTGTTTTTCTGATATTCTGCGGACAGCTTCTCCACTACATTCTGCGGCGCATGTCCGTATCTTGCAAATTCGTAGGCAAATGTACCATAGCCTTCCGTAATGGAGCGAAGCTTTGCCATATAGCCTTCCAGCTCGGCAACCGGAACATCGGCTTCTATATAAGAAGTTCCGTCTTCTGCCGGCATCATGCCAAGTACTCTTGCCCTGCGGGTCTTTAAATCATTTGAAATGTCTCCCGCATAAACGGACGGTGCAAAAATTTTTACCTGTGCAATCGGCTCTAAGATAATCGGTGATGCCTTTAAATAAGCTTCCTTATATGCCATGACAGCTGCCATTTTAAATGCATTTTCACTCGAATCCACCGGATGCTCCGCGCCGTCTGTCAGCACTGCCTTTAAGCCGACCACCGGATACCCTGCAAGCAGTCCTGTCTTGACACTTTCTGCAATTCCCTTTTCCACTGCCGGGAAATAATTTTTAGAAACTGCGCCGCCTACTACGGCTGTTTCAAATACGTAATCTTTTTCACGGTTGCCGGACGGTGAAAATGTAATCTGCACTTCCGCAAACTGTCCGTGACCACCGCTCTGCTTTTTGTAACGGCATCTTGCTGTCGCTTCCGCACAAATCGTTTCTTTATAACCGACCTTTGGCGCTGTCAGCTGAACCTGCGGAATCTTATACTGATTTTCAAGTCTTGCCACAATAATCTCCAATTGCTGTTCGCCGATTCCTTTTATCAGACGCTGACCGTTTTCTGTATCATTTTCACAATGCACGGTTCTGTCTTCTTCCATAATCTTTGCCAGTGCCTGTGAAAGCTTTTCTTCATTCTGCTTGTTATCAACAACAATACGCTTTACCGTATACGGCACTGCAAATTCAATCGTATCGAGCTTAATCGGCTTCACCTTTGTGGAAATGGTATCTCCGGTTGAAAATCCGTTCAGCTTCGGAATGGCTCCGATATCGCCTGCCACAATGCTGTCCACCGGTGTATATTCTTTTCCGCATACCTTATAAATTCTGCCAATCTTTGTTTCCATATCGTAAGACGGATTAAAAATCATGCTGTCCGCTTTTAATGTACCGGAATAAACCTTTACAAAGGAATACTTGCCAAGATATGGGTCGGATACCGTCTTAAATACCCGCGCCGCCAGAAAATCTTTTTCATCATAAATGCAGTCAAACAGCTCATTGTCATAAACATTAATACCGGTCTTTGTAAAAAACGGTGACGGAAAATATTTTGTAATGACATCTAAAAGCATATAGACACCGTGTACATGCAGTCCCGAACCCATCGTTACCGGAACAATGCTTCCGTCCGTACAGTCGGCACGCAGGGCGCTGTCCTTTTCCTGCTGTGTAAATTCTTCACCCGAAAAATATTTTTCCATATTATCTTCGTCAACCGAAGCCACTGCCTCATCTAAAATCCCTTTAAATTTATTGAGGTTTTCCATACAGTAGTCCGGAATCTCGAAATCTTCATATTTTCCGATACCGGTAAATTTTCTGGCGCTCATCTTGGTAATATCCGCATAACCAATCAGACGCTGATCCTGGCGGATTGGCATATGAAACGGCGCAATCTTTCCGCCGTACAGCTTTGTGAGTTCTTCCACAATCTCCCTGTAGCTGGCAGTATCATCATCCATGCCTGTTACAAAAATCACTCTCGGCAGTTTATAACGGTCACATAATTTCCATGCGGCACATGTTCCGGCATCAATGCCTTTGCGGGCATTAATCACGATGACTGCTGCATCTGCAGCACTTGCAACAGACTCGCGTTCTCCTTCAAAATCCAATGCCCCCGGTGCATCTAAGAAATTAATCTTATAACCGTTCCATTCCACCGGAACAACCGATAAATGAATTGAAAATCCACGGCTGCGTTCCTCGCTATCGTAATCACTGACCGTATTGCCCTGCGCAATGCTTCCTAAATAGTTCTTATTCTCCCCTGCAAACGCTGCTGCCTCAACCAGTGTTGTCTTACCGCTTCCACTGCCTCCTAAGACTGCAATATTTCTGATGTCACCTGTTCTGTAATTATTCATAATGCACTCCATTCCGGCATGAAATATTCACAAATGCGTATAAAATACCACGCCTTGTATCTCACCCCTGTTAATTTGTTTACGTTCTAAATGTTATGATTTATTTTACTACATTTTTTGTATTTTTTCAAGTACATTGTCAATAAGCATTTTATTTTTTACGTTGAAGTGTTAAAGTGTATGCAGTTATACTTTTAATTTTGTGATACTTTGTTTTAACAGGTTACTTGTGTTATTATACATTAAAATACAGATGAGAAATCGCCTGCGCGAATTTCTCATCGCATCTTTGCGACATAGTCGCTCAGAAATGGAGATTAGTATGGAGATTTTACAGATTGGTTTTATAGGTTTTGGATTAATTGGCGGTTCGATTGCAAAGGCACTCCGTGCGTACCGCCCGCAGTGCCACATGATTGCTACCAGCCGTTCTCTTTCCCCTCTTTATCAGGCACAAAAAGACGGTGTATTGGATGAAGTAACGGACTGCGTAAATGAACAGTTTTCCGGCTGCGATATCATTTTTATCTGCACGCCGGTCGTAACGATTACAAAATATTTTGAACTGTTAAAGCCACTTATCAAGTCTTCCTGCATTTTAACCGATGTAGGCAGTGTAAAAGAAAGCATTTACACTGCAGCTAAAAATGCCGGTCTGGAAAATAATTTTATCGGCGGACATCCGATGGCAGGCTCTGAACAGTCCGGTTATACAAGCGCCCATGCCGATTTGCTGTGTGGTGCAAAATACGTTATCACACCGTCTGCACACACTTCAAAAGAACATTTAGATGCTTATGTCGAACTTGTAAAAGATATCAAGGCTGTACCGATTGTCATGGACCCGGCAACACATGATTACTGTGCTGCTGCCATCAGCCATGTGCCGCACCTTGTCTCTGCCGCACTGGCAAAGCTGGTTAAAGATGCCGACACCGGTGACTATAAAGATTACATGCACCTGCTTGCCGCAGGCGGTTTTAAGGACACCACCCGGATCGCTGCTTCTTCTCCGGAAATGTGGGAACAGATTTGTGCTGCAAATCCGACGGCTATTTCACAGCTTTTAGGGGAATATATCAACTCTCTTACTGCAGTCAAAGAACATATTGATTCCGGCGACAGCCACTACATTTACAAATTATTTGAAGAAGCGGGCATTTACCGGAATACATTTTTCGGACCGGACCGTTCCTGACGGCAGCCACCGTATTTGCAGTAAATCTGCTTGAGAATGGAGATTCATATGTATCACAGACAACGTAAAAACAAGCAGAGAATCCGTACAAAATTCTCTGCTTTTATGATGCTTTTCGTTTTTATTTTTGTTTTAGTCTGTCATATCGGACTTTTAAATCCCGACCTGACAGCTTCCGTAAAGACTTCTTTTCAGGATACACTGAAAGGTTTATTTACAAATTCTTCTAAACAGGACACTGCGCTTTTCTATTCAGAAAGCCGTCCCGAAAATACAACGCTTTCTGTCACCTTTTTAGATGTCGGGCAGGGAAACTGTGTGCTTGCGGAATCGGACGGACATTATATGCTGATTGACGGCGGTGACCGTTCCCACTCCTCTTTTGTAGTCAGCTACTTACAGCAGGCGGGTATTACTGCACTTGACTATGTACTGATTTCACACTATGATGCCGACCATGTCAGCGGTGTTATCGGTGCTTTATATCAATTTGACGTTGGCAATGTGCTTTCACCGGATTACAGTGCTGATACAAAAATTTACCAGTCCTATGTAAATTGTCTTAAAAAGCAGAATATCACTCCGGTACACCCACAGGTCGGTGACACCTATATTTTAGGAAATGCCTCTTTTACCGTGGTCTGCCCCGACCGCTATGACTATGAAGAAGAAAACAACCGCTCTCTCGGTATCCAGCTGACGGATTCTTCACACAGCTTTTTAATCCTTGGCGATGCCCAGTCAAAAAGCGAATCCGCCATGTTAAATGAGAATTTAGATCTTTCTGCGGACGTCTATATGGTAAGCCACCACGGAAGTGCATCTTCTTCCACCGAAAAATTTCTACGTGCCGTACACCCTGCTTTTGCCGTTATCAGTGTCGGCGCAGACAACGATTACGGACACCCCGCACAAAAAACACTTTCCCGCTTGGAAGCACAGGATATTCAAATCCTGCGTACCGATTTAAGCGGAACAATCACAGCTTACAGCACCCCCGACACCCTCACCTGGAGTACCGGACGGTGAGGGTGCGGTCTGATAAAACTCAAACCTTAAAACATCCCCCGCCAACAAATTCCCTTACAATCGAATTAATCGGTATGTTTTCACTGGTATACGGCAGGAAGTACGCAAGGAACTTTAACAGGCGCTTTGCTTCCTGATATTCCGGTTCGTCCTCTCCGACTGAGAATAACAGCGGTTCTACATACGGCTTTAATACAGACAGTTCATATGGCATTGCCGAATTAAACATCGCATCTGCATGCTCCTGAAACGGGAAAATATTTTTTTCTTCGCCCTTGCGCACAGATTCCCACATGCCGAGAGTACGTGCAGCACTCGCGCCGCGGGTTCTGCTGTCACGCACCAGACGGCGGATTAATCTGCCGTCGGTTGTTGCCACACGGTTATGTTCATCCACATTTAACTGTGTCAGCGCACTGATGTAAATTTTATATTTACTTTCTTTCGGAAGCATATAGGACATTTCATCGTTTAAGCAGTGAATTCCTTCGATAACAAGAATGTCTTCCGCTCCAAGCTGTAAATAATCATTTCCGTATTCTTTTTTACCCGTCTTAAAGTTAAAGGTCGGCATACAGACACGCTTTCCTTCCAGAAGCTGCTCCATGTGCCGGTTAAACAACTCGATGTCAATCGCATGCAGGTCTTCAAAGTTATAATTGCCGTCTTCGTCAAGCGGTGTCTGCTCACGCTCTACAAAATAGTTATCCACACTGATTGGATGCGGCTTGTATCCGTTTGCACGAAGCTGAATGGACAGGCGGTTTGCAAAGGTCGTCTTTCCGGAAGATGACGGTCCTGCAATCATTACAAATTTTGTACTTTTTCTTTTTTTAATAGAGTTGACAATTTCAACAATTTTCTGTTCCTGAAGAGCTTCCTGTACAAGAATTAATGAGTTCATATCATTATTTGTAATATGCTCATTTAATGCACCCACAGTATCAATTCCCAGCATATTTGCCCACTGGGTTGATTCTTTTAATACCTGAAACAGTTTTTGCTGCGGTGCAAATTCCGGTACAATTTCCGGTGCTTCCTTAACCGGCAGCTGTAATACAAAGCCTTCATCATACAAAAACAAATCAAAAACACCTAACATTCCGGTAGACGGTGCCATATATCCGTAAAAATAATCTTCAAAGCCGTCCAGGTTATAAATGTTTACATAAGAGCTTCTGCGGTATTTAAACAGCTTGGTCTTATCCTCCATGCCGTATTTTTCAAACAGCTTTACTGCTTCGCTCGTCTGAATCATGCGCTTTGTAATCGGAATATCCGCCGCAACAATTTCCTGCATCTTTGTCTTTACCCTTGCAAGGAACTCTTCTGTAACCTGAAAATCTGCCTTTAAACTGCAATATAAGCCTTTGCTGATAGAATATTCAATTGTCACACGATCAATTGAATGTTCCGGTGCCGTCTGATAAATTGCATGCAGCATTAAAAGCACTACACTTCTCCGATAGGTTTCGTTGCCAACGGCAGCTGCCGTTGTAATATATTCTACCTTTTCATTTTCAATTTCCATATCTTTTAATTCATGAAGTTTTCCATCAACCTTTGCCAGAATAATCTGATGCGGATAATCCGGCTGTGCCTGCTTTGCCAGTTCAAATAATGTCTTACCCATATTTTTTCTCCCATCCTGCGTATTTTACGCAAAATTATAATATTCTAATGCAAAATCAATGCAATCCAAATCCTTCCGTAACTGCCCTAACCGCTCCTGTACTGCCGCTTCCTGTCCGTTTCGTGCTGATAACTGTGTGTAAATTCCTTCTGCTATCCGCTTTTCTTTATATAAATATGCTTTCAGGCTCTCGTTTTTTTCACGCAAAAGCGATTCTCCGTACCGAAGCTTTGCTTCCTCGATCGTCTGCGGTGCATAATCCGCACCCATGTATACACATTCCATAATGACATAAAACTGACCATCTTCTGTCATCATATGTTCTTCTAAAACAAGAAATCCCTTTTCCTTTAAAAATATCCGGAATTCCCGCAGTTCAGACTGCGGCGATACAATCAGCCGTGTTGATTTGTCCAGCTTTTCCATACCGTTTGTAAGAATCGACTGTATCAGTCTTCCACCCATGCCGGAAATGGTAACGGTATCTGCCTCACCCTTTTCAAGTGCTGCCAGTCCGTCCGAAAGTCTTAATTCAATCTGATCGGACACACAAAATGCCCGTGTATTGTCTTCTGCTTTTTTTAGAGGTCCTTTCCTGACGTCCATTGCTATCACACGGTCTGTAATTCCACTCTTTACAAGAAAGATTGGCAGATATCCGTGATCGGTACCGATATCTGCCACTTTACTTCCTTTTTTTATCAAACCGGCAATCAGACGCAGTCTATCTGATAAATTCAGTTCTCCCATAATTGTTCCTATATTAATATTAGTCTAAGTAATCTTTCAATTTGCGGCTTCTGCTTGGATGTCTTAACTTTCTAAGTGCCTTTGCCTCAATCTGACGGATACGTTCTCTGGTAACATTAAACTCTCTGCCGACTTCTTCAAGGGTTCTTGCTCTGCCGTCATCCATGCCGAAACGCAGCCTTAACACCTTCTGTTCTCTTTCTGTCAGCGTTCCGAGGACTTCTACCAGCTGTTCCTTTAACAGTGTTGAAGCCGCTGCCTCTGCCGGAACCGGTACGTTATCATCCTGAATGAAATCTCCTAAATGGCTGTCTTCTTCTTCACCGATTGGTGTTTCAAGTGAAACCGGTTCCTGTGAAATCTTCTGGATTTCACGTACTCTTTCTACCGGAATATCCATTGCCTCTGCAATTTCTTCCGGGGACGGCTCTCTGCCTAATTCCTGTAATAACTGTCTGGATACACGCACCAGCTTGTTAATCGTTTCTACCATATGCACCGGGATACGGATTGTTCTTGCCTGGTCTGCAATGGCTCTTGTAATCGCCTGACGAATCCACCATGTCGCATACGTACTGAATTTATAACCTTTGCGGTAATCAAATTTTTCTACCGCTTTAATTAAACCTAAATTACCTTCCTGAATCAAATCCAAAAACAGCATGCCACGACCTACATATCTTTTGGCAATGCTGACTACCAGACGAAGGTTTGCCTCGGCAAGACGCTTCTTTGCTTCTTCATCGCCCTGTTCCATGCGCTTTGCATATTCGATTTCTTCTTCTGCGCTTAACAGCGGCACTTTACCGATTTCCTTTAAATACATTCTGACAGGGTCTTCAAGCCCTACACCATCCGGTACGGATAAATCAATTTTTTCAATATCAATATCATCTTCATCATCTAAAATAATTTCATCGTCGTCTGTATCATCATCCGCCATCTTAACATCGACATTATTATTTTCAAGGAATTCAAAGACTTTTTCCATCTTATCGGCTTCAAAATCGGTATCGAGGAAATAATTCATAATTTCCTGATAATCGAGTACATTTTTCTTCTTTTTGGCAATCTGAAGCAGTCCCTTACATTTTTCATCAAACTTCGCAGCGATTTCAGCAGCAATTTCTTCTTCTGTTTTTTCTACTGCTTCTCCTTCGGTCTTTGCCTTTTTGGTTGTCTTTTTTACTGTTTCTTCTGCGATATTCTCATTTTTCTTAGCCATGATTGTCACCTTTCTATTCTCTTATAATGTAATATGAATTGCTGATAATTTGTTTTTCATTGTATAAAGCTGCTGGATTTGTGCAGGGTCTGCCGCCTGGTCAATCTGATACTGTATGCTGTTGTTTTTTACCTTAAGTACGGTATCATTAAGTGCTTTTTCGCGTTCATTGTGATTCAGCCGGTTATCCAGTTCCATGCTAAACATCGCCGCAACTTCACTGTGCGTTTCCTCGGCATCGTATGTACTGATAATTGCCGCGGGATTTAAACTGCCGCTTTCATACTGTGCATACAGCTTGTCCGCCACATCCTTAAACAGCGGGTTTACAAAATCCTGCGGTGAAATGTATTCTTTCACCTTTTCAAAAATTCCGGCATCTTCAATCATCCATGTCAGCAGAATTTTCTCTGCCTGACGAACACCATCTTCTTTTTTCTTCTTGGGTGCCGCAGCACGCTGCTGTCCCGGTGCCGCCGGATAATCATTTCTTCTTAAAATGCCTTCCTTACTGCCAAGAGATGCGACCAGCTCCCGCATGCCCTGCAATTCAATGTGGAAACGGTCGCAGACCGCACGCATATAGTTTTCCCGCTCCAGCTTTTCCCGGAACGTCACCAGCTTTGCCGCCGCTTCCCGCTCAAACTTCGTAGACTCTGCCGGGTCAGTTCTGTCATATTCTTTCTCAAGAACACCAATTTCATACATGAAACTGTTTTCCGCCTTGTCTATCCGCTCCTGAAACGCTTCCGCCCCCAGTGCCTTGATAAATTCATCGGGGTCTTTATACGGCTGCATATTAATAACCTTCGTGGTAAGCCCGGCTTCTTTTAATATCGGAATTGCCCTAAGCGCTGCCTTTACACCCGCCGCATCACTGTCATAGGTAATCAGGACATTATCTGTATACCGCTTCATAAGTGCCGCCTGTCCCGGCGTCAACGCTGTTCCGAGGGACGCCACTGCCTGCGTAAAGCCAGCCTGATGCAGTGAAATCACATCCATATATCCTTCACAGATAATCATATTGGACTTTCTGGATATGCGCGCCGCATTCAGCCCATATAAATTCCTGCTTTTATCAAATAATTTGGTTTCCGGTGAATTGAGATATTTCGGTTTTGCATCACCCATGACACGGCCGCCGAAACCGATAACCTTGTTGTTAATATCCATAATCGGAAACATCACGCGGTTCCAGAACTTGTCATGGATTCCCCGCTCATATGTAAACAGTCCTGTTTCTTTTAACAACGCATCATCATAACCTTTGCTTTTTAAATACTGATATAGCGCATTGCCGGTCTGTCCGGCATATCCTAATCCGAAGCGGTTTATCGTAGTATCGCTTAACCCTCTTTTTTGAAGATAGGACAGTCCGATTTTACCGTTTTCAGCTTTAAGCTGATGGTAATAATACGTTGCCGCTATTTTATTAATCTCTAAAAGCTTTGCCTTTAAGTCCCTGTTTTTCTTTTCTTCTTCCGAATAACTCGTTTCGGGAAGCTGCATGCCTGCTTTGTCTGCTAAGTATTTTACAGCTTCAAGAAACGTATAATTTTCGTATTCCATAACAAATGTAATGACATTGCCGCCCACCCCGCAGCCGAAACAGTGATACAGCTGCTTTCCCGGTGATACGGAAAAAGACGGAGATTTTTCATTATGGAACGGACACAGCCCGACATACGAACTGCCGTTTTTCTTCAGTTTGATATATCCGGAAATAATATCCACTATGTCGCTTCGCGATACAACTTCATCAATTACTTCACTTGCGTACATCTGTTTTCACCAACCTGATTCATCCTTCCTCTTATACTTTCCACGATGTCGGAACAAATATTTCTTCAAATTTGGCAACCGAATACTGGTCGCTCATGCCTGCTATATAATCGCACACGACACGTTCCGGCGTTTCGCCGCACTCTGTAATAAATCTTCTGTAATTGTCCGGCAGCGCTTCTATATTATCCATATAATATCCATACAGTTCCGTAATCAGCTTGTCTGCCTTTGCTTCTTCACTTTTTGCAAGTGGATTCTGATAAAGACTGCCAAACATAAATTTGCGCAGCTCCATCATTGCCTGATGCACTTCATCAGACATACAGATTTCATTCTTCCCGATACTGTTATGAATAATATCCTGTATCATCGTATTCAGCCTTGATTTTGTAGTATCTCCAAGCACTTCTGTAAAGGCTTTCGGAATATCCGTTTCACTGAATATTTTTGCCCGGATTGCATCGTCAATATCATGGTTAATATAAGCTATTTTATCGGAAAGCCGGACGACTTTTCCTTCCAGTGTGGACGGCATGGACGATGTCTGATGGTTTAAAATACCATCACGCACTTCTTTTGTAAGATTTAACCCCTGTCCGTCTTTTTCCAGTTTTTCCACAATGCGTATACTCTGTTCTGAATGGACAAACCCCATCGGACAGATTCTGTTTAATGTCCGTTCTCCGGCATGTCCAAACGGCGTATGTCCTAAATCATGTCCCAGTGCAGCTGCCTCTGTCAAATCTTCATTTAACCGCAGCGCCCTGCTGATTGTTCTTGCAATCTGGGACACCTCCAGTGTGTGCGTAAGCCGCGTTCTGTAATGATCCCCCTGCGGCGACAGAAACACCTGCGTCTTATGCTTTAAACGCCGAAACGACTTACAGTGTAAAATTCTGTCCCTGTCCCGCTGATATGCAGGGCGCACCGTACAGGGTTCTTCCTGTCTGTCCCGCCCCTGCGATTCATCACTGAAGCTGGCAAATCTGCTTAAATGCTCATGCTCGTATTTTTCCTGTTCTTCCCTGATATTCATTCAAAGCCTCCTATCCGGTAAACAGTCCATCCTGTTAAAAGCGCCTATACTTTATATATTCTGCAAAGAATCTGATTTTCCTTTAATTTTTCTTAATAAAATTTCAGCACTGATGCAATCCGGACATCTTACAGTACAGCTTTAATCCTGACATTTCTGTTATTTTATTCAGGCGTTGCAAATGCTCCGGCTCCACCTGCCAAAAGGCAGACAATCAGTGCCTTTACAAGTGCTGTCATATCCATATCTGCCCCTTTTGTAAGAATAAAGGCGGCAGCCGTCAGCACGGTAAAATATAAAATACCAAAGCCCATGCCCCACAACATTCTTCTGCTTTTCTGTGCTTTTGCTAAAATATAGCCGCCGGCAAAGCATGAAAGAGCATAAATAATAACGACAGCTGCCATTACCTGCCAGTCTGACAAATGCAGACGATACAGCCCGAAGGCCGTTAACAGAAGCAAAACTGCCGTTATTACATATGCTATAATCAATGTTTTTACAAGTTGAAATCCTTTTACTGCCATTTTCCCTCCAGATTCAAGATTCATTTTTCTTAATCTATCCTATGAAAGGAAAAGCCCGGTTATACTAAAAAACTTTTAAAATCACAGATACAACTCTGTTGGATTCTACTTTTTCTACTGTAAATTCCAGATTATCCACGCGCAGTTTTTCTCCTGCCGCCGGAATCCTGTCCAGCTTTTCAATAATATAACCACCGATTGAATCATTATCTTCAGATGTCAGGGCTGTTGACAATTTTTCATTGACATCATCTAATTTATACGTTCCGTCAATATGATATGTATAATCATCGATTTTAACAAATGGTTCTGTTTCATCATTATCATACTCATCACGGATTTCCCCAACGATTTCTTCCAATAAATCCTCTGTTGTAATCATGCCTGCCGTAGAACCATATTCGTCTAATACGATTGCAATCCCCTGTGACTGTTTCTGCATTTCCTTAAACAGTTCGGAAATATTTTTATGTTCATAAACATAATAAGGCTTGCGCATAATTTTTCTGATTTCAAACTGTGTGCCATGCGGCGCAACAATTAAATCTTTTATATTTAAAATGCCGACAACATTATCCTGTTCTTCCTCATACACCGGAATCCTCGAATACATCGTTTCCCTAAACAGTGCCAGAATCTCATCGTATCCCGTTGTAATATCCGCGGCAACCATATCAATTCTCGGTATCATAACATCTTTAGCTTCTGCATCACCAAAATCGAACAGATTGTTAATAATCTGTCTTTCATCCGATTCAATAACACCTTCTTCATGGCTGACATTAACAAATGTTCTCAGTTCTGTTTCTGTAATTGTCTTTTTATGATTCTTCGTATCAATATGGAACAATCTTAAAAAGAATCCTGCCAGAACATCTACCACATAAATAACCGGTGTCAACACGGTCATCAGTGCTTTAATAACCGGTGCATATACCAGCGCAAACTTTTCTGAATAAACGGTTGCTGTCGTTTTGGGTGTAATTTCACCGAAAATTAATACAACAATCGTTAACACACCTGTTGTAATACCCGTGGCATAATTGCCCCAGATTTTAATTGTCAGCGATGTTGCCAGCGCCGATGCTGAAATATTGACAATGTTATTTCCAATCAGAATCGCACTTAACATCTTCTGTGAATGTGCAATAATGTCTGACACAATGACCGCCCTCTTGTTCCCCTCGTCAATCAGGGTTCTGATGCGAATGTGGTTTACAGTTGTAAATGCTGTTTCTGCTGATGAAAAAAAAGCAGATAACGCAAGCAGAATAATAATTAAAATCAACTGCGTGATACTGTCCGTATCCAAAAAATCAACTCCTTTAAAAATATTTTTCTCTACATCATATCAAATAATAAAGGAGATGTCAAAGATTTTGGGGATTTTCCAGCTTTGAAAGGTAAAAATAATTTGCACAAATCATACTACAATTAAAGCCAATTTCTTTGCGTATTCCTCAATACACCATCTTGAGAAGTAAGCTTTTGCCACATTTACTACATCTCCCTTTAAATCTTTTTTATTTGTGGCAAGCAGCATAGGATGTTCCGTAATTCCATAAACAAGAACCAGATAGATGTTTTTTTGATGCAGTTATCTGGACTTTTACGTGGGAGAGATAGGCATCGCAACGTTTTCCATGGAATAACAAAGGTGTTTTTATCTTGCCTTTCCGATGATTCCTTCGCTGTGTTGCAGGAACCCATTTATGGATTAAGGAAAGATAAGAGTTTAACGCTTTTGCAGGCGTCCATTTGTTCAATTTTATAATTTACAAAAGTGTGTCCTGGCAGAGTTACATCAATATTAAGTATTTTTATTTTCCTCCAATCTTTTACTTACTATGTATGTTATATACTAAAAGTCATTTGTACTACAATGGTCATTTACATCAATTAATTTATTATTTGCACGGGCGTTGATAAATTCTTTAAGTTTTCCATCCATTAATGCATCCAAAAAATCCACCGGAATCATCTGACAAGAGTCAAGCATCAGCCAAGTCTTATTTGCATTTTCTGCATATTCGGGCGGAAGAAACTTCTGAAAATCTTCGTCTTCCGGTACGAATTTATCTTTCTTATAGCTCCATTTAGAAACATGGCACAAATAACTCATGTTATCAGTGCTGTTGCCAAGCACCAGCAATACATACTCTGGTTTCTTTGCTACTGCAACATCTGTGGAATATACCGTCTTTCCGTTTTCATCAATGCCTTTTAAATGTTTCAGCAGAATTTCATCACTGCTTCCTGACACCTTTCCGGCTTCTTCATTGCATAATTTCAGTGCATACACTACCATACTTATTCCTTCCTCGTCTTTTAATAGACTTTTCTTTTAAGTATACCCGCATACATACACACATGCAATATCCTATTCTAAAATCTGTTTATATGTAAACGAATAAGTAGTAAACACAAAAAATATCTTATGCTCTTCTACACTGAATTCATATTTTCCTGTTAATTTGTAACTGTCTTCTTTTCCCATTGGAAGATCCACATATTTAATATTATGTTCGTCATCCTCTATTTTTACAGTTGCATGCGTATGACTTCGTTGAGAAGATATTGTAATGTCCTGAATCTCAATCTGATAGTCATTATTATTATATGTTTTTACAGGTATACAAAATTTTTCTATTACGGCAATAATCATTAAGACTAAAATCAAAATATTTAATATACAGCCAACGGGTTCTCCCATACGACGTGCCATTATTATTTTGAATATTCCCATTACTAAAATCATAACTGCTAAAACGGATAATATTGTCGATACCATTATTTCCACCTCATCTTTCCGTATTTACTAAAACCCCGTTTACCATCAGATTATCATCAATCTGAATGACAAGGCACTTACGTCCATTAGTTTCCATTGATTCCTGTGATAATATTTCAAGACAACTCCATATAACTATTACAAGCAATAGTACAAGACCTAAAGACATTACTATTTTTATTATATTTTCAAATATGTCATTCCTCATAAATTATCTTCTCCTAATCCACCCAATCCCGCCTATAGTAAAAAGTATAATTCCAAGAGTATGTAAAATAGTAGACATTTACCGTTCTCCCTTCGCAATATTTCCACTCCCTGTCAAAGTATCCGCAGTAATATCATCATAAATATTCCATGAAAAACCGGCTGTATGTCAGGAACAATCAACAGATTTCCCGTATACATTCGGTATATGACACAGACCGCAACCGCTATAATTCCATTAGCATATGCCGAAAACGCTCCTGCTTTTACAATATTAATCGTTTTCTTCCGGTCGCCTGTTTCATCATATATAAAAATGCAGCAGCCAGTGCCGTTACCGAAACCATCTGCAGAATAACACAGACTGTACATATTCCAAATGATGCCGGTCCGAAAAATTCTTTTAATAACTCACAGTTCATCCGCTGTTTCCTCTTTCCATCACTTATTCTAAAATAAAGGCATTTTTCCTGTTAACATTTTTACACAGCTTCTTTACAGCTTAAACTTTTACGGACAGGTATAACCTGCTTTTTTCATCTTTTCCTCAAGTTCTTCAACACTGATGTTTAAGGCATCGGCTCCCCGCTGTAATGTGATGGTCTGATTTCCTACAAACTCATACACCAGCGTTTCTCTGCCTTCTTCTCTGCCCTGCTGTTCCAGTCGTTCAGCCACTTCGCACATATTCTTCACCGGTCCTTTCCCGTCTGATAGAATGTTTTCATACCTGCTATTTCTTCTTACATCTTTGGTATTTTATTTCCACTGCTTATCCCGGATTATTTCTCCTATTTCACCCGTGTGATATTACCCTGCTTGTCGATATGCCATACCTGCTCGCAGA